>Ga0163153_10005671_pt1 | contig 14565 bp, 3 predicted proteins | sample OliLakLV19MP6IB1_FD_148629 | JGI IMG/M metagenome (GOLD analysis project Ga0163153, IMG submission 148629) | Freshwater microbial mat bacterial communities from Lake Vanda, McMurdo Dry Valleys, Antarctica - Oligotrophic Lake LV.19.MP6.IB-1 | ecosystem: Environmental > Aquatic > Freshwater > Lake... | reverse complement strand
CTTGAGCTCGACAAACTGCTGGAACTTTGCGATGGAGGGATGGGTATGTTGAGTGTGATTCATAGGCGGGCAAGGTCGCTCCAGATGGCGGCCGGCGCACGGATCGCTTCTGGAAAAACAACCGCCTCCCACCCGCGTCCCTACCCGCGATGAAACCGTCCAACCTCCCCCGCCGCACAGCGGCTCAGTTCAACCTATCGGTGGAAGCGGCAATTTTTTCAGACTCAAGAGCCGCTTGCGGGTAGAGGTAGATTAAGGCTGCGCTGGCGTTACGATTCGATAAAATCGGTTGCTTGACACGGATGGGGTGGAGATCACTTCGACGCGATTGCTGGGGCGGGCGAACACTTCCGTCAACCTGGACCACGAGCCGCCGTTGAAATCGTCCCGGAATTGCAGCGAGTAAGTCTTGTTGGATAACGCCTGGAAACTCACGTCAGACGAGCCGCCGCTGAAGACAATCGTGGCCGTCAGCCGGCTCAAGGCGTTCGTCGGGTCCGTGCCCGCGAGATACTCCTGATAGTTGCTGATGCCGTCGCCGTCCGTGTCGGCGCTGGCGTCCGTCTGGCTGTTGCGATCCAATCCATAGGCGTTCTCCCAGTTGTCTGGAATGCCATCCACGTCGGAATCCGCCAGACTGGCGACGAAGAACTGGACGTTCGCGCTCGTGCCGGGATTGGCGAGATTTCGGACGACTACCCGATAAGACTGGCTAGCGGTAATGTTGGTCGGAGCCTGGAGCGTGACGTAGCCGACGCGCGAATTCACTTCGTTGCTGGCGACCGGGACCGCGCCGCGCCGCCAGTCGTAACTGAAGGGCAGGGGATTCCCCATCGCCACGACGCTGACGGTGAAGAACGAGCTGGTTACCACGCTGAGGGTCTGAGCCGGAGACACGGTGATCACGGTGTTGCTCAGCACGACAAGCCTCGCGCCTGACAACACCGTGGCGACAGGATTTGAAACGAGCACATCGTACTCGCCGTCGTCCGCGATCAAGATGCTGCTGCGCGAGATCGTCGCGTTCGTCTCGCCGGGCAGAGTGCTGCCGTTCAGCCGCCATTGATAACTCAAGGGAGTGGAGCCGCGAACCGTCGCCGAGAATGTGGCGTTGCTGCCGGTGCGGTTGGTCAGGCTGGTCAGCGGAATGATCAACCGGGGCGCAGCGATCACGCTGAGCCTCGCGGCGGTGGTGACAGAGGAGCCGCCTGGATTGCTGGCGATGCAGTCATAGCTGCCATCGTCTTCCATCAGCACGTAGCTGAAGCCGAGGGAAGAGTTCGTTGCGTCCGGCAGCGGAGTTCCGTTGAAACGCCACTGGAAGCTCAGCGGACTTGCGCCGTTCGCCGCCATGTCGATGACGACGGCGTCGCCTTCAGACACGGAACGGTTCATCGGCGATTGGGTGATGGACGGCGGCGCGACGATGCCGGGTCCGTTGGCGGTACCGGCGGTTGGCGCGGCTGCGACCCAATTCAAAGGTTCATTGCCGTAGAGCGAGCCGCTCTTGCGCTGAAGCGAAAGTCCGCCGCCATCCACCTCGCCGGATGGCCAGGGCGCGCGGTCGTTATAGCCGGCCTTGTCCACGAGGACGTAGGGCACGTAGCCGAAGTCCGGCGGGCCGAACGGCTGTGGCTGGTCCGGCTTGAGGAGTTGAACATCATCGCCTCCGTTGGCGAGTCGTCCGCTAAAAGGACCGAAGATCCTGACCGTGACCGGGATGTTGTAGTGACTGCGAAAGGTGGAGAGCGCGGCGGCATCCGACGGATCAAAGCCCACAATCAGCAGCGAAGTGCCAGGGCCAATCCAACTGGACTGGGGGCTGGAGATCGGGAACGTGTATCCGATGCCCCCCGAGATCCGCCAGGTGTTGGTCATGGTAATGGAGGTCGGGAGAGCAATGGCCCATTCCACGGGTGTTGCGGAGATGTTTTGCAGTTCAATGTATTCCTCGGAACCGGCGGCGGGATTGTACATGACCTCACCGATGATCAGCGGGCCGACAAGTGGCGCGGCGTTGGCCAGGCCGAGGGTGCGATGGCTGGCGGCGGCGTAATCAATGCCGGTAGAGGTTGTGACGCGGATGAATGAGACGCCGTTGGCAGAAGCGCCGAACTTCGCGCCCGTCCGAACACCGCTCAGGCTGCCCAAGGCGTCCGCCTGCGAAAGCCATGTCTCGCCGCCATAAACCGAGTCCAACGTGAAGCCGCTGCCGAACTGATTCTGGTAAAACACGGCGAAGCCGTTGGCCGGAATCGTTGCGCCGTCGGGGATGCGGAACCTCTTGAAATCGCTTTGTGAATTACTGAGATACCAGCCGCCGATGGAGACAGGCGTTGGGCTGGAGTTAAACAGTTCCACTGCGTTTTCGAGTGAGGCATCCGCGTGGGCAAGAATCTCATTGATGACGACGTTCGGGAGCTGGTGGTAATTGCTCTCGCCGGGCGTGGACGATCCTGGGAAGCGGCTCACGTTCGGCGTGCCGTCGGGAAGCCGGCCTTCCGAGACGCCGAGCGCCTGCGTCTCGAATGCAACGGCGTCGATGAGCACGAAATTGGCGGGGTTTGAATTGCTGTAGAGGCCGATGAATTCGCCCGCGTCATTCAGGCTGAAGTTCACATGATTGCGTCCCTCGCCCGCGTTGCCGTCCGCCACGCACTTCACGAATCCATTCGCGCCGATGAAGCTCAACGGTGCGATGCGGAACTGACCGAAGCCCAGCGTGGCCGGATCGTCGGTGAGCGTCAGGCCGCTGAGTTCCACCGGGAGATTCGTGCCGTTAAAGATCTCGAACCAATCCGCCTCACCGGAAGGACTCGCCATCCATTCGTTAATGCGAAGAACGCGGTTCGTGCCGAGCGTGGCCGGCGCGGCGTTTGCGGTTCCGGGCGTCGCCGAAGCGAGCAGACGCCATTGCGTTCCGTTCAGCCCGACAGGGAGATCGCCCACTTGGAATCCGTACTCGATGCTGGTCAGCACTTGAGCCTGGGCGTTAAACAGATACGCACCGCCGCTTTCGCCATCGAGAGATCGGCCGGTGTTCAAATCGCCTGCGGCATAGGAAACGGGGCGTGAGCCGTCGCACCAGATCACGAGGTGTCCATTGGCCGGGACGCTGGTGTTCAGCGGGAAGACGAACTGGCCGGGCTCCGCCGCGTTGACGCTCATGCTCAGGCCAGTTAGAGGGAAGGCGATGCCGCTGGAATTGAACAGCTCGACGTAATCGGCCACGCGCCCGTTCAGCGGGACGCTTTGGTTGCGCGCAAAGATTTCGTTGAAGACCGGTCCTGTGTAAGTGTTCACGTAATTGCTCGCCCCTGGACTCGCGCTGCCGGGGAAATTGACGAGACCCGCGCTCGCGTCAGGGAAGCGTCCACGGGTCAAACCTTCGACTGCATTTGTGTAGGTCACGCGGTTGATCTCAGCGGCGGTGGTGTCGTAGAGCACGATGGTTCCGCCGGCGGCCGAGAGTTTGAAATCCAGGTGAGCCGCGCCCACGGCTTCATCCGCAAACAACTGCGCGAAGCCTCCGGCTGGAATGAAGGAGAACGAGGTGACACGATGGACGGCCGCTATGTTCGAGAGATAAATGCCGCGCAGGTCCGCGGGTAGATCAGACGGGTTGTGAAGTTCGATCCAGTCGCTCTGGCCCGACGGCGCGCTGGCCTGCCATTCGTTGATCACGAGCGCGGTCGCAGAGCCCGTTTCGGCGGCGATGTTCGCAGCATTCGGAGTCGGCGACGCTATCTGCCAGCCCGCGCCTATGCGCGCCATCGAAAAGTTCGTGAGCTGCAATCCGTGGGAGAACGCGTCGATGCGGTTCGTCGCGTTGTCATGGAGCAGAATGCTGTCGCCGGAACGGTCGAGAGCGAAGCCCGCATGCAGGCCGGGCGAAGTGTTCGTAGTGCTGTCACACCAGACGGTGAGGTAGCCCAGCGCAGGAATGACGGTGCCGGCGGGGAAGACAAACTTCCGGAGATTGGCGTCATCGGTCAGCGACCAGCCGGCGAGATTGGCAGGCGATCCGGCGGCGTTGTGAAGTTCGATCCAGTCCGGGAACGTTCCGCTGTGGTTCACCGCGCCCCCGTTGTCCGCCATGAATTCACTGAGCCGCACGTCGGGCAGCAGGAGGGCGGAGTTGATCGATCCAGGAGTTCCGCCATTTGCCGCACTGGGATGCCAGTTCGCCGGATCGTCCGGGCTGCCGTTGTCATCGGTGATTTCGAGCGAGCGCCCGCCGCCATCGGCCGAGACCGGCCATCCGCCCGCGTCATCGTAATCGAGCGTCGTGATGATGCTGCCGAAACGGCTGAAGAGGGCGATGCGTTCGCCGCCGTTGTTCAGCCCGCCATCGAAGTAACCAAAGACCTTCACTCCAGGATAACGTCCTGCAAAGGCCGTGGGATCAGCGCTCGTGGCGAGAACCAGCCGCGCGCCAGGAGCGAGCGATGTCCCGGTGTTGAAGGTGAATGTGATCCCGTCGAAATACATGCCGCTGAGATCCACCGATGCGCCGCCAACGTTTTGCAGCTCGATGAACTCGTAGGCCGGACTGTCGGTGGGATTGTAGTGAAGCTCGGTGATGCGAAGAGGAACGCCGAGGCGCGCGACATCGAAGGCGGCTTCGTTCAGCGCGCTCCAGTTCGTGCCGTTGAGCAGCGCGCGGGTGCGGACCTGCACGGGCTGGTCGAGCACGACGGGTCCGGTGTAAAGCTGCGCCGCGTTCGAGACTGCGCCGGAGAACATCACGCGCGGATCGGCTCCGTCGAGCGTGTAGTAAATCGCGCTGCCCGGAATGGGCGCGGTCAGGGTGAGGCTGAAGCCAGGCGGCACGCGTCCGCCGTGCTGATTGAAGACCGGCGCATTCGAGGAGGCGAAAACTCCATAGGCTGCGTTCGAGTAACCGTAGAGGCCGTAGGTGTTGAACTGCGTCATGATGATCGGACGGCGATCACGCGCCCAGGCGAGAATCTCCGTGTCCATCGAGGGAATGACGCCGAGCAAATCGCGGCGGAGCTGATCAAAGCGGTTGCTGATGTTCCCGCCGGTCAGCGCGCCGCCTTCGAAGAAATGCTTCTGAATGCGATCCGCCATGAGCAGGCGGAACTCACGATTGGCGCGCAGAGCCTGATACGTCCTCGCGATCTCGGAGTTCGCCGTACTGTTCAAGCCGGCGTCCTCGGTGCCCGTGCCGCTGAAGCCAAAGGAGTCGCGCGTGACGGGCAGGGAGTAGATGCCCATCGCCCATTCGCAGTCCCAGCCGACGTAGCGCCAGATGCCGTTCGTGCTGCGCTCGCGGCCGGCGCGCCAGTTGTTTGCCGGCCAGTCGCCCATCGCCACGTAGGCGTTGAGCAGGGCGTAATCAGCGAAGTTCGGGAGATCGAGGCGTTTGGAAACGCGGGTGTACGCGGCGTCGTTCGTGATCGGACGCAGCGTGGAGCCGCCCCAGAAGTTGGTCATCAGGTTCGCGAAGTCCACGCGATCTCCGTCGATGACGCCCGGTTCGTCGGCGGTCTGGCCGAAGTCAGGAGCGACCACGTCCCACTCTTCCCCGCCGCCGAGATGCGACTGCAACATCTCTTCGTGAACGCGTTCGGTGGGATTGTAGAACGGCGATGCGGCGAAGAACTGTCCGTTGACGAACACCACGGCCATCGTGCCGTGCGCCGCCACGTCGCCCATGTCGTGCGAGAGGCGGCGGGTGATCTCGTCGCGAATGAAGGGGTTGGCGTTTTCGTTGAACCCGGCGCGCAGGACCATCTGATCGAACTCCTCGACGGTGGTCAGCGGGAACATCGGGTAATGGAGGCGGCCCGATCCGTAGTCGCTGCGGAAGTAGAGGCGGTAGGAAAACTTGCTCGCGACCGTGGTGCGAGGCCGCTGGTAATCGCTGCCTTGAACGCGGATGCCTGCGTCAATCTGGAAGCCCGAGTTGTCCTCGGGCCGGATGAGTTCCACGGAGGTTGGACGTTCCCAGGCGATGCCGTGCCGGGACGGATTGTGATAGCCGTTGGGGTTCGGCCGGTAGGTTCCGTCGCTTTGCAAGACCACGTTGCTGATTCCCACGATGCCATTTGGCCCTGTCAGGTTGTTCTGATCCGTGACAATCGAAATGATGGGCATGGAGCGGACTCCCGCCGCAATGTTGAACAGATAGCTGTGGGTTCCGATGGCCGAGGGCAGCAGGTTGGTGCGAAAGGCTGCGGCCCGCAGCAGCACGGTGTTCGTCAGGCGAAGCGGCGCGATGTAGGTCTGGCCGACGGTTTCGGTCGGCTCGCGGCCATTGGTCGTGTAACGGATGAGCGCGCCGGGCGTGGGCGTGGAGAGCGCGAGGTTGAAGGGCTGCGTGTAGTGACCACGGTTCGCGCTGAAGTGAACCGGTTCCACCACTCCGCTGATCGTGCTCGAACCGTTGACGACGCCGGGCGTCGGCGGATCGAAGTAGCGAAGGTTGCCCTGCGGATCGAAGCCGTAGGAACGGTCGTTCCGCTGTTCGGGGAATTCTGGAGCAAAGCCGCTGACCAAAGTGCGGGGGGAATCGGGTGAATAGAGTCCGAGAAATTCTCCAGTACGGCTGAGCTTGAAATTGGTATGGAGCCGGTTGGTGCCCGCCGGGTTTTTCAGGTCGAGGCCGGAGGCGAAGACGATCAGGAATTGTCCGGGCTGAATGATCTTCGAGGGGAAAACCCATTGGCCGGGAAATTCCGGATCATCGCTGAGTGACCAGCCACCGAGCTCGACGGCTACAGCGCCGCGATTCTCCAGCTCGATCCACGGGATGGGGTCTGGATCTTCCGGCGTGGCTGCGGCGTCCTTCAGCCCGGTGGCGTTCGCCGCGAGGAATTCGCTGATTCGGACGCTGCCATGATTGCTGTCAGAGTTCGGAGACGCGCTGACGATGGTGGGCGGTTGCTCAAGGTCAGCGGCCAAAGCTGACAATGCCGCAGCGAGGCCAAGGACGCATAGGAGCCGCTTCAGTCCGAGGGGACGGAAGCTGCGGGACGAAGGAAGGTTCATGGCTTTTGGTCTGCGGAATTAACGTCGAACGAAATGGCAAATCTGATTGGACACCACTTCTCAGTTGTTTGGCTGTCGGGCTTGTTCTCTTTCACCTTAACCCAGGCTGCGACAGCCCGGTCGTCATCAATTTTGATGACACCCGTGAGTCTATGCCGCTCCGCGCTCAGCCGCCTTCGCAGACCAAACCTGCAAGCAGGATTGCCTGGTTGTCGGTCTGCTCCTTGAGGCATCGCCGAAAAAACCTCGAAACCCTGCGGTCCCGCCGCGCCGGATGGACGGGCGGGACCAGCAGGGCCGGGAAACCTTACGGCTGCCGGGGCACGACCACGCGATAGTAGCGGTTTGTGGTCCAGTTCGGATCGCTGAGCGTGTGCACGACGTTGTTGGTGCGCGCCGGCAGGTCAGCCAGCCTCTGCCACGGCAGCGAGAGGTTGTCGGTGTACTGAACGGTGTAGGTGCGGTTCGACACGGCGGCGAACTGAACGGCGGAAGCGTTGGGCAGGATGTTCTCCTCGATCTTCAGATAGCTCAGGTTGTTCGCCGGGTCGGTGCCCGCGATGAACTCGGCGCGATTGCTCAAGCCGTCCAGGTCCAGGTCGCCCGCGCCATCGGCGGCGTTGTTCAGATCAAGACCGAGCGCCTGCTCCATCACGTCCGGGACGCCGTCTCGATCCGTGTCCTCCAGGACGCGGATGTTGAAGGTGGTGGTGGCGCCGGGTGCGGTGTTGGCATCGTTGTAAACGACGACGCGCATCTGAGAGAACGACAGGTTGGTGTAGTAGGTTGTGTTCGTAGTGCAAACGATGTTCGTGATGTTGCCTATGACGTTGGTGATGCAGCCCGTGAGGAAATTGGAGGAGGTTACGATGTTGGTAGAGGTCGGCAACCCGATGGCGGTGGTGTTGAGCGTGATGAAGTTGCTCTTGTAGTTGCCGGAGTTGGTGTTGACGATCAAGGAGCCGGTGTTTCGTCGCCAGCTGTAGGCGAAGGGTGCGGGGTTGCCGGTGACTTCAACGCTTGCAGAAAAGTCACTGCCTACAGTGACCACCAGATCCGTAGGCTTGATGATGATGACCGGCGCAAGCCAGGGCACGAGCCGGACGGTCGAGCTGATGATCGTGTCAATGCTGTCGGACACGACGCTGGAATAATTGCCTTCATCTTCGAGCTGCACGTTGGTGACGGTCAGGCTCGGCGAGGTTGCGCCCGGAATGTTTTGGTCATTGAAGCGCCATTGGTAGGTGACGGCGGAGTTACCGCTCGCTCCCGCGACGGTGAAGGTGACATTCGTGCCGTTCGGCAGATTGGCTGCCTTCGGGTCTGGCTTGATGTAAACGGAGCGGCTGACCGGCTGCAGGGTGATGGTCGGCGGGAAGAGCACCGAGAGCACGGCGGACTGGCTTTCCGTGCTTCCCGCGGAGTTGAAGATCACCACGCTGTAACTTCCGGCCTGACGGGCCTGAAGATTCGGCAGGGTCAGTTCACGGGTGTTGGCTCCATACATGTTCACGCCGTTGAAGCGCCATTGGTAGAAGAACGGCGCGGTGCCCGCGACATCCACGCTGAAGCTCGCGGTGCGGCCCACAATCGCCACGGTGGCCGAGGGCTGGCTGGTGACGTTCGGCGGAGTTCCGCCCGCCACGTAGCTCAGGCCGGCGGACGGGCCGACAGCGGTCCAGTTTTGCGGATCGTTTCCGTAAACAGATTCCGCCAGGCGCTGGAGCGAAGGCCCAATGCCGTCGGCCGCAGCGGGCCAGGGGAGCTGGTTCGCGTAGTCAATCTGGTCCCCCAGGATGTAAGGCACCTCGCCGGCGTCCGGTGAATCCGGACGATAGAGCCGGATGCTTTCGCCACTGTTGGCGAGCTGGCCGCTCCACGGGCCGAGCACAGGAACATCCAATGCGACACTGAAGCGCGCACGGAACGTAGCCAGCTTCACCGGTTCATTGGGATTGAAGCTGACCAGCAGCGCGTGGCCACCGGCGGCGAGGGTGACGTTCGTCGGGAAGTCGAAGTCCACTCCGCTGCGCAGACGCCAGGTATTGGCGCGATTCGCAGAATCAAAGAGCGCGACGGGTGCGCCGGAGATGTTGGCGATTTCGATGTACTCATCGATCTCGTTGTCCACGCCAAGGCTCGGTTCCACCGGGCGGTAGTTGATTTCACTGATGACGACGGGACCGACCTTCGGCAGGCCGTTGGCGGCACCGAGCGTCAACGCCGCCTGGGCCACGAAGTGGATATTCGTGAGGCTGTTCTGGTAACGGCCAAAGGAGACGCCATTCTCAGCGGCGCCGAATTCATAGCCTTGCAGGTAGCCGGTGAGGTTCGTGCCGTCGCCGGAGAAGAGGTAGGCTTCGTCGCCTTTCGAGCTGAAGGAGAAGCCGTTTGTTCCGGTGCCGAATGAGGTGTCTTCATGGAGGACGATGAAGCCGCCGGCCGGGATCGTCGTTCCGTTCGGAATGCGATACTTCTTCGGGCTGGCGAAGTCATCCGAGATGAACCAGCCGCCCACGTTGGCCGGAACCGCAGCGGGGTTCATCAGCTCGATGGCGTCCACCTGCGGGAGATCGGTGTGCGTCAGGATTTCGTTGATCACCACCGGCGCGGAAGGAGCCGAGGGTGTCGGATCGTTCTGGGCGGGAGATCCGAAGTCATACGCGCTCGGACGCCAGCCGGCCTTCGTGTCCCAGGCGCGCCAGTCGGCGTTCTGATCCACGATGACGAGCGAAGCCCCGGGACCGTCGGTGATCGGATACCAGGAATTGTTGTAGCTGAAGTTCAGGACCTTTTCCCCGACCGCGTCGTCGAGCTGAATGTTTTCGCCCGCGTTGTTCAGGATGCCGGAGTACTGGCCGGCGATGTTCGCCAGCGTGCCGTAACGAGAGGTGAATGCGGCGAGATTGCGGACGACCAGCACATGCGCGCTAGGAGCGAGCTGGGTGACGGCGCTGCCGGTGAAGCTAAAGTCAATGCCGCCGGTGAAGCGGACTCCAACGAGGCTCATGGTCGTGGCTCCGATGTTCCGCAGCTCGACGTATTCAAAGTCCTCGGCTTCGTAAGGGCTGCCGAGCGGTGCGGCTGGCGGGTGATACATGATCTCCGTGATGCGCAGCGACTGCTGCGGCGCGCTAGGATTGCCAAGGTAGAGATTGGTGCTGACGACGCGGCCCTTGATGTCGGAAAGAACCAGCGTCTCGCCACGGGCGGAGAGCTGGCCGTTGTAGGGGCCTTCAATGTAAAGACCCTGGCCGCCCTTGGGCGAAACGGCGCGGGCGCGGAAGGCTTTTTTGTCCGCGACCACGTAGAGGATGTTGCTCGATCCGGCGCGCGGAATGACGACGCCGGCCTGGAACGTGTGCTCCACTGCGCCCGAGATCTTCCAGCCGGTGATGTCCACGGCGTAGGCGTTTGTGTTGATGAGCTGGATGTATTCCTCGTTCTGGTTGCCGTTGGAGGGGTTGTATTCCAGCGAACCGAAGGTCACGACGGCATTGGTGGGCTGGGCGTCCGGGAACTCGGAGGCGAGGTTCATCTTCTGGTCGAACACAAACTTCCGGCGATTGACCAGGTAGTTCGTCTTCAATTCCTGAGCGGCCTGCGGCAGGGTCCGGTAATACTGGTTCGTCGGATTGTCGATCCGGGTTCCACCGGGTCCGCCATCGCCACCGTTTCCACCGCCCCAGGTGCCCCATTTCGCGAGGTCCAGAACGCCATCGGCGGACATGATGGATGTCCACTGGTCGATCTGCTTTTCGAAATTAAGTTCGGCGGCTGCCGTGCCGTTGGTCTGGAGGAGCTGATCCTGGAGCGAGCGGACGCGGCGAAGATACATGGCACGCGTGGTGGGGCTGTTGAAGAGGAAGGGGCCGAGCGGGAAGGTGCCGCCCACGAACAGGCTGTTGTTCGGATACACGCGATCATCCCAGTAGGTTTCTCCCCCCTGCCAGTTGCGGCCGAAGCTCAGGTCGAAATCCCACGGGAGCATTTCCCATTCACGGTCGCCGTCGCTGTCGCGATACAGGTAAAAGTTCTTGTGGCAGCAGTCCGTGCTGGCGGTGATGATCATGGCGGCGAAAAAGTTCACCGCCTCGGAAACATCCACGTTGTCATGGATGAATGTCCGGTTGGTGGCGGAGTTGATGCCCGCGACAAGCGCCAAGAAGTCGGATTTGTTTTCGTGACGGCGGGTTTTCTTCTCGGCGTTGGCTTCCTGGGAGGGGTCCGTGTACATCTTGTACATCGCGCCGTTGGGATCGCGTCCGATGCGCTTGAGATACTTGTCATCCCCGTTTTCCACGATGTGCATGACGCTGTGGAAGACGCCGTTCGACTGCATGCGCGCCGGCACGACGTAGTGCGTGGGGGCGTTGGGTCCGGAATCCGCATAGATTTGATACGACAGCATGACGCGCATGTGGGCCTTGTCCGCGTAGCTGCTGAGCAGGTTGATGTCATCCACGCGCGGAAGATCGTCGCTCGGCTTGAAGTTATGATCCGGGTTGAAGTCCACGTTGAAGCTGTGGTTGCGGAATCCACCGCTGGACTGGCCGTGGGTGTTCATCTTCGCGTTGTCATACAGCTCGCCGCGCCAATACAGGCTGACCCGTGCGAAGGTGGTCGAATTGATCGGAGTCTGGGTGAACCAATGCAGCACGGGGAGCGAGTTGGTCAGCGTCGGATCCTGCACCACGGTTCCGAAGTAGAGCGAGGAATTGTTCGTGTCGCCAATCGTCGGATGCCGGCTCTGGTTGTTCAGCGCGTCTGCGGCCACGAAATAATACCGGACCAACTGGCCGGGCGCATAGGCCGTATGAGGAACCGTCGCGCCATAGACGCCGTCGCCCGCCACGCCGTCGCCGTGCAGTCCGTCATCCTGCATCCGGAGGCTGACTTCTGCGCCGAACATCACGCGGTAGTGGAGGTTCAAGTTTGTCACGGCATTGAGCGTGGGGCTGACCTTGGCGGTGACAAATAAATCCTCGGTGTCCGTCGGCTCGGCCGGTTCATGCCGCTCCTGATTGATGAGCGGCCCGATGGTGGTGGTGCCCAGGCCGTTGACTGATCCGGGAGTGGGACCGGAGAAGTAGCGCTTGCCGTTCGCATCAATCGTGGCGGTGGTGCCGAGCAGTTCCGCAGCAATCAGGAAGTCCAAATCCGTGGCGCTGGCGTTCAGGCCGTGGATGGCGAGCACGTTGTTGCCGCTGACCAGAAAATCCTTCACGTCATCCAGGTTGAAATCCTGATACTGGCTGGCGTCGGTGTCCGCATGAGCACCGGTCGCGACAGAATCCCAGGCAGGAGCCTCCGGGGCGCTGGCACTGGCGACGGGCTGGCCGTTGAGATAGGCGACAAAGCCGTCGTCATATTTCAGCCGCAAGGCCAGGCCGCTGATGGTGGACGCATCCGCGACGTTGAAGGGGATGCGCAGATAGGCCGAGGAATTGATGTTGGTCATCAGGCTTCCGACGTTGGACGCGAACTGGCCGGCGAGCGTCCCGGAGCCGTGAAGGGTGGCGTTGAAGAAACAGAGGTCGCCGATGATGTCCGCTCCTGGCGCGATGACGAAATCAATGACGTCCCCGACCGCGACGCCGGTGATGGTCGTGGTGCGATTGGTCCCCACAAAATCACCAGCACCGAGAGTGAAGGTGTCGCGCTGAGTGCCGTTCTGGAAAATCGTTAGAGTGAGGCCGCTGCCCGTCGGGTCCTTCTTTCCAACGTGCCAGTCGGCATGAAGCGTTCCGGCGACTTCGCTGATCCAGCGGCGGATGACGCGATGTTCCTCGCCCTTGATGCCGCCTGTGGTGAAGCGGCTCGGACGCGTTTCAATCTGCCCGATGACGTCGAAGGGCGGTTCGCCATCGAACCACACCCAGGCTTCGCCGTTCCAGAAGTTCGCCGCGCTGTGGGGGCCGGTGCCGCTGGGGTAGGGGATGAACTTGCTCACGGCGAACGTGCCGCCCGTACTGGCGTTGAAGTAGCCGTAGCTCCATCCGTTCACGCCCTGTGCGCCCATGTTCGACCAGTCGGAGATCGTGTCCGCCACGACGGAAGCTCCCGCGCTGGTGCGAACCACTGCGGTGAAAACCGTCGCGTCACAGAAGTCATTGCCGCCGTTGCCGGGGTCGATCACGAAATCAATCTTCGAGCCGAGGCTGGCCGCGACCACGATGGAGTAACCGACGCTCAGGTTCGAGACGGTCCTTTGGAAGACCTCGACGCCATCGACGAAGATTCTGCCGATGGTTCCGTCACCGCAGGTGCCCGCCGAGCTGCTGGCGGCCAGGGTGCCGGTGATGCGCAACGCACCATTCGTCTCACTGACGTAACGACGGACTGCCCAGTGAATCGGGGCGTTGATGTTTCCATTCTCGCCGTTCGGATGTCCGCCGGAGGCGCTCAGTTCCGTCCAAGGCGGATTGCCCGCTGGAATGTCCCAGAGCGAGCCGCTCCAATAATTGGTGCTGTTCAGCACGTTCCCCGTGCCGCGCGGAAACTGAATGAAGTCCGCCGATTCATAGGTGCTGTTGGCGTCCGCCTTCTTGTCCCAGTAACCATAGAACCAGCCGTTGCTGCCCTGGTTGCCGCTGAACTGGGCAAGGGAATCCGCCAGCACTTCTGGGTTCCCGCTCGGCGGAGCACCGGATTCAAAGCCGACCCCGTTGTTCACGCTCGCCCACGAGGCGTCGTTGAATCCGGGTTCAGTCCATGTGATGCCGGCATTGCCGTTCAATGGCACCGTGAACTTCGCCGCGGCTCCGGCGGTCACGAGCGAGACGGGACGGAGCGTGACCGGAATGCCGTAGGAAATGCCCGGCGCTTGCAGCGGGTATGTCGGCGCGTAGGACGATTGAACCGTGACGCCGTCCGGCTTCAGCAGCGCGAGGTATTCTCCCGTGTCGTTCAGTCTGAAATCGGTGTGCAGAGGTGCGCCCGGCTGGCGGCGGTCTTTCCCCGAAGCGTAAACCACCATGAAACTGTTCGGTCCCAGATTGGTTGACGGAAACCGCCAGCCGGACTTGCTCGCTGAATCGGTGAGATACCAGCCGTTCAAGTTCACCGTGTTGGTGCCGCCGTTGAAAATTTCAACCCAGTCCGAGAAGTCACCGTTTTCATCGGCGAGCGTCTTGTCGTTCTCGGCCATGAACTCGGTGATGAACAGAGCATCCAGAGCGTGGGCAGGAAAGCTGGACGCAGTGAGAATCGCGGGGAGGACCAGTGAGGACAGAAGAGTACGGAGGGACTTCATAATTGTAACCTTCTTGTAACGTTTGCTGCGGAACCCATGAACGACATGCCGCTGTTGTTGGTTGTTATCCAGGCGCCAGACAGAGGCAATGGCAGCAGCCAAAAGTTTGCGTGTCAGCAGAACCGGAATAGTTGGAATGCGAGAAACATGCCGATCTCCATTAAAAATCTCAACCTGTAATTTCACCTGTCGCTCTCTTCGCACACGGCTACCGACAAAGTCGGTGTCGTGCCGATTTCGACTGTGAGTGAGCCTCCACCGGGGGTTGCCGAACGTTTGACGTGAGCGGAACT
>Ga0163153_10005668_pt1 | contig 14571 bp, 10 predicted proteins | sample OliLakLV19MP6IB1_FD_148629 | JGI IMG/M metagenome (GOLD analysis project Ga0163153, IMG submission 148629) | Freshwater microbial mat bacterial communities from Lake Vanda, McMurdo Dry Valleys, Antarctica - Oligotrophic Lake LV.19.MP6.IB-1 | ecosystem: Environmental > Aquatic > Freshwater >... | reverse complement strand
CGTCGAGCCGGAAGTGTTCGAGGCCGTGTGGGGTGATCGCCTGCCTGTTCCGAAGGATTTTACGCAGGGCGGCGGCGCGTTCGGCTGCCGGCAGTCGCATGTCGCCGTCCTCCAACGAGCGCTGACCGATGGCGTGCGCTCGCTGCTGGTGCTTGAAGACGACGCGATGCTCAACCCAGGTTTCGCGGAGGAGGCTGCCCGCTTCCTTACTGCCGTGCCCGATGACTGGGAGGGCTTGATGCTCGGCGGGCAGCATCACACACCTTCGGAGCCGGTCAAGCCAGGCGTCGTCCGCGTTAAGTATGCCCAGCGCACGCACGCCTACGCCTGCCGAGGAAGGTACATGCGGGCCCTCTTCGAGCGCTGGCTCAACTGCAACATTCACATCGACTGGGCGATGCAGGACTGGCAGCATCAGTATGTCATCTACGCACCAGAGCGTTTCCTCATCGGCCAGCGCCGCAGCAAGTCGGACATCAACGGCCGGCTCAATGCGACCAACTTCTGGAACCCGCCCGCCGCCGGCGGCGAGATGCCCGTCATCTGGCTCTCCGCGCCCGGCGACGTCGTCCGTCAGCTCCGCCAGCACGGCTGGCACACCGGTTACCGCCGCGATCCGTCGTCCGACATCGACGTGGGCCTGCACAGCCTCATGCGGAAAGAGACGAAGCCCGATGCGATCATCGAAGGCCTCCGTAAGTGGATCGGCGAACTGCAATGGGAATGCTCCAACGAAATGGACGGCGGACAGCGCCTGATCTGCACCCTCTCTATTCATTTATTCTGGCACATGGCATCCCGACTGAAAATGCTGGCCGTTCAAGAGACGAATGGCAGTCGAGAAGCTGAGTATCTGGCAGATTTCACTATTGGCGCGCACCGACCGCGCCGCACAACAACGAATTGGAATGTCCCGACGTTCGCCAACCTCACGCCGCCTGCCGGTAGTAGTGCTTGAGCAGCCCGCGCTGCCGCATCCGGCACAAGATCGCCCCTTCACTCGGCGGTGCCGACCAGTTGCCCGTCAACCGGTTGATTCGGGCCTGGCAAAAAGTCTAAGTTCGAACCTCGGGCGACAGGCCGCATCGACAAACCCGTCGTTGTGACAGACATTTCGCCTGCCATACCCGGACGGATTCGCCAAGCGTCTGCCCAAGGGCTACCGCTCGGGTAACTCTCAAGACGCACCCGACTTTTTCATGCGTTTAACAGTTTGACGGTTGTGCAGAGGGAGGGTTGTGCACAGGGAGAGAAATGCCTATACAGGGCAGGGTTGGCCTTGCAAAACTTTGCCAGGCGCACTAGAGCACTCTCAATCCAACCGTAGCGTATATCCGCAGTGTCGAAAGCAGTTGCTTGCGTCGGTGGCGGTGACTTGATCGAGCACCTGCTGCATCGCTTGCCAGAGATCTTTGCGGTTGCGGCATGCCAGGCTGCGCAGCAATTGCTTCACCTTCGAGAAGATCATTTCGATCGGATTCAGGTCCGGCGAGTATGGTGGTAAAAATAGTAATTCCGCTCCTTGCGCTTCAATTCGCTCACGCGTCCGCTCGCGCTTGTGGCTCGACAGATTGTCCAGCACCACCAGATCGCCCGGCTTGAGCTGCGGCACCAACACCTGCGCGACGAAAGACTCGAACACATCGCCATCGATGGGGCCATCGACCACGGTTGAACAGCGCACCCCTTCGATGCCCAAGGCTGCGATCAGCGTGGTCGTCTTCCAATGACCATGAGGCGTCTTGTCGATCAGTCGCTGGCCGCGCAGCGATCGGCCTCGCAATCGCGTCATGTTCGTCTTGGCCCAGGTCTCATCGATGAAAATCAATCGTCGCGCATCTTGCGCTGGCTGCTCATCGCGCCACGTCTGGCGTCTTTGAGCGACATCGGGGCGGTCTTGCTCCGCAGCGTGAATCGTCTTTTTTTGGGCCAGTCCGGGATTTTAGTGGGTGGAAATCTTCGAAACCGTTGCAGACAAATCGTGATCGTGGGTACTGGGCCAGCCTGGATGAAAGTGCCGCATACGACACAGAACGCTACGATTTAGGGGTGATCAGGCTACCAGGTTCGCTTTCCGCCGCACCCCAGCATTTTTCGCCCCCTCGCCTCCCGCGCCCGACCGCTGGGGAGGCGAGGGGGCGAAAAATGCGTCACAAACAGGGGGTACCCACTAAAATACCGGAGCAGCCTTTTTTTGAAAGTGAATCCCAGACGACGCAGCGCCATGTCCACCGCCGAGATGCTGCAAGAGATGTTCAGTCTGGCGTGCAGTTCCTTGACGGTGGCATCAGGTTGATCATGAACCAGTTGGCGCAGTCGATCGAGGTCGATCTTGACCACGGTGATGCCGCCGCGCGGGCGCGGCGATAGCTGGCCGTGTTCCCTGCGACGCTGCATGACACGCCGAACCCACGCAGGGCTGACATGAAACAGGTCGGCCACCTCCTTGGTGGCCATGCCTCGATCACGCGCAGCCATCACCCGATCACGCAAATCCTGAGAGTATGCAACGCTCATCCGTGTGACTCCTGGCGCTCAACCTTGAACGCCAACGGAGAGTAACGAACGGGCAAGCGGGGCGCAATACCTAACAAGCGCCGAACGCGCTACGATTGAATTGGGGTTGCTCTAGCGAAAGTTAAACCTCGCGTATTTACCAAATATGTGCCAATATTTGCGGCACCCGAATCAGATAACTGGCTAAACCCACACCAGACGATCTGGTGGAAAGATTTATCGGAGAACGTCCCATGGATTGAATAGCGCCGTCGCAAGGTGACATATGTATTGCTCTAAATGCTTATACCATCTGGGGTATACATCATCTACGCGATGCCCTGAGTGCGGGCGCCCTTTTTATTGTCGAGACGCATCCACATTCTTGAGTTCACCAAATAGGTCAAACATGAAATGGAGAGTTTTTATTTTTGCATTGTTATTTGTTATTCTATGTGGTGTTTCATGGGTCTTTATTGCGCGCGACATCAAATTTGATGTTTATGTTGAAGTCAATGGTCGTAGGATGTATTCTCATAGTGAGCAATTCAGTCATACTGTGCGAGTGTTGTTGATGTTAATCGTCGGGTTCGCATGTACTTGTATTGTATATGGAATTACTGTAATAGTTCGCGCCGCGATTTGTCGGCGTAACATGCAAGCAAAGCTGCGCCATTGATGGGAAATATCGGTTTGAGCTTCCCCCGTTTGGACGGGCGCGAGGAACCAATTGATTAAGCGACCTGGTGCTGCTGTTCGCAGGTCGCGGGACTCTTGTAACCCAGCGCCGCGTGAAGGCGCTGACGATTGTAAAACACTTCGATGTACTCGAACAGCGCCAGTCGTGCCGCGGCATGACTGGCCATTGGCTCATCGAGTTCGGTCTTGAGCGTGCCGAAGAAGCTTTCCATCATGGCATTGTCGTAACAGTTGCCCTTGCGGCTCATGCTGGCGACGATGCGATGCTCGCTCAGCAATTTCTGGAACGAACCGCTGGCATACTGCACGCCTCGGTCGCTGTGATGGATCAGTCCACCTGCGGGATCAGGCCGCCGCGAATGCAATGCGTTCTTCAATGCCACTTCGACCAGTTCGCTTCGCATGTGATTCTCCGCCGCCCAGCCGACGATGCGGCGACTGAAGCAGTCGAGCACCGCCGCCAGGTAGAGCCAGCCCTCATCGGTCTCGATGTAGGTGATGTCCGCCAGCCACTTCTGATTCGGTGCCGTGTCCGCGAGCGGAATCGTACTTCCGTTGTCCAGCAAATAAATGTGAGTTACCCCAATGGAAACGTGGTGACGAATCCACTCATCAAGGTAGTCATTCTCATTCTTGCAGATAGCTCCAATGGCCACTTCATGCTTGGGCAAATCGACCGCATCCGGAGGCGCGTCGAATCCCCAGACGCTGTGGCAATTGCCGTTGCCGTCCATCGCACGCGCCTCCAGCACATGCCGGCCGGGAGTCAGATGGAATTCAGCGGTCAGGTCGTAAGGCCGCCACGCCCTTCCCGCGAGCACTCCATCGATGATGAATTTCACGCCGTTGCAGTTGGCAGCAGTACCATTGAGAAATCCCCGTACTCGACATTCGTCCTTCACCAACAGAGTGACCGTTGAATCCGCGTGGCCGGAAAGCGACCAGCGGAAGTCGAACGCGTTGGTGACACAGGCCCCACCGTAACCCATGTCGCCATTCAAACCTAATTCACCGTAGTCAACCCGTGAGGCGATAATTAGGAAGGGGCAGCCCCAAAACGCGGCAATATCCGATGTGCTGGGTATCTCGCGTGTCATATCGCCATCTCGGCGATGCTTGTCGCCGCTTGCGAGGCGTCGGTATGGAGAGATAGCTTCGCCAAAGCGCTGTCAACACTTTGTGCGGATATCCCGTACACGAAGCCGCCTGTCGCCTGCCGCACCATATCCGCAGTGATCTTCGGATGCCACACCGAGCAGATCAGCCGCGATCGTCCTGTTTCGTTCTCGTTTGAGCATTCCCATTGAATCATGTCGATCCACTTTCCAAGTTCAACGATCACTTCGTCCTGCGAACGCTCCTTCGACATCAGATCACGCAGCCCGACATCGATGTCTGTGACTGGATCGCGTTGGAAACCAGTATGCAGACCATGGTTGCGCAGCTCGGCTACCACGTGACGCGGCGCGTCCAGCCAGACCACGGGCATGGTACTTCCGGAGGGCTCCGGAGGATTCCAGAAATTAGTGGGGTTTGTGCGGCCGTTAATATTTGACTGGTCGTGTCGCTGACCGATCAGGAACCGCTCCGGGGCATACACACGAAACTGATGTTGCCAGTCTTTCATCACCCAGTCGATATGTACGCCGCAATCCAGCCAGCGCAGAAACAATTCACGCATATAAGTGCCCCTACAGGCGTAAGCGTGAGTACGATGGCAATTGGTGCAACGGACAACGCCTGGTTTAACCTGTATCGGTTCACTATGATGCTGCCCGCCAAACATCAACCCTTCCCAATCCGATGGCACATTACACAGGAACGCTTTGACGCGGCGAACGAAGTCATGGCACAGAACAACATCATCCTCGAGTATCAGCACATCTGAAATGCCGTCACTAATCGCCTTTTGCAGCACACTGAGATGCGACTGTCGACAACCAAATGCACCGGCCCCTTGAGTGAAACTGGACGGTACCGGCATACGATCTCCGAGTATCGCTTCAAATACTTCGGGCTGTCCAAACGGCCATTGCTTCTCAGTCAGTTCCTGTTGAATCGCCCCAAGCCGGTCTATCCGCGTTCTAAGATTAATGATGACGACACGACTGAACGGCGTTGCAATGCCAGCGTCGACAGCCAGCATTGTCCGCCCCCGCGATTGATTCGCATAAGAATCACGAGGCGTTGTAAATCGATGAATCTTTGAATCCACCAGCATCACATTACTCTCTATTGATGGTTCAAATTCTTTAGCACTCGTTGAGCATATGTTCGAAAAATGGATCCGAGGTTAAGATCGTTGTCAATAACCTGATGCGCAATTGCTATGGCCTCGGCGCGTTTAGTCGGATCGACCTCAATCCGATGAAGTCTAGTAGCCAATGCCGGTACATTATCCCGCTCACTGCTCAATATTTCATCCGCTGCCACATACCCTTTTTGCGGGCTACCAACGGCCCACGCATAATCAATCTGGGCCTTCAAGATCGGCAATCGCGTGCTCTTCTGCGCGACTTTCAATTGTTTCTCCAGAACGTTATCCGACAACGACTCGTGCCCTCCCTTGAAAAGCAGAATAGCAGCGCTCAAGTACAAATCAGGACGATATTCTTCAACTTGCGCCAGTTCAATCGCCCGAAGCGCATGCTCTAATCCGACATCGAATCGTTTTTCCGTGTATGCGACAGCCATTGAATCCAGGTGGTGTTGAAGAATCTTACTCGCTTCAACCTGATCGAAATCTTGGTATTCATTCAACATTGCCCGAATATCGATCTGCGTTGTCAATGTTACTGCGGACTGCAGCGTTCCTCCCGTTGATCGATCGACATTCTTCAGTGCATCAAGAATTTTCGACACGCAGCCGATGCCTTGGCGGCAGACTACATCATTCGCTAATTGGGTAGCGTATACATATCGATTGTGCTCAAGTTGGTTCTCAGACCTCAAGGCTGTTTCAATCTGATAGTCTACTCCGAGCCAATATCGCAAGCGGACGCGATGTCGCGCATCACCCGCATTGTCAGGAACTAAGGACGTCTCAAAAGTGCGGGCCGCGTCGGGAAAGTCGCGGCTCTTGAGTACCTGCAGCGCAATTACATTTGCGAAGCCATCGGAGAACCATCGAAAATATGGATCTTTTGGGCGGAGGCGTTTGACGATGGCCCATTCAGCTACCTCATGCAGGGCAGCGCCAAGATAATATCTTGCGGTCACTCCTGACAAGGCGTTTCGAATCGCCTGGCCGACGTCTTCATCGTCCTTAATTGGAATCGGCACCGTCAATTCTTCGGTGCCTGAATCGATTGGGAAGGTATAGACTGTGGAACCGTGGCCATGGCCTGCTGGCGTCGTATGATCTCGCCATAACTTGTTGAAGATGCCAATGGGAATGACCACCAGGCTCACCTTCACTGGCTTTTTACCCAGTAAAGGGTGCCTATCCAACAACTGCACGAACAGCGACAATGCGTCCTTACGACCCGCCTCCTCATTCACTCCAACAATCGCCAGAACATCACTTACAAGCAAAAGTTTTTGCTCGCGCGATCGACGAATGTCATCCTTCAATCCTGCCAGGGAACGGGACACATCTTCTGCAGAGGCTTTGATCTGCTTTGAGTCTTTCTCCAGCTCACGAGCGTAATATAGGGTTACTCCATCTCCAACAGATACCGTGGGGTAGGATGACCAGAACGATTGGAGATTCTGAGCAGGTGGCGTATTCGTGCAACCGGCGCAGGCCACCCCCAAGACCAGCAAAATCATAAATCGCATTGGGGAAATGATCTTCAATACCAGCTCCCAATTAAAAATCAATCTTCCATTGAATTTTCAACAACGGCGCCGAATCCAGTTGAGGCGAGTTAAAAGAATTGTCCAAGAGTGCATCGAACTTAATTTGTATGGAGATGCTATGACGCGCATCAGTCGCACTATGCACACCTGGTTGAAACTGAAACCCTATGCCTGCGGTTGCGTTTGGCGTTGTCAGTCTGTCGTCCGCGTCCCATCGCAGGCCCGTCTCTCCCGTCATCACGAATCTTGCCGAGCCAGGCAAGCCAGAGTTAATGATGTCGAACTTGAAATCAGCAAGTTTGATGGAATCCATGAACGCGGATGGCTTCTTGATGAAATCTTTAACATTCTGCTCAAAATCGAGCCCGCCAACACGTATCATGTTCAGAAGTACTTGGCCGGCCTCGCTGCTAATGTTTGGGAGTATTCTAAATTGCGCTGTGGTTAAATCCGCAGATGACGCACCTCGGATCGGTCCGAGTGAGCTCAAATCTCGCGTATTGAGGTCTGAATCGACAATGTTAGTCGTCCCCGCGATAAGCGCTCTCGCAAAGGAATCAAACGTGGTCTCAAGCTGTTGTTTTATCGTAGACTTATTGCTGTCTATGAGTGACAATGTCGTATCAAGGCGGATACTCTCTTCTGCGGTAAGCGGGAACTCGTCCAAATTCTTGATCGAGACGCGAGCCCCTTCAATTAACTGATCGGCCAGTTCGCTTTTTGCGGCCTTAAACCCTTCATTGGCCGCTTTTTCTATGGCCTTCTTGGCGAACGCCTCGATCTCATCCACCGTAATTGTTGTCCGCTTAACCTCCGGATTGATGTACGCTGTGATTGCCGCTGTACCTTGCTTCGAGCCGGATGCAAAGACATGAACCCCATATACGTCCACGAAGTGAACACTTCCCACTGTTGCGAGCCGAATCTCTGTGCGTCCCCCAGCAAATCTGCACAGTTCGGGATTTTCCACTTGCAATTTGATATCTGGTGCTGCTTCAGGTGGATCGACTGTCACACGAAGACGGTTCATCGCATTTGTAAAAATGGGAAGCGGGTCTGGATCGAATGTCACAGTGATGCCACTCGAAGAGCTCGATGCGGATGACTTACTGGAACTAGAACTTGAGGAGGAGCCACTTCCAGAGGATGACGAACTCTGAGATGAGGACGATGAACTTCCGCTTGATCCGTCCCCGCTTCCAGAAAAACTACCCCCATTCGCGGACGCGCTGCTGGAGCTACTGCTGCTCATAAATCCCCCAGTCGTTAGGACCACCGACTACCGGAACATTGATGCACAACAACGGCTCAACCATGATACTAATCCAGCCTGCTAAATCAAGTCGATTGTGAAAAAAATAGCGCGTGGCGAGCGCGCTGCTCTCTCTATTCATTTATTCTGGCACACTACTAACCGGCCGAATTTGCGACCCGCGCGAGCCGCGCTTGGCTCGTGAAACACTGAATAATCACCGGCATTGAGCCCGGCGCGCACCGATCGCGCCGAACAACAACGAATTCTAATGTCCTGACGCTCGCCACCCTCACGCCGCCTGCCGGTAGTAATGCTTGAGCAGCCCGCCCAGCCGCATCCGACATCGAATGGGACCTTCGGTTGGCGGTGCCGACCAGTCGCCGGTCAACCGGTCGATTCGGGCCGGTGGAAAAAGTCTAAGTTCGAACCTCGGGCAACAGGCCGCATCGACAAACCCGTCAGCATGACAGATATTTCACCTGCCGGAGGCGCGCCTACGTTCGCGCGCGAAGTCGCGCCTAAAAGTCTAAAAAGTCGCGCTTTGCTGATTTTTGGTTTTACCGACTAAACCATTGTTATCACGATGGTTGCGTTGTGCGAAATTGCGCATTTCCAACCTCGCGGTTAACTCTCGAAACGCGCGCGACTTTTTCATGCGTTTAACAGTTTGACGGGTTGTGCAGAGGGAGTTTTTGCCGGTCGCAAACGCGACCGGCTTTTTATTTGGGGAGAGCGCACCGGCCCGAAACCGCGCCCGTAACGCCGCTTGCGACAACGACTTTTGGCCGCCTTGCCGCTCTCGGTCGGTGGGTTGTTAACTGGCTCACGAATCTGTACGGGTCCCGTTGCCCTAACTCTCAGACTCTCTGGTGCTCTCGGAGGGGCGGGTTAACGGGCACGTTCGACTTGGGGTTGCCGCGCGAAGAACGATCGCGGATTCGCACACATCACGCGCTTCATCCGGGGGTTGCACGAACTCTCACAACTCTCTGCGAACGCGTCGAACGAGTCTCAAGCGCGAGAGCGCGAGAGCGCCGGGCACCAAGTACCCTAACAAACCGCGCGATCCGAGCCTGCGCAGGTGTTGTGCAAGTTGGACGTGGAGCAGAGAATCCAGCACATGGGAAAGAACCACAAGAACAAGCAGCTCCGTGTTGACGAGCCCATCGACGCGAAGAAGGCGAAGGTGCCGGAGATGTTTGCGGCACGGTTCGTCGACATCGTGCGATTGGTGGACGCATTCTGCGATGCGCATCTCAACGACGAGTACAAGGGACTCTGCCGCAAGCTGGCCGTCGCCATCTGTCGATCCGGATCGGCGATCGACAAAGGAAAGATCGAGGGTTGGGCCGCGGGCGTTGTTTGTGCCATCGGCCGGGTCAACTTTCTGACCGATCCGAGCCAAAAGCCGCACATGAAGTCGGAGCAGATCGCCAAGGGATTCGGCATCTCCGCACAGACAATGGCGGACAAGGCGCGCGCGATCGGCGACAGCCTGGACCTCGTGCCATTTCATCCGGACTGGTCGCTTCCCAGCAAGATCGATGAGAATCCGATGGTCTGGTTTCTTCAGGTCAACGGCATGATCATGGACATCCGGCGCGCGCCGCGTGGCGCGCAGGTCGCCGCTTACAAGAAGGGGCTTATTCCTTACATCCCCGCGGACCGAGAGCCCTCGCGCGGCAATGCCAAATCGGCTAGGGGCACCGAGCAACTATTCGAGCTTGAAGTCGCGCTGATCGACGGGCCGATCACCAATGCGTTCGCCAAGAAGAATCCATCGGTGGTTCGAACGGTCGCGATCCGCGGCAGCCAGACGCTCAAGGACCTGCACGATGCCATCTTCGAAGCATTCGACCGATTCGATCAGCACATGTACGAGTTCCAAGTCGGCGGCAAGCGGCCGATGGACCCCAAGGCGCGGCGGTACGTGCTGCCGGGGGCGATGGGCGCGCAATCGTTTGATGACGAGAAACCTGCCGGCGACGTGACGCGCACGACCATCAACTCGCTTGGCTTGGATGTGGATGAGCCGTTCGGCTACTGGTTCGATTTCGGCGACGACTGGTGGCATCAGGTCACCGTGAACGCGATCCACGACGAAGTTCCGCCCGGCCGCTACCCGAAGGTAACGAACCGGATCGGCGAAAGCCCGCCGCAGTACATTGACCCGGATGAGGATGGCGAGGATGAGGTTGATAACGAAGCCACTGAAAAGCGCCTCGATCGGGTCCGGCCGCTCAAGCCAAACAATCACCCATCGTGAGACGTCATGATCATCCGATTGTCCGAGCGTTTGAGAACGAAGATCAAGGCCGGCCCACTCGCAGCGTCGCCGTTGGACGAGAACCCCTACGCCGACTGGTCCGCCCGCTCCTTCACCGCCGACCGAGCCCAGTACATCCTGGTCAGCCACACGCGTTCGCTTTACTCGGTGGTGATGTTCGGACGTGGGATCACGGATGACAGTCGGTTCATCCAGCGTGCGATGGACAATCTGCGCGAGGTGATGACCAGCGATGGCTTGGGCCTGATCTACATGAACTTCGTTGCGCCAGCGAGTGAGTCAGTGCGGTTCTGCAAAGCGCTCGATCGCTCCATCACCGGATCGATGAATGAGTTGGAGACCACCGCCAAGGCGTACCTGGGCACAGGTGAGTGGTCGCCCTTCGATGTGTCATTTAAGCTCAACGAGACATTGTTGTCCGCAATTGGGAGTCCGAAGTCCGGCAACTACGCCACGCCGCGCGAGGCATTTAAACAATTGAAGGTGTGAACATCGTGTCTCGAAGTGACCACGTCGTCCGCTACGCGATCTACACGCGCCAGTCGGTGGAAAGGCTGGAGGATTTCAGTTCGTGCCGAGCGCAGTTTCACACCTGCGATGACTTCGCAAAGCAATCGGGCGAGCGAGGTTTGATCTGGTGTGGCCAACGTTTCGATGACGAGGGTGAATCCGGAGCGACGCTCGATCGGCCCGCAATGCAACGGCTGCGCAAGGCGATCGATTTGGGCGGCGTCAGTCGCGTGTATGCCGTTGCCTTCGATCGGCTCACACGACGTATGCGCGATGCCGTCGCGTTGCTCGACGAGTTCGAGAGGGCCGGCGTGGAGTTGCGGCTCGTTCATCAGTCCGACTTGACTTCCGGGCCGCAATGCCGCTTCCTTAGACACGTGCTCGCCGCCTTCGCCGAGTTCGAGCATGAGATGATCGCCACGCGGATTGCCGAGGCCCGTACCTACCTCAAGAAGCACGGACGGCGTATCGCGGGCAAGGTGCCCTACGGCTATGAAGCCGACCTCCTGAACAAGCAACTCGTGCCCAATCCGGCGGAGGCACGTCGCGTGCTCGCCATCTTTAAGCGCGCCGCCAAGGGCGACCTGCCCAAGCAGATCGCACATGCCGTCAATGACCTTGGCTGGCCGACCAAGGTCTATCACTCGAAGCGCTCCGGCAAGACCACCGGCGGCGGCAAGTGGACGGCGCGACAGATCGTGGACACGCTCCGCAACCCCGTCTACACCGGCCGCTTTGCCGACGGTGCCAGCGCCCGCGATGGCGTCCACAACGCACTCGTCGACCAGAAGGTGTTCGACGCCGTCCAAGGTCAACTCGATTCTCGTCGGACCACCACTCGACCAAGGCGCCCCGTCCGCGACAACTATCCGCTTCGGCAGAAGATCGTCTGTCCTGGTTGCGGCCGATTCCTCACGACGTACCAAATCACAAACAAGGGCCCCGATGGCAGCGGCACGATCTCACAGTTCTACAGTTGCCGCTCCACGGCCGGCGGTCGCCCGCGGTGCAAAGGCGTCCACTATCCCGCGTGGAAGTTTGAAGAGAGCATTTACGAGCTGTTCGATGATGCAGCGACGTGGCGGGGCCTGCTTGGTAGTGACGGCACCAATGAAACAGCCAAGCAACTCGTGGAAGCCTGGCAAGTCATGCTTTATCCTTGGCGGCGCGCGTGGTTGAAGAACGCCGTCCGCCGCATCGAGTTCGTGGATGAGCGCGAGGGCGCGGTTTTAATCACCTTCGCTCCTGACATCACCACATCGCTTTTTGCTGTAATTCAAGCGAAATCTGCTGCCGCCGGTTAACCGGTCGGTTGCCGCAGAGTCAGGGCGATTTAGAGCTTCAGTCAAAGGTACGGAACTGCCGTACCCACCAGTTAGCAGAGAACCCCGCCACCGAGAGGTCGCGGGGTTCTTTTATTTTTCGCCTTGTTTGCAAGGGTTTACGCGCTGTGCCGGGTGAGGCGTTTGGTGTGCGAGAGCGCGCGAGAACGACGCGCGAGCGCGTCTTGCGCCACCGAAAGCGGGGGACGCCCGAGACCTCTCAGAATCCCGCTTCAGAAAAGGCCTCCCAGTTAACAGACCGTTTGGCTTCGGACCCCCGAAGCCAACCCCTTCATAAAAAACAATCGGCATCCCGAGATTCAGATGCGCGCCCAACATCGTTGCCTTGGCGAAGCACTTCCACGCGGCGGCCGGCGCGCACCGGCGTGCCAAGCTCTCATTTTCAGATTGACCCCCACGCAAACGCTGCTATCTTGAACCTAACATAGTCCGTACTGATTCTACGCAAGGAGGCGCCCACCTCGCCAAAAGGGGGTCATCCTTGCCCTGCCTCATCACCAAGCCCGTCGGCATCTACCGTCCACGTCAGCCGCTCGAATCCGACTTCCACCGCCTCGTCCGCGAACACTTCGACGACTTCCGCACCGTTTACGTTGAACGCTACGCCCGCAAGTTCGGCCACTGGCGGTCCGTCTACGACAGGGCCGTCCGCCACTTCCTCAAGTGCGGCGACCTCCAGCACGGCTTCGCTCGCGTCCGCTGCCCCGATTGCCGCCACGAGTTCTTCGTCGCCTTTTCCTGCAAGCAGCGCTGCATCTGCCCCAGTTGCTCCCAGAAACGCACCCTCCTGTTCGGTCTCCACGTCGCCGACGACGTCTGCCTCAGCGTCCCGCACCGCCAGTTCGTCTGGACCGTCCCCAAACGCCTGCGCATCTTCTTCCGCTACCACCGTGACCTGCTCCAGCAACTCCCCCGTCTCGCCTGGCAATCCATCCTCCAGACCTATCGCGACCTGCTCGGCGATGAAGCCACCCCCGGTGGCGTCCTGGTCATCCAGACCTTCGGCTCCCTCATGCACTTTCACCCCCACGTCCACGGCCTGATCACCGACGGCGCGTTCACCCCCGACGGCCAATTCCACCCCATCCCCATCAACCTCACCCACGAACCGTTCCGCCGCATCTGGGAGGACAACGTCTTCCGCCTGCTGCTCGACGCCGGGCGCATCGATCACACCGTGGTCAGCCAGATCCGATCCTGGCGACACAGCGGCTTCAGCGTTGATCGCTCCGTCCGACTTCCCGCCGGCGACCGCGACGGACTCGAACGACTCGCCCAGTACATGGCCCGCTCCCCGTTCAGTCTCACCCGACTGCTCCGCATCACCAGAACCGGGCAGGTGGTGTACCACGCCGAGAAACACCGCCCCCATCGCTTCCCCGACCCCGCTGCCGAAGACCTGTTCGGCGGGGTGGCGCGCAATTACCAGGTCTTCGACCCCCTCGACTTCCTCGCCGAGCTGACGCAGCACATCCCCAACCAGGGCGAACACCTCGTCCGCTACTACGGCTACTACTCCAACAAGACCCGGGGGGCCCGAGGCCTGCGCGCCAAGCGGAGCGATCAGAACGAGAACAACCAGACCCAGCCCGTCGCCGACAGCGAACGAACCGACCCCGCCGCTCGAAGACGCTGGGCGATGCTAATCCAGCGCATTTACCAGGCCGACCCGCTGCTGTGTCCCAAGTGCGGCGGCACCATGAAGATCATCGCCTTCATCGAAGCCCGCCAGGGCGATCTCGTCCGCAGCGTCCTCGAACACTGCGGCCTCTGGAAGGACCCACCCCCAGCCAGAGAAAAGCCGCCCAGATCGCCACCACGATCCGCACGGCAACCCCGGGTTCACAAGCCAGGCTGCTCCATGCCCCAGGCCGATGCCGGCGTCAGTTACGAAGTCGATCCCGACTACATTGAACACGCCCGGCACGAGGCCTCCGACGAGCACGGCCAGCCCGATCTGCCCTGGGACGCCTGAACCGAATCAGAACCAGCTTGGCCCATTTCGTTCTTGACCAGAACGCAATCGGGTGTCATACTGCCTTTGTCGGGCTCGGGGATGGTCTGCGGGCACAAAACCGGTTCCAGCAACGCCCAAACGGAGTATTGCGATGGTGCACGGGGTCGAAGATAGACCTATTATGGGGTTGGGCATATCACGTGGTGTCCCCCTCTCCCCAAAC
>Ga0163153_10005667_pt1 | contig 14572 bp, 12 predicted proteins | sample OliLakLV19MP6IB1_FD_148629 | JGI IMG/M metagenome (GOLD analysis project Ga0163153, IMG submission 148629) | Freshwater microbial mat bacterial communities from Lake Vanda, McMurdo Dry Valleys, Antarctica - Oligotrophic Lake LV.19.MP6.IB-1 | ecosystem: Environmental > Aquatic > Freshwater >... | reverse complement strand
CGCCATCCAGGTTCACGTCGCCAAAGCGCGTGCCGACAATCTCCTCGACCCAGTAGGCGGCGTCCAAGTCGTCGATCGTGCTGTCCGGAACCAGATCGTAAATTTCCGGTTCGTCGCTGCCGCGATGGGCGAACAAGAGATCAATATCCGTGGCGTTGACCAACTGATCGGCATTGAAATCTCCGGGAATGCCGGTCCCCGGTTCGAAGAACGCGGCTTCGGAAATGGCGGCGACGCCGTCGAGAAACGCCAGGCCCCCGATGTCATCGTTAAATGCGATCAGAAACGGGTCGGTCGGTAAGTACCCTTCCGACTGCACGCGCAACATGATGCCGTAGGCGCCGTCCGGGATGTTGCTCTCTTCGAACAAGTACGACAGCAAATGCTGGTGCTCGGGCGATTGCCCGTCGATGGTCTCCAAAAGGAAGCCCGGTACGAACTGATTTTCGCCGGGCACATGGTCCGGGTTGTGGCTGACTTTCACTTGCGGAAACGGCGAGGCATTACTCTCGACAATAAACTCCAGTTCTTCGTCGGCCGGCGTCAACTCCGTGGTCTCGTTCCAGTACCAAAGGTGGTCGACGATCTCGAACCGGGCTTCATCGCCGAATTGAAAGCCGAGAAACTCAAAGCCCGGGACGTTCGTTAGCCGAAGCCCGCCCAGCGGTTCGAATTCCGAGGTGAAGATATTGCCGTTCGTGGTCAACGCGCCGTTGGACGCGGTGACAATAATCGGGTCGCCGTGGCCGAAAGCCTGGCGGCCGCCGCAAAATACAAAGAGGGCAATAGCGATCAGAATTCTGTGAGACATAAGGCGAGATCGCCCCTGGTGGTGAATCAAAGTGGACAGCGAACCAATCGGAAGCGCCGTCCATTCTAATCCAGCGACACGACCGCGGCAGGGCGACTCCTCATGGCCGGCGCTGTCTTGCGCGGCCTGTCGACCGACGGCATTCGGGGTAAGATAAGCGGCGATGTCCCCCTGTATCTACGAATTCGACGTCCTCGTCATTGGCGCCGGACATGCCGGCACCGAGGCGGCGCTGGCCGCCGCGCGGATGGGGGCCTCCGTCGCCCTGCTGACGACCAACCTCGATACCGTCGGCCAGATGAGCTGCAATCCGGCCATCGGCGGCGTGGCCAAAGGGCAAATCGTCCGGGAAATCGACGCGCTCGGCGGCGCCATGGGCCGGGCGATCGACGCCACGGGCATTCAGTTCCGCCTGCTCAATCGCCGCAAAGGCCCGGCGATGCACAGCCCTCGAGCCCAGGCGGACAAGAAGGCCTACCAACTGGAGATCAAGCGCGTCGTCGAATCGCAGCCTGGCGTATCGCTGCGGCAGGAGATCGTCGAAGATCTGCTGGTGGACGACGCCCAGCCGCGCATTCACGGCGTCCGCGTCCGCGGTGACGCCGAGTATCACGCTCGCGCTGTCGTCCTCACAACGGGGACGTTTTTGCAAGCGCTGATGCACACCGGCGAGGCGAAAACGCCCGGCGGCCGCGCCGGGGAAGGGACGACCTCGGGCATCAGTGGCGCGTTGCATCGGCTGGGCTTCGAAGTCCGTCGCTTCAAAACCGGCACGCCGGCGCGGCTCAACGGGCGGACGATCGATTTCTCCCGCACCGAATTGCAGCCCGGCGACGACGATCCGCGGCCGTTTTCGTTCCTGAACGAGCGCATCTCCGGCGAGCAAGTTCCCTGCTGGATCACGCATACGAACGAAGCGGTGCATGCCTTGATCCGCGCGAATCTGCACCGCGCGCCGATGTACTCCGGGCAGATCAATTCGCGCGGCCCGCGCTATTGTCCTTCGATCGAGGACAAAGTGGTGCGCTTCGCTGACAAGGAACAGCATCAACTGTTCCTGGAGCCAGAAGGGCGCAATACCTGGGAATACTACGTAAACGGCATTTCCACCAGCCTGCCGCGCGACGTGCAGGACGGGATGTTGAAACTCATTCCCGGCCTCGAGCGTGCCGAGATTATGCGCTATGGCTACGCGGTCGAGTACGACTACTGCCCACCGGAGCAATTGACGCCGGCGCTCGAAGCGAAGCGCGTGAAAGGGCTGTATCTGGCCGGGCAGATCAACGGCACCACCGGGTATGAGGAAGCCGGTGCGCAAGGCTTGATGGCCGGCGTCAACGCGGCGCTCGCCGTGGCGGGGCGCGAGCCATTCATCCTTGGGCGTGAGCAGGCGTATATCGGCGTGTTGATCGACGATCTGGTCACCAAGGGCGTCGACGAGCCGTACCGGATGTTCACGAGCCGCGCGGAGTTTCGCCTCGCGCTGCGACACGACAACGCAGATCGGCGACTCACCGGCGCAGGCCGGGCCGCCGGCTGCGTGGAACCTGCGCGTATCGCGCGTTGGGAGACCAAGGAGGCGGAGATTGCCCGAGTCGAAGCACTGCTGCAATCCACGCGGTATGAACACGCGGCGCTCGCGCAGTTTTTGTTGCGCACGGAAACCACGTGGGCCGAAGTGATCGAGCGCTTGCCGGAACTGGCGGAGGTGTCTGCCGAAGTCGCCGAGCAAGTCGTCAACGACACCAAGTACTCAGGCTATTTGGAACGACAACGCCTGGACGTGGAAAAGCAACATCGTCTGGCCGAGAAGCGCATTCCCGCGACGTTCGACTTCTATTCCATTCAGCAACTGCGCATGGAAGCCCGAGAAAAGCTCTCAAGGATTCAGCCAGCAAGTCTCGCGCAGGCGAGCCGTATCTCCGGAATCACGCCAGCGGATTTGGCGCTGGTGATGGTGCATTTGGAAAAGTGACGGCAAGCGGGAATGTATCGAGGTTTGCGATATGCAACATGGCTTGTCCGAAATAGGGACGCAAATCCTTGACGAGCTCAAAGATGACTTGATTCATCACGGGTGGCTAGTTCAAGGAATCGAACTTATGGAGAATGTGCGACCTTGCTCAAGTCAACGCCTTCAACAGGTCTTGACGGAACTTCTTGAAACGAAAAAAGTGCAGATTGGAAACGCAAATCGCACACAATTGGCGGGCAAAGACTATGTGGAGTTCGTGGCTTGGAAAGGAAGCGAACAGGAACGAATTCAGCGGGCCCTTGCAGTAGTGGCAGCGGCCGGTGGACACGATGTTTTGTTCGCTTATTGGCTGTGCCTCAATGAAAACGTTGACCGCTTCGAGGAAGAACAGGCTGACGGCAACTGAGTGGCCATTGAAAAGTGGCACCTCCGATCGGTCAAGTTGTCAAATAAGGCATCGCACCGGCACTTACTTTACTTCTTTGCTCTTTTACTCCTCCGCCGCCTCCCCATGCCCGCTACTCAACTTCAAACCTGGTGGACCGTCTTGCGTCTGGCCATTGCCGAGCGTCTCGTCTATCGCGGCGATTTTGCGCTCGGCACGTTGATGCGGTTCTTGCCGATCGTGACGCAGATTTTTCTGTGGGGGGCGATCTTCGCCTCGATGGGCGCGAATCAATCCGGCGATGAATTGGCCGGCTACAAGTACTCCGACATGATCGCCTATTACCTGCTGACGATGGTCAGCCGGGCGTTTTCCAGCATGCCGGGGTTGGCGTCGGGGATTGCCTTGCAGATTCGCAACGGCGAAGTGAAGAAATTCCTCGTGCAGCCGATCGACATGCTCGGCTTCCTACTCTTGGGGCGCGTCGCGCACAAGTTGATTTACTACGCGACCGCGATTCTGCCGTTCGGGCTGGTGTTCTATCTCTGCCGCGGCTACTTCACGGCTGGCTGGCCGGACGCCACGACGCTGGCGGCCTTCGCGGCCTCGCTGATGATGTCGTTTCTGCTGGGCTTCCTGCTCGAAGCGGCGATGGGCATGGTCGGCTTCTGGTTCCTGGAAGTCAGTTCGCTCGTCTTCATCTTCATGCTGTTCAGCTTCTTCTTCTCGGGCCACATGTTCCCGATTGATTTTCTACCCGGCGCGTGGGGAACCGCGGTCCGCGCGATGCCGTTGCAGTACCTGGCCTATTTCCCGTCGGCGGTCTTCCTCGGCAAAGTTCAAGGCGACGCGCTCGTGCAAGGACTGTGGATTCAAGCCGCCTGGGTCGTGGGGCTCTTCATCACCTGCCGGCTGATGTTCCACTTCGGCGTGAAACGCTACAGCGGGTACGGGGGATGAGGGAAATGTCGAATTTCTAAATCTGAATGTCGAATCAAATTCAAATGTTTGAATGATGAAAAGCCGAGACGCTAAGAGTGCATTCGACATTCAGTCATTCGGATTTGATTCGACATTCAGATTTAGAAATTCGTCATTCCTACGCCGCAATCCTTGCACGGCTAGCAGCGCGCAAAGGGCCAAGCATGCGCCCGCCGGGTAGTCGCCCCACAGCAGATACGGGCTTTCGCGGTCGTCGAGCAGCGTGTTGGCGACGATGATGCCTGTCGCGCGGCGCGGGCCTTGTGCGAGGATGCGGCCGTTCGAGTCGATCGACGCGGAGAAGCCAGTGTTGGCCGCAATCAACAGCGGCTTCCGGCATTCCACAGCGCGGAACACGCCACACATCAAATGGAGATCCAACGCGCTGGAGCCAAGATACCAACCGTCGTTGGTAATATTCACCAGCACGTCCGGTTCGTGCCCTGCGCTGGCGAGTTCCCGAACTTGCCGGCAAATCACATGCGGCACGACAGTTTCATAGCAAACGTTGGGTGCAATCACCGCGCCGGCCGCGCGGCCGTATTGTGGCGTTTCACCCGCGGTGAGCCCGCCGCCCAAGGGAGTCAGGCGATAGAGCCAGGGGAATTGCTTTCCGAAAGGAATATACTCCCCGAATAGCACTGGGTGCATCTTGTCATAACGCGTGCCGAGCGGACCGTCGCGTTCGACGAATAGCGCCGAGTTGAAGCTCCGGTGCTCCTCGCCATTCACCTCGAAGGTATCGACACCCAGTAAAAGCGGTACGTTTAAATTCCGCGCCAGCGAACTGATGGCGGCGCGGCTCTGTTCAAGTCGCCGCTCGTATTGTTCTTCGCTGAATTGCTCCGGGGGCGGCGAACCGGGCGCGCGTTCCAGCAACATGCCGCGATACATCGTCTCCGGCCAGACCAGCAGATCCAGATCAGCATCCTGCGCGACGGCCTGGACGGAGAGGTCGTAGTAATGCCGGGAAACTTCCGCTTGCTTCTCGGGATCGTGCTTGAGCGAAGGGTCGATCGAACCTTGAATGAGCGCCACCTTCGGACCCGGGCGCGTGGGCGACTGTGCGGTGCGCGCGTAGCCGTAGCCGAGGATCAGGCCCAGCACGATGGCACCAGGCACGATCGGCTTCCATGACAGTTGTTCACCGTCGCAGGGAACCATCCGCGCGACGATCGCGGCGAAGAACATCACGGCCGCACTGACGCCATACGCGCCGCACAGGTCGGCGATTTGAATGAACTCCAGCCAGCGATAAGGCGCGTGCCCGAGGCTGGCCATGGTGAAGCCCGTCAACAGGTGACCGCGCAATAACTCCAGCCCCAGCCACACCACAGGCGCGGCAAGCGCGAGCGGCACGCGATAACGATGTACCGCGACGCGTACGAGCGCCACGAGCGCCGGAATGTAGCAAGCCAAATAGGCCGCCAGCGCGACCCAGCCGATGCTGGTCGCCGGATGCGGGAGCCGCAGCCAGTGAAGCGTCCCCATCCAGAAAGCAAGGCCGGACAACCACAGCGCGCGATAAGGATGCGAACCGGGCAACTTCGGCGCACGTGCCAGCCAGAGCCACGGCGCTGGCGCCAAAAAAACGAGCGGCCACCAACCGACCGGCGGCAACGCCAGAAACGACCCCAACGCCGCCAGCATGGCCAACGGCCAGGTGCGCTGGCCGAGCCATTCACGCCAAGTGACCTGTGTTTGCAGAACGGCTTGGGACGCCGCCTGCGGGCCTTCGTTCTGCGTGGTGCGGGCGCGGTCGCGCGTTTCAAACCGTGACATATGGGTCAGATTACGGCCCCCGCGGAAACTTGCCCAGTCGAGTTACCGTTGCGAGCCGTTCAAGTTCGCGACGCGGAGCGAAGTTTCCGACGGGTCGCCAAGCCTGAGCACGCGTTCCACCGCGGCCGCGGCGTCGATTCGCCCGTGTCCATAGCGGGAGTCCCAGCCGTCTTTGGGCGGATGTTTCCGACAAGTTTCGATCAGGAGACGCGTCAATGCGTCGGCGGAAAGCGCGACCCCAGCCGCCTCGGCCTCGGCCAGGACCAGGGCTGCCACGCCGGTCGCAGCGGCCGCGGCCAGGCTGGTGCCGGAGCATTCCACCGAGGCTTCCCGGGTCCCCGCTTTGGCCGCCCAAACACGATGCCCCGGCGCACTCACGTCCGGTTTGGGACGGCCATCACGGGTTGGACCCTCGCTCGCGTACCAGGCGAGCGGCAAATGAGGACGCTGCGCATCATAAGCACCGACCGCGATCGTCGCGCGCCCACAGGCGAGACTGTTGAGCGTGCTGCCCGGGTCGATGGCACTGATAAATACCGGCCGCACGTCGTCCCCGGGTTCGATCCAAGCGTGAAACCGCCCGTCGAGAACTTGGCGAGGATGCAATCGCACGGTCCACACTCCGGCAGGCGCGCCGCGCTCGATAAAGACCGTGACGGCGCGATCACCGTTCGCGGCGCACGCTTCGTGCGCAACGAATGCGCGAAGCCTCCCCGTACGATCATCGACGATACACGCGTTCTCGCCTGGCGCGACACGGCAGGCGCCCCGGCCGCGCGGCGCGATCAGTTCCACGTCGAACCGGTCCGCCGCGCGGTACCAGACCTCCAGGCTATGCCGCACGCGTCCGCCGCAAGGGACATGCCACGCGAGATTAAACGGCAAGGACGGCCGCACCGTTCCCGCTGCATGTTGATCCGCCGCATAGTTGTTGCCGGCCGCAACGAGGATCGCGCGGCGCGGCGCGGCAAGCGACAATGCGTCGAGCGATTGCTCAACGAGCGTCGTTCCGTCGTGCGGGCCAGCGTTCGTGCCCAGGCTGATGTTTACGGCACAGGGCGCAGAGCCGGCCTGGTCAAAGATGAACTTCGTACCTTCCAGCAGACGAACCGTATCCCCTACGGTTGCGGCGGCGCGCGAGCGATTGCGGCGCGCCGCGCGGGGCATCGCCACGTAGACGATATCTGCTCGTGGCGCTACGCCGGCCGCGCTGCCGCCACGACCATTGCCCGTGGCGACGTCGAGCATGTGCGTGCCGTGCGAATTCAACGTAGTCATATCGTCCACGGGGACGTCGCGCGTCATCCATAATTCGCCGCGATCCCAAACAGCGCCGTAGTGTACGCGGCGGTCGGCGCGCGCCGTAGCTTGTTGATCCCAGTACGCAGCCACGCGCGGTCGCCCGGAACTGCTGGCGAAATTAGCGTGTCGCCAATCGCAAGGCGTGTCGATGATGCCGACGATGGCGCCGGCGCCGAGCCGCTCCGCGCCGCGCGTCGGCAGCAGTTCCGGCATCGCGCCGAGTTCCACGGTGACCTCGTCGAGCAGTGGTCGCAGCGGTTGCGCCGGCTCTAATTGCAATACGCCCGGATCGGCCAGCAATGCTTCCACCCGCGCCAAAGGGACGCGCGCGGTCATCAGCCAGTCGTTCCCGTCGGGCGACTTACCGAGCACCGCGCCCGGCCGCAGATCGGCCGACGCGTGCCAGCGTTCCACGTCGCGCACTTTCGCGATCACGGCCACTTCGCCATCCAGGCACCCGACGTCAGGCCTGCGCGATATCCCCGCGCGCCAACGCTGCAACGCAATCTGCCAGCGCGCCGGCAGTGCGGCGGAGACCATTGCCCGTTCCACGCGGAGCGCCATCGCAAACCTCCAGCGCCAGTTGCCATCGAGTTATTTCTTACAGCACGGGGCGCGGAATTCGGTCGTTAAGCGAGCGCCCAGTGCCCCCGCTTATAATGGACGCGAGAAGCATTGCAACTTGCTGCGACACCGTGAGTGACAACAGCCTGTCACACCACCGGGTGACCGTATTGCGCGCAAGTCGTTTCGTAGACAAGCGCCGGCCGAGAAATGAGCATTGTGAGAAAAAACAGTGCTCGGCGAAAATTGTCGGGGCGTGAGCGGACGATTCGCACGGCCTGGGTGCGATCAAGAAGAGTTTTCTATAGCGCGCTTTTTTCTTGCCTCGCAGCCGCTCTGTAGATAGAGTCAGGGCGCACCGGCCGCCGAGTTCAGGGATTCCCCATGCCTTTCCTGGGCGTCTACTTCGATTTACCGCACTGGAGATTTGCACATGCGTCGTCTCATTCAGCAATGCCTCATTCTCCTGACATTTGCGACCTGGGCGGCAATGTGCAACGATAGCGCTCGGGCAGTCGACTATTTCTACGAGGACTTCGAAAGCGTGACCCTCGGCGACTCGCTCGACGAACATGAGCAGCCGGATCCGGTTGTGCCGGTATACACCGGTGTTTGGACGGACGTGCCGCCGGCTGGTTGGACCGCCGACAACTCGAAAGTGCCGGGCTTCGACCAAGGCGACGATCTGGACGGCGTGACCGAATGGGCCGGCTGGGGTTTTGCTGACAATGACTGGTGGTCCACGGTGGCCGGCGATCAACGCCGCAAGGAGTTCAGCCGCGGTCACGGCGTGGTGGCCATCGCCGATCCCGATGAATGGGACGACGATCCGCACCGTCCCATCACCAACATCGACAATACCTACAGCGTCTACATGGCGACGCCCACGTTCAGCATTGCCGATTTTCTCGAAGGTGAACTATTTCTGCAATTCGATTCCAGCTTCCGACCGGAGTGCTGCGACGACGGTCCGGCCTACAACGATCAGTCGCCGGTCATCACGGCCTCGTTCGATGGCGCGGCGCCGGTCGAAATCCTGCGCTGGAGTTCCGACCCGACCAGCCCCAGATTCAAGGACGAAAACTCCACCAATGAACATATCGCTTTGGCGATCAACGCCCCGGCGGGAACGCAGACGTTGCAACTCGATTTCGGCCTCGAACGCGCCGAAAACGATTGGTGGTGGGCCGTCGACAATGTGCAGGTGACGAACACCGTCCCGGAACCATCATCGGGCGTGTTGTTGGCCGGAGTCGTCGCGAGTGCCTGGTTTTGCCACCGCCTCCGCCGGAACCAAAGAACGAGGATTTAGCCCACGCTCCAGCGGTAGATTATGTACAAGCACACGACGACGCCGATGAGGAGCCACCAAGGCTTCTTCGACGGCGGGGAGTCTACGGCCGAGATGTACTGCTCGCAGTAGGGACATTGCTCGGCTTCTTCGTGAATTTCCCGCCGGCAATACGGACAAGGAACCATCGGCTCCTCGTCGTCCTCCGTGTCGATATCGTCATCGTACTCGTCGTACTCGGCGTCGTCTTCATCGTCCCAGCGGCTTGGCATACGGACCAGTCACTTCCGAATTCCGCGTTCCGACTTCCGAGCTTCCCTACGGCTCCCCCAGCACGTCCGTCAGCACTTCTTCCGAAACATAAATCGGCAACTGCGGGTCGCAGGTCACTGCCACGGCGATAGCGTCGGAGGGCCGGGCGTCGATTTCGATCAATTCCCCTTCATGGCGGATGCGGAGTTTGGCGAAGTAGGTGTGTTCGCGCAGTTCGCTGATCACCACGTCCTGCAATTCGGCCCCCATCTGTTCGACGATGCTGACCACCAGATCGTGCGTCAGCGGCCGCTGGGTGGGAATGCGCTTCACCTTGCGGTCGATGCTCGTGGCTTCGAAGATGCCGATCAAGATCGGAAACGTGCGGCTCCCTTCGATCTCGCGCAGATAAATCACCTGCTGCTCGTTGATCTCGCTGATAATGATCCGCGATAACTCCATCTGCACCGGCATGATCGCACCTTCTTGAATCCAAACAGGAGGCCGGCCGCCGACGGAAACCGGGCGACCGTGACCTGGATTATACTTCCGCGCCGAAAGGGCAAGCTAGTGTGCGGGGAAAAAAGTCGCCGAGAGGTCGGTTCATTTTGAACCGCAGAGGCGCTGAGACGCAGAGGGGGGAGAGACGACGTAGGGCGGGCCGTGCGCGCAAATAACTTGGTGAAGCCAAAAAGGCGCGCCAGCGAGCGATTAACTGTAAATCATGTGGTAAGGCCCGCCGCTGGCTGAAACGGCGGGCCTTTCGTTTTCGAATCAAGGCGATTTACCAAGGGGCCAAAGTTCCAAAAGTACGATCACTCTAACTTGAGCGCGGCCCGCCCTACGCAATCCCTGTCTTCTCCGCGTCTCTGCGGTTCAGATGTATTGGTCTACAGCTCGTAGAGTGGGGCGAATTTGCCGCGCAGGTCTGCCATCAGGTCCGCGTGCCCCAGCGGGCGACCGGTGATGCGCTGGACGAGTTGTGCGGCCGTGTAGCGGCGGCCGTGTTCGTGAATGTTCGTGCGCAGCCATTCGCGGAGCGGCGCGAACTCTCCGCGGCGGAACATGGCGTGCAGATCGCCGAGTTCCCGTTGGGCGGTCTGGAAAAACTGCGCGGCATAGAGATTGCCGAGCGAATACGTGGCGAAGTAGCCCACCAGGCCGGCGCTCCAATGGATGTCCTGCAGCACGCCTTGCGTGTCGTCGGGCGGCTCGATACCCAGGTAGCCGCGGTATTTTTCGTTCCACGCGGCGGGCAGATCGGCGACGGGCAAATCGTCGTTAATGAGCGCTTGTTCCAACTCGAAGCGGATCAGGATGTGCAGATTGTACGTCGCTTCGTCCGCCTCGACGCGAATCAGCGAGGGGCGGACGTCGTTGATTGCGAAGTAGAAGTCGTCCAACGGCACGCCGCCGAGCGCCTCAGGGAAGGCCTGCTGCGCGCCGGGATAGCTGTGCTCCCAGAACGCGCGGCTGCGGCCGACCAGGTTTTCCCACATCCGCGATTGCGACTCGTGAATGCCGAGTGAAATCGCTTCCCCAGGCGGCAAGCCGAACTGCTCCGGGCGCAGGCCTTGTTCGTAAATGCCGTGTCCGGCTTCGTGCAGGATGCCGAAGAACGCGCTCGGGAACTGATGCTCGTGGTATCGCGTCGTGATCCGGCAATCGTGCGGGCCCATCGTCGAGCAGAACGGATGAACCGTGACGTCGAGCCGGCCGCGGTTGAAATCGAAGCCGATGCGCTTCCCCATTTCGGTGCCGAATACCCGCTGCTGTTCTTCAGGATAGCGCCGCGTCAGCAACTCATGCTTAGGCGCTCGCTTCGAGGCGGCGATCTCCGCCACGAGCGGCACCAATTCCTCGCGCAGGCCGGCCAGCACGCGGGCCACGTTCGACGTCGTCTCCGCCGGCTCGTAATCGTCGAGCAGCGCGTCGTACCGGCATTCCTCGTAGCCCAGGCATTCCGTCTGCTGTTTCTTGAGCTCGATCGTTTTTTCGAGCAGCGGGCGGAACGAGCCGAAGTCGTTCTTCTTCCGTGCGTCGTCCCACGCCTGCTGCCCGAGGATCGCCGTGCGCGCGAGTTCTTCGACGAGCGCCTGCGGCAATTTGGTCTTCTTGTGATACTTGCGTCGCAGCTCGCGAATCGTGGCGCCCGTGTCACTATGGGGATCGGCCGCCAGTGGGCTATCGGAGAGTTCCTGGAGCCACTCGCCGATGCGCGGATCGGTCTGGCGCTGGTGCGCGAGCGACGAGAGCAGCGTGAACTGCTCGGCGCGATATGGTCCGGCGGCGTGGGGCATGAGCGTGCGCTCGTCCCACTCCAGCAGATAAGCGACGGAATCCAGTAGCGCGGCTTCGCGCGCATGCTGGCACAGCAATTCGAACGTTTCTGGGGCGGCCATGCTTCTTACCGATCACTCCATGCCGAGACGTTGCTCGATCTCTCGAGCCCGATCACTCATCCCGAACGTCGCCCCCTTTTCCCGTCGAGCACTCGCCATTTCCCCAGGTGTTAAACTGGGCAATTGCGTATACCGTTCGTCTTCGTGCGGCTTTTTACTGCCAAACGGAAAAGGCAACGTGGGAACCTGCGATTGTCGGCAACCGGACAGCGCGATGCAACCCGCCGCCGCGCAGAGAAGCGCTACCGACCGTAGGCCACCTGAAAACTGGGCATGGCAAGGTTGAAGTAACATGGCGGCCGGAGTGTGCCAAAACCCCGCCCCGCCGTCCAGACCAACGCCCGCCATCGATTGGACAAGAAGGACAGTCTGGAGACAAACACGGACTTCAGCGTCTGCCGCCGGTCCATCTATGAAGCATGCCCGCCCACGAAGCGGCTGACAAACGTCCCCGAAGCCACGCACAGCATCGCGATCAAGGCGAGCAAGCAGGACGCAGGCTCCGGGACGAACTGGCTGTCTGGCATGGTTCCGAAATTGTTGCGCACGGCATTCAAGTCGCTCACGCTGACGATGCCGTCAAATGGCGCCGTGTCGCCCAACACCGGATTGCCGGCGTTGCCGAAGTTGTTGAGGACATTGTTCAAATCCGTCACATCGACGTCGCCGTCTTGATCGGTGTCGCCGGGCGTGAACAGTTGATGTTGATGCGGCGGCAGTTCGTCCAGCGTCAGCGCGTGCTGTTCTTCGCCGACAAACTCGCCCAACTCCCACGGCCCGGACCCGGCGTGCAGGGCAGTTCGTCCGCGCAAGTCAGGCAGGGCGAAGGTCACTTGCCCGTCGCCGCCGTAGCTCGTGCCGAGCAAGGAGAACAACGCCTGGTTTTGCGAAATCGGGAGCAGTTGGCCTTCCGCCAGCGCCCAGCCGCGCGGCGCGAAGTTGCCGGCGAATAGCGTGACTTCACCGAGAAACGTCTCATTGTCGGGCGAGTCGAGCGGTGAAGGAAAGTTGCCTTGCGTCGCAATGAGATAGTGCAAACCCAGCGACGGCTGCAGGTTATCAAAGGGTTGGTTCCCGCCGCTGCTTTCGGTGTCGCCGCCACCGGGCAATGAGTGAACGTGCGCCGGAAGCTGTGATTCGGTCAACGTGACCGCTTCGGCGCCGAAGGCCTCGCCGAGTTGTCGATCGCTGAGCCCGGGTCCCTGTCCGACGCCGACTGGCACGCGACCGCGTAAGTCCGGTAAGGCGAAGCTGGACAGACCGTCGCCGCCGTACGTCGTACCAAGAATGGAGAACAAGGAGTCGTCTGCATCGACCGACATCAGTCGCCCGTCGGCAAACGCCCAGCCTGCCGGCGGAAAATTGCCGCCAAACATCGCTACTTCGCCCAGGAACGGCTCTCCGGCCGCGGATTCATCCGGCGAGGGATACGCTCCATCGATCGCGACGATATAGCTCATCGCCACGGACGGCTGCAAATTCGAGAAGAGTTCGTCGGCGCCCGTCGCCCCGGTCAATTGCCCGCCCGTCAAAAGATGGCGATGAGCTGGCAAGTTGTCTTCAATCAGGCTGACTTCATAAGCGCCGGGCGATGGCCCCAGCGGTCGGTTGCTCAACCCCGGACCTTGCCCCGCGTTCATCGCGGCGCGCCCCCGGAGGTCCGGTAGTGCGAAAGTGGTTTGGCCGTTGCCGCCATAGTAATTTCCAAGCAAGGAGAACAGCGCCTGGTTCTGGTTGATGGGCAGCAATTGCCCGTCGGCGAAGGCCGTCCCGCCCGGGGCGAAGCTGCCGGCGAAGAGTCGCATCCCGCCCAGGTAGCGTTCGCCAATACTTGGCCCCTCGTGCGGCGGGTACAAGCCGCTGGTCCAAACGAGTTGGTTTAACGCTTGCGCAGGTTGCAGGTTCGAAAACGGCTGGCCGCTCCCCGTGGATCCGGTCACGCCCAACGCGAGCGCGTTCGCGGTCAGAAATCCGCACGTTCCCAAACCCAACCAGCCAACCAATGTGCGGCGCATCAGCAGTCTCCCAAGGTGCAGCACTACAGGAAAATCGGTCATACCAGTAAACGGAGCCGGGGCCATTGTAATCTACCCAACCTTGGCCATGGCTATTGGGCCCGCGCGCTGTTGTGGCGACGACGACGCCTTGAGCTTGCGCTGCGCGGCTGGACGTCGCCAGCGCGAAGTGTCAAAATCTCTGAAATCGTCACACGGTTCCTTTTCACGGCAGGGCCTTCCCATGCAACGCCGCATCATGCTCGTCGGATTGTTGGCACTGTGCGTGTTCCACGCAGTGAGCGAGAAATCGATCGGGCAAACTGCAAATGCCGCATCGCCGGCGGTGCGGATCGGCGCCGTGGCTTCGTCTCCGGGGACCGTGGTGGTGTTTCAAGATCTGAAGCGATACTTGAATCGCCACGATTTTTCCTCCGACTTTGTGCTGTATTCCAACTACGACGCCCTCGTTGCGGCACTTGACCGCGGGGAAGTGGAGATCGCCTGGAACACGCCTCTGGCGCACGCCCAGTTTCATGTCAAACAGAACTGCTCCAGCCAAACCCTGGTCATGCGGGATGTGGATCGCGCGGTGCGGTCCGTGCTGCTGGTTCGTGAGGATTCGGGCATCGAGTCGCTCAACGACTTGGCGGGTAAGCGCCTGATTCTCGGCAGCGAAGAAGCCGCCGAAGCGACCGTGCTGCCCTTGCACTATCTGGCAAAAGGCGGCCTAGGCTCTGTTGACGATTCGGTCTGCTTCAGGTTAAACACTTGCGGTCGGAATTGGAATTCCGATTGCACCCTGGAGGCTCGGATGCCATGCGGTACATGAT
>Ga0163153_10005666_pt1 | contig 14575 bp, 10 predicted proteins | sample OliLakLV19MP6IB1_FD_148629 | JGI IMG/M metagenome (GOLD analysis project Ga0163153, IMG submission 148629) | Freshwater microbial mat bacterial communities from Lake Vanda, McMurdo Dry Valleys, Antarctica - Oligotrophic Lake LV.19.MP6.IB-1 | ecosystem: Environmental > Aquatic > Freshwater >... | reverse complement strand
CCCAAACGGCACGAATCGTCGTCTGGGCGATCGACCACGCACAGCTGTCGCAGATTCGTGTCTGACAGCAACATCAGGGGCCCAGGGGAGCGGCACGTTGGGCGGGAGCGGCAAAGCCGCGGGTGGCGCGGGGCGGCGCAGGTGGGCGGCGCAGGTGGCGCGGGGCGGCGCAGGTGGCGCGGCACGTGCGTGTAGGGTGTGCGGCGCCGATCGCGGGCAGGGCGCGCCAGGGCCCGCGAACCTGTTCCGCGGACCGGCACGTCCACGGCGCGGACGCGCTCGGCGTGCTTGGATGCGGCGATGCGACGTCCGTTGAGCCTGTTGTTGGCGGTGATGATGCTCCTGGGCGCCGCCGGCGCCGCCGGGGCCGCCGGGGCCGCCGGGGCCGCCGGCGCGGCCGAACCAGGCCCGGCATCCTCGGTCACGGTCAAGGTCGCCACGTTCAACATCCTGTATGGCGGCGACGAGATCTCGCTCAAGCGCCCGGGCTCCCACTGGTGCATGAACCCGGCGGGCTGCGCGGCCAGCATCGCCCAGATCGTGACCGCGATCCGGACCTCCGGCGCCGACACCGTGGGCATCCAGGAGGGCACCGGCAACGCCTGCCGCATCGCGGACGCGCTGGGCTGGCACTGCAGCCCCCGCCTCCAGGTCATCAGCCGTTTCCCGCTCATCGATCCGCCCGGCGCCGACGGCCTGTACGTCTACAACGAGGTGGCTCCGGGCCGGGTCATGGCCGTGGCCAACGTCCATCTCACATCCGACCCGTATGGGCCCTACTTCCCGCGCGAGGGCTGGACCCTGGATGCGGTCCTGGCTCAGGAGCGCGAACTCCGCCTGCACGAGGTCGAGCGCCACCGGACCGTCCTGCCGGCCCTCGCGGCCAGCGGCATCCCGGTGGTCATGACCGGCGACTTCAACTCCCCTTCGCACCTGGACTGGACCGCCGCGGTCAGCGCCGTCCGGCCGGTCGAGGTCCCCTACCCCATCGACTGGCCCGTCGCCCGCTCGCTGGCCGAGTCCGGCTTCCGCGATGCCTATCGCGAGGCCCATCCCGACCCGGTCGCCGATCCGGGCTTCACCTGGACCGCCGGCTACCCGCGCGAGCGCAAGGGCGTCGAGGTCCACGACCGCATCGACTGGGTGCTGCACACCGGCCCGGCCACGACCGTCGCGGCCGAGCTGGTCGGCGAAGCCGCGTACCCGGGCACGGACATCGCCGTCGACCCGTGGCCATCCGACCACCGCGCGATGGTCGCGACCCTGGCCGTCGAGGCGGCCGTGCCGCCGCCGTTCGCCGCCGCGGCCTCGCGTCGAGCGTTCATGGGCGATCCACTCGCCGTCGCCTTCAACGGCACGGGCAGCACCGGCGAGCGCGTGGCGATCGTCCCGACTGGCGCGCCGCTCAGCGCCGCCATCGCGTCGGCCTCGACCGCTCGCGCCATGCACGGCACGCTCGCCGTGCCGACCACGGGTTGGGCACCGGGCACGTACGACGCGGTGCTGGCCCAGGGCTCGACCATCGTCAGCGGCCGCTCAACGTTCCACCTCTACCCGGCCGGCACGCCGCCCAGCGTGCGCACGACAAAGGCCGTCTACCGCGAGGGCGAGCTGATCCAGGTGACCTGGGCCGCCGGCCCTGGCTGGAAGTGGGACTGGCTGGCAGTCACGAAACGCGGGGCCGGCAACGTCGACGTCCAGGCCACCTGCACCGGTGGGTATTGCGGCGACGCCGACTATCTCGTCTGGCGCTACGTGGACACGGCCGTCCAGGGCACGGGGCTGCTCGATGCGGAGACGGCCCGCGAAGGGGCCACCACCTGGCCGCTCAAGCGCGGCTGGTACCGTGTGGTCTTCTACTTCGACGACGGCTACCAGCTGCTCGCCGTGTCCGCTCCGTTTCGGGTGGTGCCCTGACCTAGGTCCCGTCGAGGCGCGTCCGGGCCGCGGCCAGCGCCGCCGCGACTCGGACCGGCGCCGTGCCGCCGATGACATCGCAGGTGGCCAGGGCGCCGTCCACCGACGCGGCCGCGCGCAGGTGGTCGCCGATCCCCGTATCCGCGGCGAGCGCCTGGGCGCCCGCATCGCCAGCGGCACCGAGGGCCATGCCGATCATCGCGTCCGGGACGGCGTCCAGACCGACGCCCGCCTCCTCAGCCTGGGCGACCATCGAGCCGACGACGTGGTGGGCGACCCGGAACGGGATGCCGCGTCGGACCAGCGCGTCGGCCACCGCGGTCGCGGTCGTGAACCCCTGGTCGGTGGCGGCCCGCATCCGGGCGTGGTCCACGGCCATCGTGCGCAGCATCCCCGCCAGCACCCCGAGCGACGCCTCGAACACGGCCACGCTGTCGAACAGCGGCGCCTTGTCCTCCTGGAGGTCGCGCTGGTAGGCCAGCGGCAGGCCCTTGAGGAGGGCGAGCGACCCGGTCAGCGCCCCGATGACGCGGGCCGCGCGGCCGCGCACCAACTCCGCCGGATCCGGGTTCTTCTTGTTGGGCATGATCGACGACCCGGTCGAGAACGCGTCGCTCGCGCGCACGAAGCCGAACGCCGGATTCGACCACCACGTGATCTCCTCGGCCAGCCGGCTGAGGTGGACCATGCCCAGGGCGATCGCGCCCAGTGCTTCGACCACGAAATCGCGGTCGCTCACCGCATCCATGGAGTTGGCGGTCACGCCGTCGAAGCCGAGCTCGGCGGCCGTCGCCTCGCGATCGAGCGGGTAGCCAGCGCCGGCCAGTGCGCCAGCGCCCAGGGGCGAGATGTTCGTGCGCCGGCGCGCGTCGGCGAGTCGGCCGCGGTCGCGTTCGGCCATCTCGACATAGGCCAGCAGGTGGTGGGCGAAGAGCACGGGCTGGGCCGGCTGGATGTGGGTCGTGCCCGGCAGGACCGCGCTCCCCTCGCGCCCGGCCAGCTCCACCAGGGCACGCTCGAAGTCGACGAGCGCGCCATCCAGATCGTCGATGGCGCGGCGCAGCCACAGGCGCAGGTCGGTGGCGACCTGGTCGTTGCGCGATCGCCCGGTATGCAGCTTGCCCGCCACCGGGCCGATGCGCTCGGTCAAGGCGACTTCCAGGTTGAGATGGACGTCCTCGAGCGCCGGGTCCCAGCTGATCTCGTCGGCGGCGACCGCCTCCGCGAGACTGGTCAGGCCGGTCACCAGTTCGCCGACCTCGGCCTCGGTGATCAGCCCGGCGCGGCCGAGTCCGCGGACGTGGGCGATCGACCCCGCGATGTCGTCCATCGCGAGCACACGATCGAGCTCGACCGAGCGCGTGAAGTCGGCGACCCGCTGGTCGTTGTCCTCGCTGAAGCGCCCGCCCCAGAGCCGCATCGTGCCTCCGCCCTCATCCGTCGTGCGTGGTGCGTGGTCATGGTAGTCGCGCGACAGGTCGACGGCCGTGCCGGACGCGGTTCAGCCCGAGGCGCCGGGCGCCGGGCCCTCCGGGAAGAGTAGGATGAAGTCCCGGGCAAAGGAGCCACCGCCGCCGACGATGCCGACCTTCACGGCAGGCGCGGTGCGGCTGTCACTTGATGCCGCTCGTGGCGACGTTCTCCATGAAGTAGCGCTGCACCAGCGCGAAGGCGATGACCGGCACGGCCACCGCGATCGTCACCCCGGCGAACACGAGCTGGGGCGAATCGGCCGCCCGTCCCCCGAACTGCTGCAGGGCGACGGTCAGCACCTGGGCGTCGGTGTTGCCGGTGCTGATGATGATGAATGGCCAGACGAAGCTGTTCCAGGCGTACAGGAACGAGAACGTCACCTGGGTCGCGATCGCCGGCATGCTGAGGGGCACGAAGATCCGCCACAGGATGGTCCAGCGGCTGGCGCCGTCGACGAAGGCGGCCTCCTCCAGCTCGCGCGGGATGGTGATGAAGAACTGGCGCATCAGGAACGTGCCGTAGGCGCTGAAGATCCACGGCAGCACCAAGGCCGGGACTCGATCCACCCAGCCGATGGCGACCATGAACTGGTAGAGCGGGATGATCAGGACGACGAACGGGATCATGATCGAGCCCAGGTAGATGAGGAACAGTGCGTCCCGACCGGGGAAGCGGATCCGCGCAAAGGCATAGCCGCCCAGCACCGACGTGAACAACTGTCCAAAGACCGTCAGCAGCGTGACCAGCAGCGTGTTCGTCAGGTTGCGATCGAAGCCCGATCGCGCGAGCACGTCGCCGAAGTTCCCCGGGTTGGCGGTGACCCGCTCGACCGGTGTGGCCGTGCGCAAGACCGCGTAACTGGTCACGCTCGGGTCGCCGGGAACGATGAATTGCGCGACGGCCGTGTCGCGGATCTTGGCGAGGCGTGACGTCTGGCCGGCGATGGCCACATCGAACAGCGGCACCTCGAGCCCGTCCACGAGGACGGTCTCCGGCGAGCCGTCGACGGCGGTCACCGGGGTAGCCTCATCCAGAGGCCAGGCGGTCGTGATGGCAGGGTCGTCCGGCGGGGCGAACACCCCGGCGGGGATCCCCGACTCGACCACGATCATCTCGTAGGCCGCATCGCCGAGGGGGATGCTGTAGATGGGGACGGGCTGGCCATCCACCTCGACAGTCCGGGGGGTCGTCGGCAGCAGCCGCGGCGGGTAGCGGAAGACCTCCTCGCTGGTCTTGAGCGAGGTCGTGAACATGAACACGAACGGGAAGATGAAGACCAGGCCGATGACCACCAGCAGCAGGTAGGTGCCGACGGAGCCGGCCGCACGCCGTACCTGGCGCCGGCGCGAAGGCCGTCGCGGTCGGGCTCGATCGGTGGTCGTGGCGGTAGCCGACGTCAGGCTCATGGCGACCTCCTAGGCCCCGGCCGCATCGTCGCGCTGGCGACGGTACTGGACGAGCGTGAACACGAAGATGAGCGCGAAGAGCACCCACGCGACGGCCGATGCGTACCCGAACTCGAAGTTGCGGAAGCCCGAGTTGTAGAGGTACATGACCGGCGTCAACGTCGCGTTGTTGGGGCCGCCCGGGTTCGGACTGGTCAGGACGTAGGGCTCCGTGAACAGCTGCAGCGCGAGGATGGTCGAGGTCGCGACGACGAAGAACGTCGTCGGTGCGACGGACGGCAGGGTGATGCTCCGGAAGCGCTGCCAGCGGTTGGCGCCATCGATCGAGGCGGCTTCGTAGAGGTCTGCCGGAATCCCCTGCAGGCCAGCCAGGAACAGCACGGAGTTGAACCCGACGGACGTCCAGGCGAAGACGATGGCGATGGCCGGCAGGGCGGTCACCGGGTCCGACAGCCAGCCGATCTTGGGGTCGACGAGGGCCAGCCCGAACGTCCCGTTCAGGAAGTCGACGGACAGGGTGATCAGGTAGTTGACCCAGCCGATGGTCGCGTCGAGAAGCTGCTTCCAGATGATCGCGATCCCGACGACGCCGGCGACACTCGGGATGAAGTAGATCGCCCGGAAGAACCGGACGCCTCGGATCTTCGAGTTGAGCAGGCTGGCCAGGAGCAGGGCGGGCACGACGGCCAGCGGGATGGCGATGACGGCGAAGAGCAGGATGTTGCGCAGGGAGATCCAGAACAGCTTGTCCTTGGCGGCGACCACCACGGAACCGACCCGGAGGACCTCGGTGAAGCCCTGCTCCAGGCCTGGCGGGAGCGCCACCGTGGGGTCGTCGAGGACCACGAACTGGAGGGACACGATGTCGATGTAGTTCTGCAGCCCGACGAAGGCCGGCCGACTGAACGCATCCCAATCGGACAGGCTGACGTACAGGCTGAAGAGCAGCGGCCCGGCGAAGAAGAACAGGAATCCGAGCAGGTTCGGGGATACCAGGAGCATCCCGTTGAGCATGTCGCCATCCCGTTGATCCGCCCCATAGCGAGCCTTGCCCGCCGGCCCCCACAGCGCGAGCAGGAAGGCGAGCAGCGCAAGGCACACGATGGCCAGGACCAGGCGCAGCGGATCGAGCAAGCCGAGTGCGAAGTCGATGACGCCCTGGGGCGCGCCGACCGCGACGAGGAAACCGACCCCCGCCGCGGCGGCCAGGCCGTACCTCGCCAGTCGGACGATCCGGTGGCGTGCCGGATCGCGGACGAGGTCGACCACATAGCCCAACACGAACGCGACCAACCCAAGGCCGAGCCAGGGTAATCCGAGCCCGAACGTATCGGCGAGGTCGTCCAGGCCGATGTACACCCCGGCAAGGTGGAGCAGGAACAGGAAGGCGCCCAGGAACGCGAGATAGTCGATGATGATCGCGAGCACCCGACCTCGCGAGGTCCTGCGGGCCGTGCCCAGCACCGACGATGCGGCCACGATCGCGAACGACACCGGCGCCGCGAGGATGAACAGGAACAGGGGCAACGGCAGGTCGACCGGGCCCGCGAAGACGATGGCGATCGCGGCGATGACCGCCAGGATGGTCAGCACGACCTGGAGCACTGGCGCCAGGGCGACAAGCCACTCGGCGAGACGTGCGCTGGGACTGGTCGGCGCTGCGGGTGTCATGGACTGACCGGTGTCGCCGTCCATGGCGGCTTGCGCGTCGGACATCGAGGTCGGACCTCCGGCGATCCCGCCGATGGATGGTCAGGGATGCTGCGGGGATGCGGACGGAGCCGGCCCGGGCGGACCGGCTCCGTCAGCGCGGGAGCTACGAGCCGAAGCCCTCGTCGTTGGCTTCGGTGCAGATCGTCGCCTGGAACTGCTCGATGGTCGTCTCGCCGTTCACGACGGACGCGACGGCGGCCCCCATGACGGTGTCGAACTTCGGCCAGCTGCCGGCCCACAGCGGGCCCTCGGCGACACTGTCGTTGGCCAGGCCATCAAGGAAGGCCTGGTTGTTGGCCGGCGGCGTGAAGCCCAGGAAGTCCGCCTTGGCCTGGTCCCCGACACGGCTGGGGATGTTGGCCCCGAGCTCGGACACCATGGCCTGGATCTCCGGGCTGGTCAGGGCCTGGATGACCCGCCACGCAGCCTCCGGGTTGGCGGTCTTGGCATTGGCGGCATAGGAGCCCCAGAACAGCCAGTTGCCGCCCGGGTTCGGGCCGTCCGGCAAGGCGACGACGTCCCAGTTGAAGCCGGCGTTGGTTCGGATGTTGGGGGTCGCCCAACGGCCGTTCTGGAACATGCCGATCTTGCCGGCGAGGAAGACGGGCTCAGGGTCCTCGCCGTACTTGAGGGCGAAGTTCTCCGTCTCGTAGATCTTCTTGAGCTGGGTCAGCCCAGCGATCGACTCGGGGGTGTCGAGCGCGCAGGCGGTGCGATCCTCGTTGAAGAAGCCGCCGCCGGCGCCATTCAGCCAGACCCCATACGGGCCCCACCAGGAGCTGGCGCCATAGCCGGCGACGCCATCACCGAGGGCAGCGATCTTGGCGCCGACCTCCTCGAACTTGGCCCATGTCCACTGGCCGTTCTTGGCCAGCTCACGCGGGTCCTCGGCGCCGGCTTCGGCGATGAGGTCGGTGTTCAGGTACAGGCCGAAGGTGGACACGTCGCGGGGCAGGCCCCAGAGCGGTCCGCCCGGCTGACCGGTCGCCTGGTCGAAGGTGAGGTGGAACATCGGACCTTCGTAGAAGTCCGAGTCCTTGTAGCTGCTGTCGGCCGCCGCGTACTGGCGCAGGTCAAGGGTGATGCCCTTGGTCGCGAACTCGGCGGTGTCGGTGCCTGGGATCCAGAAGACGTCCGGGGCGGTGCCCGCGGCGGCTTCGGTCTTGATGGTGTCCTGGTAGCCGGCGGTCTCCGTGCCGCCCTTCTGGTACTCGACCGTGACGTCCCCGAGCATCTCGGAGACCGTGGCCGCGACGTCCTTGTAGACCTCGGCCTCGGCGTCGTTGTCAGGACGGGTCCGGAAGGTGATGGTGACAGCCTCGGCCGGCGCCGAAGGCTCCACGCTTGGGGCGGTGCTCGGTGCGCTTGACGGCGCCACCGACGGGGCACTGCTCGCTGCGCCACCCGTACACGCCGCGACCAGGATGGCCGAGGCGGACGCCAGCGCGAGCCAGCGCGATCGCTTGTCCACGATGTTCTCCTCCAGTGCCCGCGTCAGCGGGCGTGATCGACCGCCACCGTGACGGTCGTTGGGGCCACCTGCTCGGGCTGGTGGCGGATGGGGATCGCCGCCAGCAAGGCGGCGGACTGCTCGGGGATGGTGTCGTTGATGAACTGCCCGGCGGCAGTCTCGACACTCGCCCGGACCTTGGTCAGCTCGGCGGTCCGGTGGGGCGGGAGGAACTCCACGGACAAGTGCCAGTCGGGCACATCCGCGGGAGACTCGTTGACCACCATCATGTACGGCAGCTCGAACCCGAACAGTCCGTCGTACCGCAGGACCACCTCCCTGACCGCTGCGGCGAGCTCCACCTGCTCGGCGGGCTCGAGGTCCGTCAGCCGACGCAGCCCGTGCCGTCGGGCCCGGATCCGGACCTCGAACGGCCAGCGAGCGGCGAACGGGACGGCCACCATGAAATGCGCGCCCGCGGTGATCGACCGCTCGGGAGCCGCCTCGTCCTCGGCCACGATGGCGCACGAGAGGCACTCACCGGTCCGCTCGCGATGGCGGTCCAGGACAGCGACGCGCGCGCCCACGAACGGCGGCAGTCGATCGAACGCGTAGATCTGACCGTGGGGATGCGAGATCGTCGCGCCGACCGCCTCTCCGCGGTTTTCGAAGACCATCACGAAGCGGTGGGCGGGATGCGCCCACAGCGCGGCCGAGCGATCTCGCCAGATCGCGATCACCCGAGCGAGGCCGGCCGGATCCAGCGTGGCGATCGAGCCGTCGTGGACATCTGTGTACAGGACGACCTCGCAGCGGCCGAGCGACCTGGCCAGCCGGGGATCGTCGTCGACGGGCGGCGGTGTCGCGACGAACGACGGCCAGCGGTTCTCGAAGACGGCCGCCTCGTAACTGAACGGCACCTCCGGCCCACCGGGACACAGCGGGCAGGGGGACCCCGTCGACCGCCGAGCGTCCAGGTTGGAGTTCGGCCGGGTGTTGCGAGCCGGCGACATGGCGATCCATGTGTCCGACATCGCGTCGTAGCGCTGGTGCAGGGCTGGCATCGGCACGGGCTCGACGCGATCGCCGACGAGGTCGCCGCGCAACTCCCCGTAGATGTACAGGGCGCGACCGTCCGCACGACACAGGTCGTGTCGCTCCACGATCACGGGCTGACCCACGCCGGCAACGCTCACGCGTCGACCACCTCGATGCGCATGCCCCGTTCCGCCAAGGCAGCGAGGGCCGGCCCATCGGCCGAAGGACCGGTCATCAGCAGATCGATCTCCGTGACCGCGCACAGGCGGGCGAGCTCCACCTGGCCGACCTTGGACCCGTCCGCGACGACGATGCGGCGGCTGGCCGCGCCCATCATCCGGCGCTTCATCTCCGCTTCGGGCAGGTTGATGTTGGTGATCCCGGCGACGGCATCGACGCCATTGCAGCCGATGAAGATCATGTCGGCGTGGATGCGGTCGAGGACCCCGTCGCCCAGCGGATCCACGAGCGAGTGCTGGAGCGGGCGGAGGGTCCCGCCGGTCACCACGACCGAGAAGCGCGGGATGACCGCCTCCAGCTGCATCGCGATGGTCAGGCTGTTGGTGAAGACGACCACATCCCGCAGATCGGCCCGCGCGGCCAGCGCGCGAGCCACCGCCGCGGTCGTCGTGCCCACGTCGAGGATGACCGTGTCGCCATCGCGCACGAGGCCGGCCGCGGCGCGTCCGATGGCGATCTTCTCTGCCGCGAACTCGCTCTCCGATTCCTCGAACGGCCGCTCCCGCCGGGGCATGTTCGTCGCGATCGCTCCACCTCGGATGCGGCGGACATCGCCACGGGCGGCGAGCGCCTCGAGGTCACTGCGGACGGTCACCTCGGAGATCGCGAACTGGTCGGCGAGGTCGGCGACCTTCACGTAGTCGCGCTCGCGCACGACGACGAGCATCCGATCACGTCGGACACCGGCCGGGATTGCACTTTCGCTTTCGATAGTGTTCACGCGCTGTTGAGTTTCCGTTTCGTTACGATTATTGTCAATACCGCAACTTCAAGTTGGCGTACCGATGCTTGGGAGGACCGCGTGCACGAGTCAGGTACCGGGCGGCGCTTCGCGGAGATCGCCGTCGTGCCCGTTGCCGATGCGCAGCGGGCCACGGTGTACGAGCACGGCTGGCAGTCGTGGAGCCCAGCCGGGGCGTACCCGGCCTCGACGCACCGTTCGCCGCGGCCGCGGCGGGCCATCTGGCAGACGATGGCCTTCCGGCCCGGCCATCCAGCGCCAGACGACGGCTTCCAGGGAGAGGGTCTCCTGGCGGTTTCGACGGACGGGCCGGCTGGTCCGACGCGCACCTGGGTGGCATCGGACCCGACACGCTCCGTGGCCTCGATCAGGGCGACCGTCCGCGATGGTCGTGTGTCGGTCAGCGCCGACGGCCCGGTCGTCGAGGTCGGGCCCAGCTCGACCCTGGACGACGCGCTCGGGATGGCGGCGCTGCACCTCGCCGCTGCCACACCGCCGCGGCCGGAGCGCCCGATGGGTCCAGGCTGGTGTTCGTGGTACGGGTCCTGGCACGAGGTCACCGACGCCGTCGTCGAGGAGAGCGTCGCGATCATCGACCGCGAGGACCTCGACATCCGGCTGATCCAGATCGATGACGGTCACCAGGCCGGGATCGGCGACTGGCTGTCGCCCTCGGGCCGCATCCGCGACATGGCTGCCCTGGCGCGGCGGATCCGTGACGGTGGTCGTGAGGCCGGCGTATGGACGGCACCATTCCTGGTCGGCGCTGACAGCGAGCTGGCTCGGCGGCACCCGGACTGGCTGATCCCTGACGCGGTCGCTGCCGAGCGCCACTGGGGGCAGCGCGTCGGCGTGCTCGACACGACCCACCCCGACGCGGCCGACCACCTGGCCACGGTCTTTCGCACCCTGCGCAGCTGGGGCTACACCTTTCACAAGATCGATTTCCTGTACGGCGGGGCGATGGCCGGGACGCGCCGCGACGACGTCGGCCCCATCGCCGCCTACCGCGCCGGCCTGCAGATCATCCGCGACGCGGTCGGCGAGGACGCGACGATCCTGGGCTGCGGCGCGCCCTTGCTGCCGTCGATCGGACTGGTCGACGCGATGCGCATCAGCCCGGACACGGATCACCGCCGAGAGCCGCCCGATGGCGACATCAGCCAGCCTTCCCTGCGCGGCGCCCTGGCCGCCGGCCGCGCCCGGGCCTGGATGCACGGGCGGCTGTGGGTCAACGACCCTGACTGTCTGCTGGTGACGCCGCGCGCCGAGGACCGCGATGTACGCGTCGCGCATCTCGGCGCATACGGTGGTCTCGCCCTCTCCGGCGACCGACTGGCCGAGCTCGATAGCGCTGGCCTCGCGATGACCCGGCAGGTGCTGCGGCCGTCCACGCCCGGTCCCGTGCGCTGGGATGCGACGGCCGGGCCCGACGGTGGGACCATCCACGGATCAAGTGAGGTCCCGACGTGAAACTTGGCGTGTGCTGGTACCCGGAGCAGCATCCGGAGTCGCGCTGGGCCGACGACGTCCGGCGCATGGCGGAGGCCGGGCTCACCCTCGTGCGCCTGGGCGAGTTCGCCTGGGCCGCCCTGGAGCCCACGCCCGGGCAGCTGGACCTGGGATGGCTGGAACGGGCAGTCACGACGGCGACCGACGCCGGCCTCCGGGTGGTCCTCGGCACGCCGTCCGCTGCACCGCCGCGCTGGCTCATCAGGTCGCATCCGGACATCCGACTGGTGGACAGCGATGGCACGGCGCGGGCGGCCGGGAGCCGACGCATGACCTGCCCCACCGCACCCCGCTATCGCGAAGCGTCGGCCGGCATCGTGACGGCCCTTGTCGAGCGCTTCGGGAACCATCCGGGCGTCGTCGCCTGGCAGCTCGACAACGAGCCGGGCAACCACGACTCGGCACGCTGCTGGTGTGCCGCCTGCGAGACGGCGTTCCGAGCCTGGGTCGCGGCGCGCTACGGCGAGCTGGCTCGCCTCAACGAAGCCTGGGGAACGGCCTTCTGGTCCGGGCAGTACGGGAGCTGGGACGAGGTGGAGCTGCCACGGCGATCGTCCACGGTGCAGTCGCCGAGCCTGCTCCTGGCCCATCGCCGGTTCGCGAGCCACCAGGTGGTGGACGGCCTCACCGAGCAGCGCGCCATCATCGCCGCCGGCTCGCCTGGCCGCGACATCCTGGTCAACACGTACTGGGACGACACGTTCGTGGACGCCCGGGACGTGCACGAGCCAGCGGGCATCGCCGCCATCGATGCCTACCCGCACGGCGTCGACGGCCCGGAGGCGTACGCGTACCTGCTCGACCTGGCCCGGGGTTCGGCCGGGCCGTCCGGACGGGCATGGGTCATGGAGCAGCAGCCCGGCCCGATCAACTGGACGGCGTTGAACCCGCCGGTGCCACCCGGCCAGGTGCGGGTGTGGGGCTGGCAGGCCGCCCTGCACGGGATGGAGGCGTCGCTCTTCTTCTCGTGGCGACCCACGCGCTCCGGTCAGGAGCAGTACCACAGCGGCCTCGTGCGTCACGACGGATCGGATGACCGGGGCCTGGTCGAGGCGGCGATCCTGGCCCGTGAGCTGCAGGCCGTCGCGGCGGCCGCGCCGGAGGTCCTCGTGCGACCGCGTGCCCGGGTCGCCATCCTGCACGCGTACGAGGATGCGTGGGCCATCGAGATCGATCCGCACCAGGCCGGACTCACCCATCGATCGCTCGTGCAGCCGGTCCACGCCGCGCTCCATCGACTGGGTCTCGATGCCGACATCCTGGGTCCGCGAGACGACCTGACCGACTACGCCATCGTCATCGCCCCGGCCCTCCACCTGAGGACCGACGCTCGCCTGGAGCGCCTGCGCTCGGCCATGTCCGCTGGGTCCCTGGTCATCCTGGGTCCGCGGTCGCTGGTCAAGGACCTCGACGACTGCTGGCTGGAAACGCCACTGCCGGGTGGACTGGCCGCGGCCCTCGGTGGGCACGTCGTCGAGGGTCTCAGTCAGACCCTGCCGGTGACGGTCGTACCCGGCGACGCACCGGCCGGTCCCTGGACCGACGTCCTGGAGGTCGACGTCGCCGACGACGATCCCGAGCCCGTCGAGGTGCTGGCACGCTACGGCGGCCCGTCCTATCTCGCTGGCTCGATCGCCGCCCTGCGCCGCGGCGACCTGGCCTACGTCGGGGCGAGTTCGGTGGAGGCCTGGACGACGATCCTCACACCGCTCCTCGTCAGCCGCGGCCTGCCCGTGCTGCCGGCCGAGGTCGGCGTCGAGCGCTTCGAGCGTGGCGGGCGGCGCATCGCGCTCGACCACGTCGCCCTGACGATCACGGGATCGCCGGCGTGGGACCCGGGGGCCGCCTGACAGGGAAGGCGAACCAGCCCACGACCGCGGCGGCCACCGCCAGCACGGAGCCCATGCCAAACAGGGCGACGTGGCCGGCCGTCTCGTACAGCAGGCCGCCGATGACGTTGGCGACCACCGCCGCGAGGCCAAAGGCCGTCGTCTGGAAGAGCGCCTGGCCAGTGGCCTGCAGGTCAGCCGGGAGCAGCACGGCGATGGTCATCACGACGCCGACGACGACGCCGGAGAACGCGATGCCGGTCACGAACCGGCTGGCCACGATCGCCAGCGGGACATCGATGATGGTCCACGAGAACATGGACGCGGCATACAGCAGGGCGCTGACCGTGAAGACCGCCCGCAGGCCGACCCGAGCCGCGACCGCGCCCATGACCAGCATCGCCGGGACCTCCGTGCCGGCCGAGACCCCCGACGCCAGGGCGATGTCGCCGGGCGAGCCGCCGAGCGCCTCGATGCGCAGGGACAGGAACGTGAAGCCGCTGATGATCCCGACGTGGAGCAGGCCGCTGGCCAGGAGCACGAGGCCAAGCCTGGGCGCCACGCGCAGGGCGACGCCGCTGGAGCCGAAGCTGAAGGTGCGCCGACCGCCAGCCGCCTGATCGTGCTCGGTGCCGACGCCCGCCGCCCGCCGGTGGGCGATCAGGTCCGCCCGGGCCACGTCGGGCAGCGCCGATGCCGCCACGACCATGACCAGCGCTGCGGCCCCCAGCAACACGAAGGCGGAGGCGTAGCCAGTCCGGTCGTAGAGCTGCCCGGCGAGGATGGCCGCCACCGCGAAGCCCAGGCTCGTGAACAGGCGGACCCGGGCGTAATCGCGGCCGCGCAGGGCATTGACGGTGATCGCATCGGCCAGCGGCTGCCACGATGACTCGAAGATCCAGAACAGCAGGAACATCACCACGATGAGCAGCGGCGGCAGGGGCAAGAGCAGGGCCACGATGGCCGCTCCGCCAGCCAGGCCGCACAGCTGCAGGGTTCGCGGTCGACCGAAGCGCACATCGGCGAGGTGACCCCAGACGGGCACGGCGATGGTGAAACCGACCGCGCCCAGCGAGGAGATGAAGCCGATCTCACTCGGCGAGAACCCGAAGTCGGCGAGGATCACCGAGATGAACGGGAAGATCACGCCGAGCGCGACGCCGAGAGCCGTGACCAGGACGCGGAGGGCGATCATGCGACGCGGTGCGCCCCGGCCGCGGCACGTACCGGGAAGACCCGTGGGCGCAGACCGGTC
>Ga0163153_10005658_pt1 | contig 14593 bp, 19 predicted proteins | sample OliLakLV19MP6IB1_FD_148629 | JGI IMG/M metagenome (GOLD analysis project Ga0163153, IMG submission 148629) | Freshwater microbial mat bacterial communities from Lake Vanda, McMurdo Dry Valleys, Antarctica - Oligotrophic Lake LV.19.MP6.IB-1 | ecosystem: Environmental > Aquatic > Freshwater >... | reverse complement strand
GGTTTTAAGTCCCCTGATTGCTATAATAATCAACTACTTATTATATAAACTTCAAATAATGTTCATTAGAAAATTTTCGTATTGAAAAATCCGGGATTATTTAACTTTTAATAGTTTTGTCAAATATTTATCTTAAATACCGATGTCATACATAAAGGCATTTTTCATTTCTCTTCATTGTATATTAATTGCAATACTTACAATCATAGTTTCTCCTTTTGACAGGAAAGGAAAGATCACGCATTACCTTTCAAAAGCATTCGGAGGAGGGATATTGTTTATTGCGGGAGCAAAGGTCGAAGTAATTGGAAAAGAGCTTCTCGATCCTGAAGAAAATTACATTTTCATTTCAAACCATCAGAGTTTTTTTGATATACCCGTTTTGATGAAAGCGATCCCGAACAATGTGAGATTTATTTACAGGGATGATCTGACTAAGATTCCCATACTTGGCTGGGGTATGTATCTTGGAAAATACATTCCGATCAACCGCAGCAATGTACGTGAGGCAATGAAGTCGCTTAAGAAAGCGGCTGAAAAGATCCGTAACGGGATTTCTGTTGTGATCTTTCCTGAAGGTACACGAAGCTTTGACGGAAGCATTGGCGAATTTAAAAGAGGGATTTTCGTGCTTGCTGATGAAGCTAAGGTGCAGCTTGTTCCGACAGCGATCATAGGGTCAAACAAAATTATGCCCCGTTCCGGATTTAAAATTTCATCCGGCAAGGTCAAAGTGGTTTTTTCAAAACCTGTTGAGTACAGGAAAGATAAAGATTTTCTGGAAAATATCAGACAGATCATTGTAAAGAGTGTTTAGAGTCTTTATGTGTGTTGAGTTGTTGAGTGTATTGAGTGTATTGAGTTGTTGAGTGTGTTGAGTGTATTGAGTGTATTGAGTGTATTGAGTGTATTGAGTTGTTGAGTGTATTGAGTGTGTTGAGTGTATTGAGTGTATTGAGTGTGTTGAGTGTGTTGAGTGTGTTGAGTGTATTGAGTGTATTGAGTGTGTTGAGTGTGTTGAGTGTGTTGAGTGTGTTGAGTGTGTTGAGTGTGTTGAGTGTGTTGAGTGTATTGAGTTGTTGAGTGTGTTGAGTGTGTTGAGTGTATTGAGTTGTTGAGTGTATTGAGTGTATTGAGTGTATTGAGTGTATTGAGTGTGTTGAGTGTATTGAGTTGTTGAGTGTATTGAGTTGTTGAGTGTATTGAGTTGTTGAGTGTATTGAGTGTATTGAGTTGTTGAGTGTATTGAGTTGTTGAGTGTGTTGAGTGTATTGAGTGTGTTGAGTGTATTGAGTGTATTGAGTGTATTGAGTGTATTGAGTGTGTTGAGTGTGTTGAGTGTGTTGAGTGTGTTGAGTGTATTGAGTGTGTTGAGTGTATTGAGTGTATTGAGTGTGTTGAGTTGTTGAGTGTATTGAGTGTATTGAGTTGTTGAGTGTATTGAGTTGTTGAGTGTGTGAAGTAATGAAACTTTTATCTCAAAAGAACTTTCAACTTTCAACTTTCAACTTTTAACTTTTAACTTTTAACTTTCAACTTTTAACTTTTAACTTTTAACTTTTAACAAAAGAGATATGTCTGTAACTATTACCGATGTCGATAAAATAGCAAAGCTGGCTAAATTAAAATTTAACGAAAGCGAAAAGTTAAAATTACAAAAAGACCTTAATCAGATTCTTGAGTATATCGATCAGCTCAATGAATTGAATCTTGATGACGTTGAACCGCTTGAGAATATTAACGAAACCGAAAATGTATTAAGGAAAGATGAAACTTTTGCATGGCTGACCACTGAACAGGCACTGAAGAATGCGCCATCAAGGACAGGTAAATTTTTCAAAGTGCCCAAAGTATTAGACAAATGAAGATCCTCGGTGTGATCCCAGCCCGTTATTCATCCACCCGCCTTCCGGGCAAGCCGCTTTTACTCATTAAAGGTAAGCCAATGATCGTGAGAGTTTACGAGCAGGCATTAAAATCAAAATTGCTGAATGATGTCATAGTCGCCACAGATGACAAACGAATATTTGATCTTGTAAAAAATTACAACGGTAATGTAATGATGACATCTGCAAAGCATACCTCAGGTACGGAGCGGATCTGTGAAGTAGTAAAGAAAATTAATTGTGACATAGTTGTAAACATTCAGGGAGACGAGCCATACATTTCCCCAGTAAACATTGACAAGGCAATTGCACCTTTAATTGAGGATAGAGACATTAATGTGGCAACTCTCGCAGTCCGGATTAAAAACGCAGCCGATATTGTAGATGAAAACAAAGTTAAGGTTGTGCTGGACAAAGCAAATTTTGCTTTATACTTTTCAAGGAGTGCTATTCCTTTTGATATGGAAAACAATCCTGCGAAACTTTGGACACTGAATAAGAGGAAGTATTATAAACATCTCGGACTGTATGTTTACAGAAAAAAATTTCTGGAAAAATTTGCAAAGATGAAAAAAAGCTATCTTGAAGACACCGAAAAGCTTGAACAATTAAGAATACTGGAAAACGGTGAAAGGATAAAAGTTATTATTACCGGTAAAGATTCAAGATCAGTCGATACAAAAGAAGATCTGAATTTAATAAATAGCCAATGATAGAGCTAGTTGAAATAGATCAAAGACATAAAGAAGGAGTCATAAGAATATTGAACATGCCTGAAGTCGAGAAATGGCTCATTGGTCCTCCTTATCCTTACTCTGAAAAGGATGCTGATGAATTCATTGAACGCTGCAAGATTGAAAAGCAAAATCAAAAAAATTTTTTGTTTGCCATCGAACTGGACTATATTCATATCGGCGGTATAAGCCTTCACCTGGTGGAAGCCAACAGCGGCTGGATAGGATATTATATTATAAGAACCATCACGGAAAAGGTTATGGAACGGATGCTGTACGGAAAATAACAATGCTTGGTTTTGAAACATTAATGCTGAAAAAAATTTATGCTTATACTTTAATAGGTAATATTGCTTCACAAAAGACTCTGCTTAAAAATGGTTTCACGGAAGAGCCAAGCGAAAAGACTTTCACTAAAAACGGAAAGACATATAATTCGAAATATTTTTATAAAGAAAATAACAACTAACATTTGCCTCAACCAAAATACATTTTTCTAACGGGCGGAGTTGTATCATCACTCGGCAAAGGGATCTCCGCTGCCTCGCTTGGTCTTCTTTTAAAATCACGGGGACTTAAAGTTACGATCCAGAAACTTGACCCCTACATCAATGTCGATCCGGGAACAATGTCGCCGACTCAGCACGGAGAAGTTTTTGTGACCGAAGACGGAGCTGAAACAGATCTTGACCTTGGACATTATGAAAGGTTTCTTGATGAGAATATGTCCAAAGCAAATAACATGACAACAGGTCAGATATACAATGAGGTCATAACAAGAGAGAGACGTGGAGATTATCTTGGCGCGACTGTACAGGTGATTCCTCATATTACTGATGAGATCAAGCGAAGGATACGATTGCTTGAGAAGGATAACAAATATGATGTAATAATTTCCGAGATCGGCGGTACTGTCGGTGACATCGAGTCACTTCCCTTCCTTGAAGCGATGCGCCAGCTTATGTTTAATGTAGGAAAGAAAAATTCACTCAGCATACATCTGACACTTGTTCCATACATAAAATCAGCGGGCGAACTTAAGACAAAGCCGACACAGCATTCCGTAAAGACACTTCTGGAGATCGGGATTCAGCCGGATATTTTGTTGTGCAGAAGCGAGATGAGTCTTTCAAAAGAGCTTAAAGCAAAGATAGGATTGTTCTGTAACATCGAGCAAAACTCAGTAATGCAGGCACTTGATGCAAATTCAATTTATGAAGTCCCCCTGCTTCTGAGGGAAGAAAAGTTTGATGAAGTTGTATTGAAAAAACTTGGTTTGAAAGCCGGCAAGCCAAAACTTTCGCAGTGGACAAAGATAGTACATAAAATTCAAAACCCGAAGAGCGAGATCACTATAGGAATATGCGGCAAGTATAATATTATACCTGATGCATACAAGAGCATACTCGAGTCGTTTGTTCACGCCGGCGCATTCAATGATGTAAAAGTTAATTTGAAGTGGATCAATGCTGAGGAGATCGAGAAAGATAAAAACAGTGCAGGTAAAATTTTAGGAGATATTAAAGGATTGCTTGTCTGTCCGGGCTTTGGCGAGAGAGGTATCGAAGGAAAAATTTCCGCAATCCGCTATGTTCGTGAAAACAAAATTCCATTTTTCGGAATTTGTCTGGGTCTTCAGTGCGCGGTGATTGAATATTCCCGTAATGTCTGTAAGCTTAAGAATGCCAATTCAACTGAATTCCGGGAAACACGTTACAACGTGATCGATATTATGGAATATCAGAAGTCTGTAAAGATAAAGGGCGGCTCAATGCGTCTTGGAACATATCCGTGCATAATCGAAAAGAATTCTCTTGCTTACAAGTGCTATAGAAAAGAATTTGTAAATGAGAGACACAGACATCGTTATGAAGTCAATAATAATTACAGAAAAATTCTTACTGATAATGGTATGAAGCTTTCAGGACTATCTCCGGATAGTACGCTTGTGGAGATCATTGAACTGCCTAAAACAGCTCACCCGTTTTTTATTGCATGTCAGTTCCATCCTGAATTAAAGTCAAGGCTTGTGGAGCCGCATCCGCTATTCAGGGAGTTTGTGAGAGCGTGTAAGAATTAATTGAACTGTAAAATGATTATTGCGGATCACCTGTCAATACTGTTTGATTGAACTGCCATAATATTCCTACTTATCACTTATCCCGAATTAAATTCTTCGTTAACAATTTCTACTTTTTATAAAAATGTTTCAATGAACGCAAAACCTTATTGAAATATCTGCGTTGTAAATTGGGAACATTCAGACTATTTTTATATACAAATGAACATTAAACGCACTAATTTCCGGTTACCGGTCATTGCAATTTTGTTACTTCTACTTAGCAATACTGCATTCCCGCAAAGAGTAAACAACGGCAAAGACGTTACATCTGATGATAAAGCTCTCTTCTTTTTCATTGAAGGGAAAACTTTAGAGCTCAGAAACAATTATATCGGAGCAATTGAAAATTACAGAACAGCCCTCAAATATGATAAATCTCCCGGTATCTATCATGCACTTGCGGATGTTTACTACCGGCTGTCAAAGCCAGATGAAGCATTTACTGAAATAAAAAATGCCTTAAAATTAAGTCCGCAAAATCAAAATTATCTTGAAACACTCGCTAATATTTACATTCAGAAAAGAGATTTTAGAAATGCAGCTACAACTTATGAAGAGATCATAAGATTGGATTCAAATTATACTTATGGTCTGTATTCACTCGCACGGTTATATCAGGAAATGAAAATGCCCGCGATGGCGATCATAATTTATGAAAAGATAACCAGTAAGATCGGTTATGATTTTGATGTGCTTAATAAAATGTACGACATTTATATCAGCTACAAAGATTATGGCAAGGCGGTCGAATCACTGGAAGCTCTGCTAAAGCTGGATCCGTTCAACTCAGGCATAAAAAAAATTCTTGCTACATTGTATCTTAGGGCTGACCGGATTGACGATGCCAGGTTCATACTTGAAGAATTATTTGTACTTAATCCTCAGGACAAAGACATACAAACCGAGCTTGTAAAAATTTACTTTAAGAAGAATGAAAGTGAAAAGGCATTTGAAAATTTCAGTAAAATGCTCGGCAAGGATTCGCTCGGCTACTGGGAGAAAGTTCAGATCGGCGAGCTGTACTATAATATGATATCGCAGGATCAATCTGCCAAGGGCATTGCGCAGAATATTTTCAGCAGTCTTAATTCCGAATACCCGGATCAATGGATACCGTATTATTATCTCGGCGCAATTGATGTGATTAACAATGATGTTCCCGGATATAAGGAAAAATTTGAAAGGGCTGTTCAGAATGCTGACACATCACGGGAAGTATTTATCAATATAGGTCTTACTTATTTTCAGAGGAATGAAGGAGATGAAGCTGTCAGAATACTTGATGAAGGACTGATAAAATTTCCTGATGATTACAGAATGAATTATATCAAGGGCTTATCTCTTCAGCAATTGAACCGTGAAGATGAAGCGATGGATTATTTTGAAAAAGCTGTTCAATTGAATTCGACAGATATTGTAATGCTTTCAACTATTGCGCTTGCATACGACAACAGGGGAAATTACAAAAGATCCAGCGATCTGTATGAGATGGCACTTAAGATCGATCCGCAAAATGCTCTTGTCCTGAATAATTACGCATACAATTTATCCGAGCGCGGGGAGAATCTTGAAAGAGCTCTCGGCATGTCAAAGATCGCCGTAGAGAAAGATCCTGAAAATGCATCATACCTTGATACCATAGGATGGATCTATTTTAAATTAAAGAATTACAAACTTGCCAAAAGCAACATCGAAAGATCACTTTTCATTAATCCCAACAGCGCTGTAGTGCTTGAGCATCTTGGAGATGTTTACAATGCCATGAAAGACAGTGACAACGCATTGAAATACTGGAAAATGTCACTGGAAAAAAATCCGAATAACAGAACATTAAGTGAAAAAATAAATTTTTATAATTAAAACATCCCGAATACAAGTATGGAATTTTCAGCAAATGGTAATCATACAAATCATCACAAAGTTATAATAATCGGTTCAGGACCAGCAGGACTTACTGCAGCTCTCTATGCAGGAAGAGCAAGCCTTGATCCGCTGATATTTGAAGGTCATCAGCCGGGCGGACAACTTACTATTACTACTGAAGTAGAAAATTACCCGGGCTTTGAGCACGGAATTCAGGGACCTGAATTAATGGATGTCATGAGAAAACAAGCATACAGGTTTGGAGCCAAGTCAATATTCCGTAACATTATAAAAGTGGATCTTTCACAAAGACCATTCCGGTTAATGGATGAGGAAGACAAGGAATATACAGCAGAGACAGTGATCGTTTCAACAGGCGCATCAGCTAAATGGCTGGGACTTGAATCCGAAAAAGTTTACATGGGCTATGGTGTTTCTTCCTGCGCTACTTGTGACGGATTTTTCTTCAAAGGAATGAAAGTCGTTGTTGTCGGCGGAGGTGATACTGCTATGGAAGAAGCGAATTATCTTACACGTCATGCAAGCGAAGTCATTGTTATTCACAGGAGAGAAGATCTGAGGGCATCAAAGATAATGCAGGACAGAGCAAAAGCAAATCCTAAGATCAGTTTCATGTTTGATACAGTTGTGGAAGAAATTCTTGGTAAGGTCGAAGGTGAAAGAAAAGTTGTTACCGGAGTCAGAATCAAAAATATAAAAACAAATGAAGTTTCTGAATTAGATTGTTCAGGGTTTTTTACTGCAATTGGTCACGAACCGAATTCAAAAGTTTTCAAAGGTATACTTGATATGGATGAAAACGGTTATCTCATTACAAAAAAATCTACAAGTGAAACAAATGTTGATGGTGTATTTGCATGCGGTGATGTGCAGGACAATTATTACAGGCAAGCAGTAACAGCAGCGGGTACAGGCTGTATGGCTGCCATAGATGCAGAGCGTTACCTGGAAATGAAAGAGTATGAAGAGAGAGCAATTAACAGTTAGTAGCTATGTTTCACTTCTCTCAACAATTAATAATTTATAATTTATAATTTATAATTAACTATATGCCTTACTACCATAAGCTCGGACGAATTCCCCAAAAGAGACATACACAATTCAGGCAACCTGACGGCTCGTTATATAAAGAAGAGCTTTTTTCCACAATAGGATTTGACAGCGTTTACACAAATGCTTATCACATCAATTCACCCGCTAAAATAAAAAGTATATCGGATAAAGTTGAAACTGTGGTCATCGAAGAATGGAAAGATGCTTCACTGAGACCATACCATTTCAGAACCAAGCCGGCGATAAAAGAGGGCGATGCTCTTAGCGGAAGAAAGCCGATCATGTTTAACAATGATGTCGTAATGAGTGTATGCCGACCTTCGGAGCAGATGAATTATTTTTACAAAAATGCTTTATGCGATGAAGTGATATTTATTCATGTAGGAGAAGGCGAATTACAGACAAACCTCGGATATTTGAAATTCAAGGAAGGTGATTACATTGTAATACCCCGTGGAATAATTTATAAGCTTGTTCATCAAACCGAAGAAGCAAGATATCTCATCTTTGAATCAAACGGTCCTATTACAACTCCTAAACGTTACCGCAATCCTCACGGTCAGCTTATGGAACATTCACCATACTGCGAGCGTGATATTTATGCTCCTGATCAGCTTGTAACCTTTGATGAGAAAGGTGATTTTGTGATCAAGGTAAAGAAGGGTGAAAAAATTGTTTCAATACATTATGAGTTTCATCCGTTTGATGTTGTCGGCTGGGACGGATTTTATTTTCCGTGGATATTCAACATTAATGATTTCATGCCCATCACCGGAAAGATCCACATGCCTCCGCCTATTCATCAGACCTTCGCGGCGCCGGGCTTTGTAATATGTTCATTCTGTCCCCGACTTCTTGATTACCATCCTCTTGCAGTTCCAATCCCATACAATCACAGCAACCTTGATTCCGATGAAATGCTTTATTATGTCGATGGTAATTTTGCAAGCAGAAAGGGAATTGACTTCGCATCAATAAGTCTGCATCCAAATGGTATTCCTCACGGTCCTCATCCCGGAACAGTCGAAGCTAACCTTGGTAAGAAAGAAACTCTTGAGACAGCCGTAATGATGGATACTTTCCGCCCGCTAAAGCTTACAACTTACGCCCGGCAAATGAATGATCCCGTTTACTATCTGAGTTGGAATGATTCTGAACCTATCGAACTGATAAACGAAGGCCAGTAAATACAATTACTAATTACTAATTACTAATTACTAATTACTATTTACTAATTACTAATTACTATTTACTAATTACTAATTGCTAATTACTAATTACTAATTGCTAATTGTTTTTTAAAGATCTTTGCTTATATGAATACTTTGTTAAGAATAATATTCTGCTGAATTGAAAATAAATGAAGAGCATTTATCCGTCAGAAAAACTGCACGTTATCATACTAATAGTCCAACGTCAAAGATCACCTCAGTTAATTTTGTGATCCATGGATATGCAACCCTCGCTAAAAATTTCATTACTGAATTCAGTTTTCTCGAAAGCGATAATACTCTTATCATAGCTCCGGAAGGTTTATCAAAATTTTATTTTCGAAACAACCTTGGCGCGTCATGGATGACAATTGAAGACAGAAGCAATGAGATCGAAGATTACATAGCTTATCTGGATGATCTCTTTAAAAAAATTCGGAGTGAGTATGATATTTCCGGGGCAAAGGTAAATCTGCTCGGTTTTTCGCAGGGAGTTCACACGGCTGCCCGTTGGTTTATTGGCAGTGAATATAAATTTGACAAGCTTGTCCTCTGCTCATCTGATTTCCCCAAGGATGCAAATTTTGAAAGACTTAAGTTAAGATTAAAAGATAATTCAAAAATGTTTTTTATTTACGGCACTAACGATAAGATAATTGAAAATAGTGCCTTTGAAAATGCCATGAAAATGCTGAGAGAAAACGAAATCAAATTTAGTCACACTACTTTCAAAGGCGGACATAACATTGATGCGGGGACAGTAAAAATGATATTGGAATAGATTTAAGCTTTCGATAAAAGACTTTTTTTACAAAAAAAGCCCGCACATTTCTGAGCGGGCTCTTTTTTGTTTCGAAAATTTATTTATTTATTACTGACCGAGATATGACTTCAATGCTTTACTTCTTGACGCCTGTCTTAATCTTCTGATTGCTTTCTCTTTGATCTGTCGAACTCTTTCACGAGTAAGTTTGTACTTATCACCAATCTCTTCAAGTGTAAGCGGATTCTCTTTCTCAAGACCGTAATAAAGCTTCACAACTTCTTTTTCTCTTTGTGATAATGTATCAAGCGCCCTGTCTATTTCTATTCTCAATGAATCTTTTAACAACGCAACATCAGGCATCTTTTCCTGTTTATCAGGCATAATGTCTATCAGCTTAGTATCTTCACCATGAATACTTGGAGCGTCCATGGAAACGTGCCCTCCTGAATTCTTAAGTGTTTCCTGAACTTCATAAACGCTCATATCAAGTTTTTCAGCGATCTCAAGTACGTTTGGAACTCTCTCATTCTTCTGCTCAAGCTCACTTATAGTCTTTGCAATTTTACTTTTCTGTTGTACAATATTCAAAGGTAGTCTTACAACTCTCGACTGCTCCGCAAGTGCCTGAAGTATTGACTGCCTTATCCACCATACTGCATAAGAAATAAATTTAAATCCTCTTGTTTCATCAAACTTCTTGGCAGCTTTAATCAAACCGAGATTGCCTTCATTAATAAGATCATTTAATGATAAGCCCTGATTTTGATATTGTTTTGCCACGCTGACAACGAATCTTAAATTTGCTTTTACCAATAGATCCAATGCTTTCTTATCACCTTTCTTTATTCTCTTCGCGCAATCAATCTCCTGGCTAACTGTAAGGGGTGTCGTCTTGCTGATCTCTTTTAAATAAATATCGGTAGACTGGTTTTCGCGGCTTGTATATTGTTTACCTAATTTCATATTTTGGATTTTTTAAAATTTTAATATTTGTTCAGCCGTATCGCTGGCTATTATAATTTCTTTATTGATTAATTTCACGTTAAAAATTTTTGAGATGTCTTTGTATCTGTTCATATTAGACGTAAGAAGAGGCAATTTGGTTTCTGAGCACATTGCTATAACTAATGCATCCCTAAAAGTGTTTCTTAAACTTTTTTTTTTATCGCGATATTGACTTCGCTTATTCTCAACGAATACCGGAAAGGTATTCCAAGTATTGCAACATTAACAAGCAGATTCTTTGCTTTTTCAAGCTCCGCAGCATTTTTACACCGTGCGAATATTTCAGAAGCATTGATCACCGATGTAAAACAAGTATTAAATAACATTAGACATTTTTCTAATACTGCATTTACCGGTGGTGTGCTTTTTTTCTTTGCCGGATCGATCAGAATATCCGTATCAAAAAAAATTTCAAACTTACTTTTCACTTAATATTTAACTTATTAATAAAAGACGGGGATAATTTTTACGGTTTCTATTAAATTAATTAAGCCCGACAACATCATTACCGGGCTTGAATTCAAAAAATAAAATTTTTATAAAAATGTGAGCTTACTTTACTCTACGTTGCCAAGAAAATCTATTTTATCTTCCTTGTGAAGAGTTACAAGCGCTTTCTTTCTGTCAGCTCTGTATCCCTCGAATCTGCCCTTCTTAGTCATCTGTGACTTTCTCTTTCCTTTTGAAACGAGAGTCCTCACACCTTTGACTCTTACTCCGAACTTTTTCTCAACTGCTCTTTTAATTTCAATTTTATTGCAGTCTCTGCCAACTTCAAATGCATATAGATTTAGGGTTTCCTGCATTAAAGTATTTTTTTCCGTAATCAGAGGTCTTACTAAAATTATTTTCATTTTTAATTGATTAAACTTTTACACAATACATCTACTGCTGATCTCTGAAGAAGTAAAAGCTTGTTATTCAAAAGATCATAGGTAGCGGCTTTATCTGAAATCAACACATTTAGCTTTTCAATATTTCTTCCTGATCTGTAAACATTATCATTCTTTTCAGCAACCAAAAGAAGAGTCTTCTTATCTTCGATCTTCAGTGACTTCAGAATATTAAAAAGATCCTTTGTCTTTGGAGATTCAAAGGTAAAATCTTCAATGATCATGATTTCATTTTCCTTTGCCTTTATGCTCAATGCGCTCTTACGTGCAAGTCTGGCAACTTTCTTAGGAATGATCAGCTTATAAGTGTGAGGTTTTGGTCCGAATATATTACCACCGCCGACCATTATCGGGGATCTGCTTGTACCCTGACGCGCTCTGCCGGTTCCCTTCTGTCTGAAAGGCTTCTTTCCGCCTCCTCTTACTTCACTTCTGCCTTTTGTCTTATGAGTACCCTGTCTTTGATTTGACAGATAAGTTCTTACTGCCTGATAAATGACATGCTGGTTTGGCTCAACTTCAAATACTTCTTTTGGTAAACTTATTGTCTGCCCTGATTCAGAGCCGTCAAGTTTATAAACTTTTAATTCCATTTTTAATTTTTATAGATTTCTACTAATCCGGAAATTGCTCCGGGAACTGCACCTTTAATAAGTATCAGGTTTGAATCATTGAAAACTCTTACAACTTTAAGATTTCTAACGGATATTGTATCGCCGCCCATTCTTCCTGCCATTCTTTGCCCTTTGAAAACCCTTGAAGGGTATGAACTTCCGCCGATTGATCCGGGAGCTCTTTCCCTGTCGCTTTGACCGTGGGTTCTCACACCTCCGGCAAATCCGTGACGCTTAACAACTCCCTGAAATCCCTTACCTTTGGATACACCTGTAACTTTTACTGTATCACCTTCCTTAAACATGTCTACTTTGATCACATCGCCTTCTTTGAGATCACCCAAAGAAAAATCCCTTACCTCTTTTAACTTTCTCAGATTCGGAGTTTTAACTTTTTTGAACTTGCCCTGAAGAGGTTTGGTCGTATGCTTGTCTTTCTTCTCTTCAAATCCAAGCTGCACAGCTTCATATCCGTCTCTTTCCTTTGTCCTTATCTGTGTAATATGACAAGGACCCGCTTCAATTACAGTGCAGGGGACAGCATTTCCGTCTGCCTGAAAGACAGTTGTCATGCCGATTTTTTTTCCTAATATACCTATCATCTTTTTAAATATTTGTTCTGGTTTTAGAATTATACTTTGATTTCTATGTCTACTCCGCCGGGCGGGTCTAACTTAGTTAAAGCATCAATAGTCTTGTTTGATGAATTCAAAATGTCTATCAATCTTTTGTGTGCACGTGTTTCAAACTGCTCGCGTGATTTTTTATCAACATGAGGTGATCTTAAAACAGTGTAAACGTTTTTCTTTGTTGGTAATGGTATCGGACCGCTCACGATAGCACCCGTAGATTTAATCGTTTTGATTATTCTCTCTGTCCATTTGTCTAACAACGAATGGTCATAGGACTTTAATTTGATTCTGATTTTTTGTGATGCCAACTTAATTATTTTTTTTAAAATTTGTCTTAATACTATTCAAGGATTTTTGTTACAACACCGGCACCAACTGTTCTTCCACCTTCTCTGATTGCGAATTTTAATCCGTCTTCCATCGCGATCGGGGTGATCAATTCAACTATCAGCTTTTCAACATTATCACCGGGCATAACCATCTGTATTGTTTCAGGTAAATGAACAACACCTGTTACGTCAGTTGTTCTGAAATAAAACTGAGGTCTGTAGTTTGTGCTGAACGGTGTGTGTCTTCCGCCTTCTTCTTTTGCTAAAATGTAAACCTGAGCTTCAAATTTCTTGTGCGGTGTGATTGAGCCTGACTTCGCAAGAACCATTCCTCTTTCGATTTCAGTTTTATCAACACCTCTTAATAACAATCCGCAGTTAAATCCTGCTACTGCTTCATCAAGTTCTTTGTTAAACATTTCAGCTCCGGTTACAACTGTTTTTTTCTTTGCACCAAGACCAATCAGTTCTACTTCCTCACCAACTTTTACTTTTCCTCTTTCAATTCTTCCCGTAGCAACTGTTCCTCTACCTGTAATGGAGAACACGTCTTCAACAGGCATTAAAAATGTCTTGTCAATATCTCTCTTCGGCTGAGGTATGTAAGAATCAACTGCTTCCATAAGATTATATATTGGCAGAAGTCTTTCATCATCCACTGTGGATGCAGGATCAACACCCGCCTCCATTGCTTTTAATGCGCTTCCTCTTACGATAGGAATATCATCTCCGGGATAATCATAACTGTTTAAAATGTCTCTCAACTCTGATTCAACAACTTCCAGCAATAATTCTGCATCTTCTGCAGTCTTTTCCTGCTGATATATTATGTCAACTTTATTTAAAAATACTACAATAGCAGGAACACCAACCTGTCTTGCAAGTAAAATATGCTCTTTTGTCTGAGGCATAGCTCCGTCAGTAGCAGCCACAACAACTATTGCACCGTCCATCTGCGCTGCACCTGTGATCATATTCTTGATATAATCAGCATGTCCCGGACAATCAACGTGAGCATAATGTCTGTTAGCAGTTTCATATTCTACGTGAGCTGTTGCGATCGTAATTCCTCTTGCTCTTTCTTCCGGCGCCTTATCAATCGAATCAAAAGCTCTTACTTTAGAAAAACCTTTTTTTCCAAGAGCCATTGTTATTGCAGCAGTCAGTGTTGTTTTGCCGTGATCAACGTGTCCGATCGTGCCAATGTTTATGTGTGGTTTAGTTGCAGTATATTTCTCTTTAGCCATTTTATTTATTTCTCCTTAAAGCTATTAATTAATTAATTTTTATTTTAAATGGTTTACTTTATTTCTTAATTTCTTTCGCATAAAAACTATCAATTGATCATTGATAATTAATAATTAAAATAAGTGGGTCAGGGAGGAATTGAACCTCCCACCTCGTGCTTATAAGGCACGCGCTCTAACCATCTGAGCTACTGACCCTTGATGGAAAACTTTCTTA
>Ga0163153_10005656_pt1 | contig 14596 bp, 11 predicted proteins | sample OliLakLV19MP6IB1_FD_148629 | JGI IMG/M metagenome (GOLD analysis project Ga0163153, IMG submission 148629) | Freshwater microbial mat bacterial communities from Lake Vanda, McMurdo Dry Valleys, Antarctica - Oligotrophic Lake LV.19.MP6.IB-1 | ecosystem: Environmental > Aquatic > Freshwater >... | reverse complement strand
GAATTGGAGCAATCCTTATCCGACTGGATTTAACCGGCCGACGGGTTCAAGCGCGGGCCTGTCTACGCTGTTGGGACAGTCGATTCAGTTCTTCGACAAGGGGAACTATACGCCCTATAGTTCGCAGTGGAATTTCAACATTCAGCGGGAGATGCCGAAGAACATTTTGTTCGAAGTCGGCTATGCGGGGAGCCGCGGGGTGGGGTTGTTTGAGAACCGGCAGTGGAATCAGTTGGACCCGGCGCTGCTCACGCAAGGGGACGCGTTGCGGACGCAGGTGCCGAATCCGTTCTTTGGACAGATCGCCGTGGGAACGCTGGCGGCGCGGACCGTTTCGCGGGCGCAATTGCTGCGGCCGTATTCGCAATTCGATGGGCTGGCTTCGCAAAACTCGTCGTGGGCGACGTCTTCGTATCACGCGTTTGAGACCAAAGCGGAGAAGCGGTATGCGAGCGGGCTGAGCATAATGGCGAGCTACACGTTTTCGAAGTTAATGGATTACGGATCCGGGCCATTTGCGGGGGAGTCCATCGGCGTCGGCGGTGTTCAGAACTGGTACAACCTGGCGGCGGAGTGGAGCCCGTCGACGCTTGACCAGACACACCGTTACATATTGAACGCGGTGTATGAATTGCCATTTTTGAAGAAGAATAGGCTGTTGGGCGGGTGGCAGATCGCCGCGATTTGGAGCGGGTTCAGCGGAGGGCCGTTGGGGATCACATCGGTGGCGAATAATACGTTCTCGCAGGGCGGAGGACAAAGGCCGAATTGGACGGGGGTGAATGCGACTGTGCCTGAGCCGCGACCGGAGCGGTGGATTGACGCGGCGCAGTTTTCGGTTCCGGCGACATATGCCTTTGGGAATGCGCCACGGACTTATAACGGGCTGCGAAGCGACGGGACAGCACAGATCGATACCACGCTGAGCAAGAACTTCCGGTTTGGCGATGTGATGAACTTGCAGTTCCGAGCGGAGTTCTTTAATTTGACGAATACGGCGCGGTTCGCGCCGCCGAATGCGGCGTTTGGGAATCCGCAATTCGGGCAGGTGAACGCTCAGGGAAATCAGCCGCGGATTGTGCAGTTTTCGTTGAAGTTGAGCCGGTAAGTCAGGCCTTTTTATTTTTCTGCCAACTCTGCCAAGGGAGGACATTGGCGCGCCTCGCCCAGGCTTCCCAGTTGGCGGACATTTTGGCGACACGAGATGGGTCCTTGCCCGCCAGATTGTTCAACTCCGTGCGGTCGTTGTCGATATCGTAAAGTTCCCATTCCGTACCATGCCGTTTGACCAGCTTCCAGTTATCCATACGGATTGCCTGGTTGCCTTCGTGCTCCCAATAGATGGATTGGTGGCCCTGGCGCTTCTTGCCTTCGAAGACGGGATACAGGCTCTGGCCTTCCAGCGGAGTGATCTTCTCGCCATTGTATTCAGCGGGATATTTCGCGCCAGCGACATCGACGCACGTCGCCATAATGTCGATGAGGTGGCCAGGCTGATCCGTGAAGGAGTTCTTGTTCTTGACGGCTTGAGGCCAGTGAATGATAAGGGGACTGGAGATGCCGCCTTCATGGACGTAGTGCTTGTAAAGGCGGAAGGGCGTATTCGAGGCGTGGGCCCATTCGGGGCCGTAGCTTTGATAAGTATCGTCGGCGCCCGGCATCACCGCGGGATCGTTTCCGACGCTGACAGGGCGGCCGTCGCGGGTGTTTACGGGGCGGATGGAGGTGTTGGGATTGGCGTCGTTGGCGGTGCGCGGCCCCATGCCTTCAGCGCAGCCGCCGTTATCGGCGAGGAAGAAAATAAGAGTGTTTTCGAGCTGATTCTTCTCCTTGAGCTTCGCGACGATTTTGCCGATATTTTGGTCGAGGTGATCGATCATAGCGGCATAGACCGCCATGCGGCGGATGTGCCAATCCTTGTTGGGGATATCGTCCCATTTAGGCACCTCGGCGGCGCGCGGAGAGAGTTCCCATTTGGTTTTGACGACGCCCATTTTCTTCTGGCGCGCATGGCGTTCGGCGCGGAGGGCATCCCAGCCGGCCTTGTAGCGATCCTTGTATTTGACGATGGTCGATTCGGGCGCGTGCATGGGCCAGTGCGGCGCCGTGAAGGCAACGTACAGGAAGAGCGGATCGCCTTTGCCCGTGAGTTCGTCGATGTACTTGGCGGCGTTGGACCCTAGCTCATCCGTGTAGTAGAAGTCTTTCTTGTCGGCCTTGATGGGCGTGTTGTCGCGGGTGAGAGTGGTTGGATCCCAAAAACTACCGGCGCCGGCGATGGTGCCGTAGTATCTTTCGAAGCCGCGCTGCAGCGGCCAGTTGTGGTTGTCGGCGGTTTGCGGAGTGACGTGCCATTTTCCGCACATAGCGGTGCGATAGCCGGCGGTGCGGAGAACTTCGGCGATGGTGACCGACGATTTGTTGAGATCGCCTCGATATCCGGGGCGGTCGTAATCGACCATCATGTGGCCAATGCCGGCCTGATGGGGATAGAGGCCGGTCATCAGCGAGGCGCGCGTGGGGCAGCAGCGGGCGGTGTTGTAGAACTGGCTGAAGCGGAGACCGTTCTTGGCGAGAGTATCGAGTGTGGGCGTGGCAATTTCACCGCCGTAGGGGCCGATGTCGGAGAAGCCCAAATCGTCAGCCATGATCAGGATGATGTTAGGGCGCGGGGCGGCGGCCAATGCGACGGGGGCGGCTAGCGCCAGTTTCAGGAAATCTCTTCGCTGCATTGGGACATTGTACTAGCGATAGGGGGCGAAGAGTTCGGTGGTGAAATAACGCTCCATGCGGTCCGCGAAGACCGTGACGACGCGGGCGGCGGGGCCGAGGCGGCGGACGACGGTTTGCGCCGCGAAGAAGTTGAGACCGGAACTGGGGCCGACGGGGAAGCCGCGGGCGATGAGTTGGCGTGTGGTTTGAATGGCGTCTTCGTCACGGACTTCGATGGTTTCAAGCCCGGGCATTTCGGCGGGCTTGAAGATGGTTGACACCGAGTCGACGACGCCTGGAATGCGACAGGAAAAACTACAGCATTCGACTTCGGCGGACAGGTCGGCGCCGTTCTCTCCGATTTCGTTTTTGGGCGAGGCGGAGAAGGGCTTTGTTTTGAGTAGAATTGTGAAATGCCTCTCGCGGTGGGAACCCGACTTGGACCGTACGAAGTGATTGCGCCGCTTGGAGCGGGTGGCATGGGGGAAGTGTATCGGGCGCGGGACCGGCGGCTGGAGCGGGATGTGGCGGTGAAAGTGCTGCCAGAACACTTATCGGAAAACCCGCAAGCGTTGGGCCGATTTGTGCGCGAGACGAAGGCGCTGGCGGCGTTGTCGCATCCGAACTTGTTGGCCATTTTTGACACTGGCGATAGCGATGGAGTCCATTACGCGGTCACGGAATTGTTGGAGGGTGAGACGCTGCGGGCGGTGATTACACGAGGGCCATGCGCGTGGCGCACGGTGGCGGAGATTGGCGCGGCGGTGGCCGATGGATTGGCGGCGGCGCATTCGAAGGGGATTACACATCGGGATGTGAAGCCGGAGAATTTGTTCCTGACTTCCGATGGGCAAGCGAAAGTTTTGGATTTTGGAATTGCCGTGGTAGATACGCCGGTGGGGGCGGAGACTCGCACGCAGACGGCGGTGGTGGTTGGGTCGCCGGGATATTTGTCGCCGGAACAGATTCGCGGCGAGCCGGCCGGACCGTTGAGCGACATCTTTTCGCTGGGGTGCGTATTGTACGAGATGATTTCGGGGAAGCGGGCGTTTGCGGGTCGAACGGCGATGGAGACGATTTCGATGGCTCTGCGGGATGAGCCGGCGGAGTTGACGGCTCCGGTCGAGTTGAAGCGGCTGATCGAGCGTTGTCTGAACAAGCGGCTGGAAGGGCGGATGCACAGCGCGCGAGAATTGGCGGCGCAATTGAGGGCGCAATTGAAGGCTCCAATCGTCGCGGCGGCGATTGACTCCATTGCGGTATTGCCCTTTCATAACGCCAGCAACGACCCGGATTCCGAATACCTGAGCGACGGGATCACGGAGAGCATATTGAACAGCCTGGCCCAGATTCCGCAGTTGCGCGTGATCCCGAGGAGCACCGTGTTCCGGTACAAGAGCGGCGACAAGGATCCGCAGGCGGTGGGGCGTGAATTGAATGTGCGCGTGGTTTTGACGGGGCGAGTGATCCATCGCGGGGACACGCTGGTGGTGGGGACCGAGTTGCTGGATGTCCAGGCGGGGTCACAGCTTTGGGGCGAGCGGTATAACCGGAAAGTGGCGGATATCTTTGCGTTGGAAGAGGAGATTTCGCATAAGATTTCGGGCAGTCTGCGGGTCAGGCTGAGCGGCGCGGAAAAGAGCCGGCTAAGCAAGCGGTACACCGAGGACTCTCAGGCATATCAACTCTACCTGAAGGGCCGGCACCACTGGGCGAAGCGAACGCCGGACGATCTGAAGCAGGGCGCGAGTTATTTTCAACAGGCGATTGATAGGGACCCGAGCTATACGCTGGCTTATTCGGGATTGGCGGACGTCTATAGCATTATGGGCGTGTACTCCTTTCTTCCGACGAAGGAGGCGTTTGCCCGGGCGAAGGCGGCGGCCGCTGCGGCGGTTGCCTTTGACGACGGGTTGGCGGAGGGACATACGTCACTCGGCTTCATCCGGGCGTATTTCGATTGGGATTGGCAGGCGGCCGACCAAGAGTTCACCCGCGCTTGGGAATTGAATCCGAGCTATTATGTCACGCCGTATTGGAACGCGATGGTCTTGTGTTCGACAGGGCGGTTTCAGGAAGCGGATGCGGTAATTCTGCAAGGAAGGGAAGTAGAACCACTCTCGCCCTTCATCGGGCATGTTTGGGTGATGATCGCGATATATTCCCGGCGCTACGGCGAGGCCAGAGAACGGGCGATGCAAGCGCTTGCCATCAACTCCGAGTTCGCCCTGCTTCACATGTGGCTGGGCCTTGCGTGCCTGTTGGAGCAACAGTTCGAGGAGGCCATTCAGGAATTGGAGAAAGCTGTGAAACTTAGCGCGGGCAAGATTTCGTGGTTGGTGGGAGCGCTGGGACACGCGCACGCCGTCGCCGGGAACCGGACGGAAGCGCTGCGGATCGCACAGGGATTGCTGGAACAATCCGAGCGCGAGACCATTGAATGTAGCGCTCTCGCCCTCATTTACACTGGTTTGGGGGATATTGAGAATGCGCTGAACTGGACGGAGAAGGCGTGCGAAGCGCGCGGCCTGTTTGGCATTTGGGGGAATGTGGATCCCCGATTCGACCCCCTTCGCGGGCAGCCGCGATTCCAAGCGGTGATCCGGCGGATGAACCTGGATCCTGATAGGCTGTTCCAAAGATGATTACCCGGCGAAGTTTACTGGCGGCGCCGTCGTTACTGGCGAAGGAACGGCTGTTGATCGATACGCATTTGGAAGTGTGGACGGACGATCCGCGCTTTCCCTTTGCGCATCCGGAGCGGCCGGATCTGAAACGGGTGGCGGTGCAGGGGCCGATTGAGAATCAGGTGGAGCAAATGAAGGATTTTGGCCTGAAGTATGCGGTGTTGATCACGCCGCGCTACTTCGGCTGGGACAACTCGTACACCTCATATTCGCTGCATAAGTACCCGAAGCTGTTTGTGGCGCATGGGTTGATCAACCCGCTGGATCCAAAGGTCCATGAACGGCTGCGGTATTGGGTGACGGAGCATGGGTTCCAGGGCGTACGGTTCAGCCCGATTTATCATCCCAAGGCAACGTGGCTGAATTCGAAGGAACACTATCCTTTGTGGAAGGAAGCGGAGAAGTTGAAGGCGGTGTTCAACTTCTACATACTGCCGCATCAGATGCCGATGCTGGAAGAAATGTGCGGCCGGTTTCCCGGTGTAAAAGTTGTTGTCGATCATGCAGGAAAGCCGGACCTGAAACTGGCCGATCCGTGGCCGGAGTTCCGGAAGATGTTCCGTTTGAAAAAGTTTAAGCAAGTGTGGATCAGCAATTCCGAACCTTACGAGATGACGGAGTTGAAGAAATATCCGTATGAGGATACATGGCCGTTTTATAAGGCCATTTACGAGGAGTTTGGCGGGCGGCAGATCATTTGGGGAACGGGGTATCCGCGGCCGCGATGGGAGCTGCCGATGGACAAAGAGCTCGAGTTTGTGGATAAATATTGTTCGTTCTATAGCGACGCCGACCGGGCGTTGATTCTGGGAGAAAACGCTTTGCGCATCTGGAGGTTTCCGAAATGAGATATCTGGTTTTGATTGGTTTGAGTTGTTTGGGGCAGCCGGCGGTGAGAGTCGACACGCCGATGTCGCCGCCCGTGTGGGCGCTGTTGGAACGGGAGTTGTTGAAGCAGAGTTCGCTCGCCTGCGACCGGTTCGCGGGGAAGTATCTGGACTCGCGCGGGTATCTGGCGCATACGCCTCGATGGGGTACTTTGGACGGGCCTGATGACGCGATTGAGACGTTCTACAACTGGACGCTGCTTCATGCGTTGGGCGGTTCGGAGTCGGTGCTGCGGAATTATAAGAAGGCCTTGGAAGGCCACCTGTTACAGTACAAGGAATTGCGGACGGTGAAGACGAAGCTTGCCGAGAATGGCGCGTATCACAAAGAGTTCATCACGCAGTCCGACTGGTTTCATACGGGCGAGGGAATGCGCGGGTTCATGTTCCTGGGACTGTCGGATCCCAACGATTCGGTGTTTCGAATGCGGATGAAACGGTTTGCCGGGTTGTATATGAATGAAGACCCGGAGGCGCCGAATTACGATCCGGTTCAGAAGATCATCAAGAGCATCTGGACGGGCGCGAAGGGGCCGATGCTGCATAAAGCGACCACGTATGACTGGGTGGGCGATGCGGTGCCGGGGACATTTCATCTGCTGCACGGGAAGCAGGGGCGCGGCGGGATGCAGGAGTTGATGAGTGTTTACGACAAGATGCTGGCACACTGCGCGGAGTATCTGGACAGCGTTGGGGATCATCCCTTGAACTTGGCGTCGACCGGCCTGGCGACGAACGCGTACATGCTTACAGGCGACAAGAAATACAAGGACTGGGTGTTGGAATATGTAGGGGCGTGGAAGCGGCGGACGGACGCGAATGGCGGGAATATCCCAACGAATATTGGCTTGAACGGACAAGTGGGCGGCGAGTATGGCGGCAAGTGGTACAAGGGAACGTATGGCTGGAACTTCACGATCTTCGATGGCGAGATCGAGAAGATGGCGCATCGCAATACGTTTGATTCCGGGTCATGGCCGGGGTTTGGGAATGCGTATTTATTGAGCCGTGGGGAGCCTGGGTTTGTGGCGACGCTGCGGAAGCAGATGGAGAATTTGTACGCGAATAAGAAAGTCGTCGATGGGAAGACGATGCTGCCAACGGGGTTTGGCGATCCGCGCGGGCACAAGTTCACCGGAGGAAAAGAGGAGTGGTACAACTGGACACCGAACCTGTTTGTGAACCGGTTGACGGAGATTTATTTATGGTCGATGGATGGGAAGGACCGGGCGAAGTTTGCGGGCGATGGGTGGATTTCGTTCCTGGAGGGGAAGGACGCGGGGTATCCGGAGCGGGCGCTGCGGCAGGATTTGCAGTTCGTCCGTGAGCAGGTGCGGGAGATTGAGACCGACGATACCTCGGCCGATACGCGCCTGGCGGATTATCTGATGGGGCAAAATCCGGCGGCGACGGACGCTTTGTCGAAGCTGACGCTGGGTTCGTATTTGACGGGCAACATTTGGACTCTTCATGCGCGGGTGCGGTACTTCGATCCGGTTCGGCGGCGTAGCGGATTGCCGGACGATGTGGCGGCGCTGGTGGAGGGATTTACGGGCGATTCGGTGGCGGTGCGACTGGTGAATGTGAGTTCGGTGGAACCGCGCACCGTGGCGGTGCAGGCGGGAGCGTATGGCGAGCATGAAATCATTTCGGCGACCGTTGGGGGAAAAACGGTAGCGGTGAATGGGCCGGTGCTGATGGTGAAGTTGGCGGCGGGCGCGGGGGACCGCGTGGAGTTGCGCGTGAAGCGCTATTCGAACGAACCGACGCTGCGGCAGCCGTGGGACCGGGAATAGGGATACAGTAGAACGGATGAATTCGAAGCGTTGGTACGTTGTCTGCTGGCTGAGCCTGGGGATGGTGATCGCCTATATCGACCGGGTAAACCTGACGTCGGCAATGCCAGAAATCGGGAAGATGCTGCAGTTGGACGACGCGCAGCGCGGTATGGCGCTATCGGCGTTCTTCTGGACGTACACGATTTTTCAGATTCCCGCCGGCATGCTGGTGGACCGCTACGGCGTGCGGTTGCTCTACACGATGGGGATCGTCTTATGGAGCATTGCTTCGGCGGCTACCGTGCTGATAACGGGGCTGTGGGGGCTGATCGCAACGCGCCTTGTGGTGGGGTTGGGTGAGAGCGTGGTGACATCCGCTTCACTGCGGTACATTCGCGCGCACTTCGTGGAGAAGGAGCGTGGATTCGCGGTTGGCGTGTACATGACGGGGACGAAGATCGGCCCGGCGGTGGGCCTGCCGCTGGCGGGATATCTGGTGGCGACGCAGGGCTGGCCGGCGATGTTTTTGATCATGGGGCTGGGCAGCTTATTATGGCTGGGGCCGTGGCTGGCTTGGGTGCGCCAGGACGATCCGGCCGCGTTGCCGTCATCGGCGGGAACGGTGGCCGAGAGCGTTTCGCTGGGTGCGGCCCTGCGGACACGGGTCATGTGGGGCATTATTCTAGGCACGTACTGCTATATGTATTTCGTCTACTACTGCATGACGTGGATGCCGCAGTATTTTCAGAAGACGCACGGGATGTCGATCAAGGATTCGAATTGGTTTGGCGGGGTGTCGTTTGGCGGGATGGCGTTAGTGGCGGCTTTAGGTGGCTGGGCGGCGGATCGTCTGATCGCTCGCGGGATGGAGCCGATTTTTGTGCGGCGCTCGTTTACAATAGCCGGTTTCGTGATGGCGGCGATGCAGACGTTAAGCGTGTTTACGGATTCCAAGGAATTGATGGTGGCGCTGACAATCGCGTCGTTGTGCGGACTGGGATTGGCAACGGCAAATTACTGGGCGCTGACGCAGACGTTGATGCCGGGGGCTGTGCCGGTGGCTATTCAGAATACGGCGGCCAATTTGGCGGGGATCGTCGCGCCGTGGTTGACCGGATGGCTAGTGCAACAGACGGGAAGTTTCGACGCGCCGATTAAGGCTACGGGATTCTGGCTGGTGCTGGGGATTTTTGCGTACGCGGTTCTAGTTCGGAAACCCGCCGGCGCGACGCCGAGTCATCCTTCATCACGCTTCGGATCATTAGGAACTCGCCCAGGTTCTCCGCGGTGAGTAAGCCCACCAGCCGGCCGTCCTTCAGGACCGGCAGCGTGTGGCAATCGCATTCCTGAAGCCGTAGCAGCGCAGTCTCCAGCATGTCGGAGGCATCGGCCAGCGCGATGTCCCGCCGCATGATGTCCCTCACCGAAAGTGTGTCTTTCTGGGGAAGCGCTTTTATGAGATCATCCCGGGTTACGACACCAAGAACGCGATCCAATTCGACCACAGGGAAGTCCTGCTGAGAGCCTTCCAACAGCATCCGCGTCACCTGGTCGAGCGAATCGTCAGGCGCCACTGTCTCGAACTTCGTCAGCATCGCCGCACGCACCGGAATTCCGCCGAGCGCGGATTTCATCTGCACCATGCTGGCTTCCTGAGAGGCGCCAATCCACACGAACAGGGCGATGAACATCAGCATTGGATTGTAGAAAAACCCAACGATACCGAATAGCACCGCCATACCCTGGCCGAGGTACGCCGCGATTTGAGTGGCACGCGTGTACTCGAGGCGCGTCGCCAATAAAGCGCGCAACACTCTGCCGCCATCCATCGGGAACGCGGGCAGCATATTGAACACAACGAGTACGATATTGACGAGGAGAATGCGCTCCAGAAACGTCCCGGACGCGACGTCGGTTGCGGCCAGGTTCGCCGCTCCGCGCGAGATCAGGAGCCAAATCCAGATCGAAACGGCGATCACGACGTTGACCGCGGGGCCGGCCAGGGCAACCCACAGTTCCTGCCATGGATCGTCGGGCATCCGTTCCAGCCGCGCCACTCCGCCTATCGGCAGCAGCGTGATGTCTTTTGTGCGGATTCCATACCGCGCCGCCGTCAATGCGTGGCCGAATTCGTGCAGCACCACGCAAGTGAAGAGGCCCAACGTGAAGGCCGCATTGGCCAGTACGACCTGCCAGCTTTTGCCATCGAACAGTCCCGATAGCACGATCCACGCCATGAAGATTGCAAACGTGAAGTGAACTTGCAGGCGAATGCCCGCAATTTCACCCAGTTTTAAGGACCAGCCCATGATGATGACATCTCTTTCCTTAACAATGGACGTGCAATTGCAGGTCCAAAGGCTATTGCCGGGCGTCCCGCAGGCCGGTGCCAACGGTTCCTCGTAAACCGATTGCGCTTATGCTCCCGCGCCAATCTGCCGCAAAAGAGTAGCGGCATCGAAATAGATCCGTGCCGCCGGAATCGTTCTGGTTGCCAGGTCGTATTCGTAGAATGAGCAGCCCGGAAGCTTAACCTGTTTGCCCGTTGCCTCGACGTTTGCAAAGGGACGCGAATGGACGCCCTCAAAACTCCATTCCACTGCGACCATATTTTTACCGTAGGCCAAATGCAGAATGACATTTATATGCCCGGGAAACGCGGTGATGAACGGGCGCACAAAGTGATCTCGCACGGCCGTCTTCCCATTGAGGGTTCCTGTTGGGACGTGGAGTACGATGTCCTCCGAATAGTAGGCGAGAATCTTGTTCTCATCGGTGCCTGTCCAAGAAGCGAAATACTCTTCGATAAAGGAGCGGACGTCTTCCTCCGCCCCTTGCATGGCTACAGCTCGCATTATTAGCTCCTTGTCGATGCTGCGATTGTCCCGCCGTAGGGTCAGGCGTCCCGCAGGTCCTGCGCGAGCTGTGTAGCGGCGTTCTTCAAAAGTAGCACATCGGTGCCGGCGGTGATGAAGCGGAAGCCCATATCGCGGTAGTGGCGCGTGGTCTCAACGCCTGGCAGCAGGATGCCGGCGGCGCGGTTGTGCTTAGTCGCGGCGGTCAGCGTCTTGTTTAGTGCATCAATGAAGAGCGGATGATCGTATTGGCGAAAAATGCCAAGGCTTGTCGAGAGATCCATGGGGCCCACGAAGAGAACGCCAATGCCATCGACGGCGGCGATCGCATCGACGTTTTTGACGGCCTCAGCACTTTCGATTTGGATGATGGGCAAGACCGTAGTTTTCGATTCGACGCGGTAATCGTTGTAGTGCGTGCCGTACCCGGCGGCGCGGACGATGGTGGCGACGCCGCGGACTCCGTCGGGCGGATAGCGCATGGCGGCGATGCAGGCGCGGGCTTGCTCGGCGTTGTCGACGCGGGGAAACATTATCCCCTGGACGCCGAGATCGAGCAGCCGATGGACACGTTGTTTCTCGTGCGATTCGACGCGGACCACGGGGATGGCGGGGGTGTTTTGCAAGGCGTAAAGTTGGTGGAGAATATCGCGCTCGGAACACATGCCGTGTTCGAGATCGATGATCAGAAAGTCAAAGCCGGCGAGGCCCATCAATTCCGTGTTGACGGGGTAACCGGTGGAGACGAAGGATCCCATCAAAGTATCGCCCTGCTCAAGATTGGACCAGCGGTTTTTCATTTTTCAATCACCTGTCGCGCTATTTGATAACGCTGCATTTTGTCTTCGTCGACCTTGTAGCCGAGGCCGGGCGTTTCTGGGAGTTCGATCAGACCGTCACGGACTTCGATGAAGGGATCGATGATGTCGTCGCGGAACCAGCGGAGGCTGGCTTCGACATCGGTGGGAAAGTCGCAGCCCGCAAGTGCCGACATGGCCGCGCCCTGTGCTTGGCCGATCCCGAGTTCGGGCATGGTGCCGATCCAGATTGACAGGCCGAGTTCGCGGCAACGGTGGTAGAGTTTGAGGGCGTTGCGGAAGCCGCCGACGCGTTGAATTTTAATGTTGGCGATTTTGAAGGATTTGAGCTCGGCGGCGCGTTCGAGGTCGGCGAATGTTTCGAGACTTTCGTCGAGGCATATCGGCGTTTTGACGGCACTTTGCAAGGCGGCCGAGTCTTCCAGGGCCTCGCCCTTCAATGGCTGTTCGTACATAAGTAGGCCAAAGTCATCGAGCTTCCGATAGATGTTTTGATCGGTCAGCGTGTAGGAAGCGTTGGCGTCCGTCATCAACGGAATGCCGCCGAAGCGGGCGCGTACGGCTTCGATGAGTTCAATATCATGGCCAGGGCAAATCTTGATTTTGACGCGCTTGTAGCCATCGGGGAGGTATTTAGCGATTGTGGCGAGTAGCTGCTCCTTCGTATCGTAAAGGCCAACGGCAAGGCCCGATTCGGCGTTGTTGCGCGTGGCGCCGAGGAGGCGGTGAAGCGGGACTTGCCGGCGTTGGGCTTCAATATCCCACAACGCGGTTTCAATGCCAACTTTGGCGAAATTACTGCCCGGTTGCCGATCAAGCCAGTCGCTCGCGGCGTCAAGACATTCGAACTCGCGGCCAATGATGGCCGGGACGAGTTGCGTGACTAACTGCTGCCAGCAGGACTCTGGCGTATCGGTCGAATAGAAACTGCCGGCCATCGGGGACGATTCGCCGGACCCCGTGAAACCTTCCGATTCGACAGCGCAGACGATGCCGTCCTTCTCCGCCACTTCCCCATTGGAGATGCGGAAGGGTTCGCCCAGCGGGATGCGGACGTGGGTGAGGGTGATACGGTCAATTCGCATTTTTTGGCAGTTGGCGAATCCAGTCTTCGATCAGTTTCGCGCCGGCGGTATCGACGCGATTGGTGCTGGTGGGGGGCATCTGGTACTCGCCGCGGCGAGTGATGCGGCGGAGCAGAACTGAGCTTGCGGGCGCGCCAGGTTTAACGAGCTTCGCATCTTCCAACCCCAGCGTTTCGTGCGTTGGCTCGACGCCGACGAGGCCGGCCTTGTCGATGTCCGTGCGGTATCCCAGCTCCATTGGCGAATTGCCGCCGCCGTCGGAGACATGGCACATGGCGCAATTGACTTGGAGGTAAGTCTTTGCCCGCTGGTTGATATCGACTTTGGCGTCGAAGGGATCGGGATAGGCGGAGAGTTCCTTTGTGGGCAGCGGCTTGGTGAAGAGGCCTTGCCGCGAAAGATTCTGGATTTGATGGGAGCGATTCATTTGTCCGGTGGTGAGACCGAGCACGAAACCGGCGGCGCGCGAATGGCAGAACATGCATTCGTTGCGGCTGGGATAGTGCCAGGTTTGTTTCCGGATTCCGCCGTTGGCCTCTTTGACGCGAAACGTTTTGTCGAGGCCACCGGCGGCGACGAGCGTCGCGTCGGACTGATCGTCGTTCCACACGTAGGAGTAGCCGACCCAGTGGTTCTCCTGCTTCACGACGACGCGGGTTTCGATGTACTTGCGCGTGGCGGCGTTGCCCTCCTCCATGTCAAGCGAGAAGGATTTAACGGTGACGGCGCCATCGTCAAACTGCCAGGCGTGATCGGGCTTTTCATCGAAAGTAATTCGAGCCGCGGCGGGCATGGCGATGAAGCGTTCCTTGTGCGCGCCATCGGACCAGAAGGGCGCGTTGATGGAATACGGAATGACGCCGGCGGCCACTTGGTGGCCCTTCACTTTCTCGAACACTCCCGTCTGGCTCAGCTTGCGCGGAAAAGCGGGACGGGGCGAGTCGGGCGGACGCCGATCAAGTTCAAAGATCTCGCCGGTGCCGTAATCGAGCGCGTAAAAAGAGCCATCGCGCGCGACGCCGAAGCTCGATATTTTCACGTTACTATCGAGGAATTCCTTATGCCAGGTGATCTTCTTCGACTTGTGGTCATAGCGCAAGCCCCACATTTTCCCATACTCGTAATCGCCGTAAATGTAGGCGCCTTTCAACTCCGGGAACTTCCCGCCCTGATAGACGTAGCCGCCGGTAATGGAGCGGCATTCGGTGTGATGGTGTTCGACGATGGGGTCGGTAAAAGGCGTTGGGCCTTTGGCGGCATTCGGGTGAAACGGACGCGAACCTTCGCGGACACTCCAGCCGTGATTGCTGCCTTTGCTGGAGATCTCGATCATCTCCCAAATGTCCTGGCCGACGTCGCCAACCCATGGCTGGCCGGTCTGCGGATCGAAGCTGAAGCGCCACGGATTACGATAGCCGTAGGCCCATATTTCGGGGCGCGCATGGGGCGTGTTGACGAACGGATTGTCTTTGGGAATGCCGTAGTTGCGGCCGGGATCGGGACGGTCCACATCGAGTCGCATCATAACGGCGTGGAGATCGGTTAGATTCTGGCCGGAGTTGTTGACGTCGGAGCCGCTGGTGCCATCGCCGGTGGAGACGTAAAGATAACCGTCGGGTCCGATGATGGCTTCACCGCCATTGTGGCCGCCGGAGGGCCATTCGATGATGATGGTTTTGGACGCCGGATCGAGACGCGGTGGATTGCTTGATGGGTCAAGTTTGTAGCGGTAGATCTGGCTCATCTGCCCTTTCCGGGCGCCCGCCTTCAGGTC
>Ga0163153_10005654_pt1 | contig 14599 bp, 7 predicted proteins | sample OliLakLV19MP6IB1_FD_148629 | JGI IMG/M metagenome (GOLD analysis project Ga0163153, IMG submission 148629) | Freshwater microbial mat bacterial communities from Lake Vanda, McMurdo Dry Valleys, Antarctica - Oligotrophic Lake LV.19.MP6.IB-1 | ecosystem: Environmental > Aquatic > Freshwater > Lake... | reverse complement strand
TAGGCGTTGTCTCGGTGGCCGGCTTCGCGTCGGCTTCCGGCTTCTTCACGGCCGGCTTTTCATCGATCGGCTTTTTCGGCGGCTGGTCGTCTTCGGTTTTTGGCGTCGCCGGTTTTTCCGAGGGTTTCGATGGCTCTTTCGATTCAGGCTTTTTCGCCGCAGGTTCTTTCGCCGCAGGCTCTTTCGCTTCCGGTTTTTTCGCATCCGTCGTCGTGGTCGTCGCCTTCGGCGGCTCCACGCGCTTGCCGCTCCACGCCAGCCGGCGTCCGTCGGCCCCCACGGCCAGGCCCGCCAGTTGCGGAGCAGGCGCCTTGACGGCGTCGGCGGCGGGGGGCGCCAGGATGGTGGCGCTGAGCTGCATTTCACCCTTCAAGCCGATCGGGTCCCCTTTGATCGACGCGGTCCATTGCGTGCCGTCGATCGACGAATTCTTCAGCGGCGATTCTTTCTTTCCCCGCAGCAGCTTGCCGGTCGGCTTCGCGGGTTCTCCCTCCAGCACCAGCGTGTACGTTTCCGTCGCCCCCTTCGGCTTGGTCGGCAGCGAGAATTCCCAATGGCCTCGCATGTCGGCGAAGGTTCTCGCCTGGACGACGTACCGTCGACCTTCGACCCACGAGTCGACGATCTTTCCCTTGTCGCCGAAGAGGTCCCCTTCGACCACGGTGAGCGACGCCGACTTGCCGGCCTCGAGCGTGCCGTATTGCTTTTGGAGATGGAAGAGCTTGGCCGGTGTGGTCGTCAGGGCCGCCAGCGCATCTTCTTCCTTGAGGCCGCGGGCGACGGCCTTGCGGAGCGCCGCCAGAAACGTGCCCGAGTCTTTCAGGCCGTGCGTCGTCAACACGATCGACACGCCCGCCTTGGCCAACCGGCCCGGGTTTTCCGGTGCAATGTCCCAGTGCATCAGCCGTTCGAGCGAGACGGCCAATTGTGCCTCGGCGTCGCCGACGCTCGGAGGCTTCGGGAAATCGAGCGGCACGATCACCGTGCGGCCGGCCGACTTCACGGCTTCGATCCGCTGGTATTCTTTGCCCGACCCTCGCACGACGATCGGCAGATCGAACTCGCGCCCTACCGCGTCGGCCCGCAGAAAGTACAACACGTCGCTCGCATCGACGACGATCGGCGCGCCGCTGTCGAGAAACCGGTTCAGCGCCGCCAGCGAGTCGTTGGCTTCCGGACGCGGAACGCCGGCGTTCGCGTGGTGAGCTTCCCACGCCCGGCGATACCACTGGGCGTCGAGAAACGTCTGCCGTACCAGTGCCACGGCCCCCATCGGCGAAGCCGGGTAACTCCGCGGACCCACACCCCTGAACGGCGCCAGGCGCAGGTGCAGGGCGCTGCCCGCCCGAATGACCGCCAGGTTCGCCGAGAGGTCGGCCGTGCTGACAATGGCGCTCTGCCCTTTGACGATGCCCGCCGTCGGAGCGACCACCCGCAGTGCAAAGCCTTGGCTGCGGAGCTTCTTGTTGACGTCGGCCGCGGCCGTGTAACGCTGATCGAGACGAAACTGGGGGGTGACGTTCTTGTTCCACGAACCGTCGGCCGTGGTGGTCGAGCCTTCGACCGTCTGCTCGCCGTAGGCGTCGATAAAGCCGGGGTAAATCGTCCGGTCGGAGTAGTCCCAGACAACGGCCCCCTTCGGGACGTTCACCTCGGGACCGATGGCCACAATCACGCCGTCGCGCAGGACGATCGTCCCCTTCTCGATCACCTTTCCCGGAGCCGCCACGATCTTGGCCCCGACCAGGGCATGGTACGTGGGTGTGTTCTGACGAAGCCCTTCGACCGGGGTCGTCGTCGGGTCGGCGGCCAAGGCGGCGGCCGCGGCCAACAAGGGAGCCAAGGTCGAAACGCAGAGAATTCGAGCGACGCGCATGCGTGGATCCCGCAGCCGTTAAAGTTGTTGCAAATAGGCTAAACGACCATAGCCTATGGGGCGGCTCGACGCCAGTTGCGGGCCGACGGAAGGGCGGGGCTCGACCGGACGATCGCTATGTCCGGTACCATGGTCGGGGCCTTAGGCCCCTATCGCGAAACACGAAGCCAAAAACGATCTGCGAGAGCGAAAGTGATGCGAACGACGGTTTGGCTCTCGGCAAGCGTTCTGGGCCTGTTCGTGACGGCTTCGGTCGCCCATGGTCAGACGAGTCCCGCAACGGAAGGGGCCGCTTATCGATTGCGGCCGGGGCCGCAGTTGTTCATCGATGATTTCCTGATTGCTCGCGCGGAGGGAGTCGCTCGCCGCGTCGTGGAACCGAAACGATTCTTGGAAGGACCCGTCATTACGGGCGCGGGGGGGCACCTGAACTGGCAGCCCTGGTTGACCGTGATTCACGATCCGTCGCGGCCGGCCGAGAGCCGGTTTCGAGTTTGGTTCGACGCCGACGTGCTCCCCGATCCGACCGAGGGAAAGTTCAAGTCCCGCCTCGGATACCTGGAATCGGCCGACGGCCTGAAGTGGCCCGGCCCGCCGCGGATTCTCGAAAAGACCGACGGACTTTTGTTCGGCGCGAGCGTGCTCGACGACGGAACGGGGTTCGCCTTCGCCGATTGCCGCCCGCTCGGCGAAGACCTGTTGGCTGCCCCGGTCGCTTGGAAGCGGCCGCTCGGTGAATTACGCGGCAAGACGATCCGCCTGCAGTTTTTGCTCCGGGAGGCGCGGCTCTACGCGCTCGACGCTCGGTGATTTTCTTGACCGTCCGCGGACGGCGGGCGAAGATACCGGCGTCGCCTCGAGAGAACTGACCTCGTTCGGGAGGGACGCCATGAGCTGCCGCCCGTTGACTTTGGTCGTGTGTCTTTTCCTCGGCCCTCCGGCGGTGAGTCAAATCGGCTTGCTCGCCGCCGAGCCGTCGGCAAGCGAGGCTAAGGAAAGACTCAGTTTGACCGGCATCTGGCGAGGCTTTGCGGTCGAAGGCCGCGGAGAGCGGCCCGACCAGGGGCCGGCGAAACTCGAGCTGACGATCTCCGAGGGAACCATCAAGGGCATCGAGTTCAAGGGGAACGCCCCGGTCGATCACGGCGAAGGCGATTATCTGCTCGACCTGGCGGCGGAACCTCGTCAGCTCGACGGCTCCAAAACGACCCTCAGCGGCCGCAAGGATGTCTGGATGGGAATCTACAAGGTGGAAGGCGATAAACTCTACTGGTGCGTCGCCAAGCGAGTGCGTCCGACGTCGTTCGAGACCGTGAAGGGGCAGTTCCTGATGATTCTCAACCGCGAAAAGCCCGCCGCGGAGCGCAAATAGCTTCAGGCCCGGTTCGGTGAGATCTCGCGCGTCTCGCGACGTCCGCCGCACGCTCAATGAGGCGCTGCGGGTGACGTGTTTCTTGATGCGAGTTTGGAGGCCGTCATTTCGCCGTGGAACCGTCGCCGATCACACTCACATCTTTGAGCCGGATGTTTCCTTTCTACGGTTTCATTTCCGTGAGATCGAGTGACTCTCGATGGGTCTCGACGTAGAGGCCGACGAGCTTCAACGGGTAGTCGAGGTTGCCGTCGGTGTTGCCCTGCCACTGGCCGATGCCGGCGCCCGGTTCGACTTGTCTCGCGGGTGATTCTCGGGTGAGCGGAAAGGTGACGAAGCACCAGCCGTCGAAGTCCATGGCCGCTTGATTGGCCCAGTCGCCTCCATCGAGGTCTTTGGAGGAGCTCCAGCGCTCGCCTCCGGCATCCTCGATCTCCCAGAAGATGCGTCCCCAACTGCTGTCGCCCTTGACCCACACGCCTACGGTGTGCGGCTTTCCGGGAACGGGTAGCGGCTGCTTCAATCGCAGCGCGGCGTATTCGCCGACGACGTGCGGCACGTCGCCTTCACGTTTGAGTTCCAGTTCGAGGCACGCCCCTTTCTCGGCGTCGTTTACCTGGCGGAGGTCAAACTTACCCGGCCGCCGCAGCGGAGTGGCGATCTGTTGCTGATCGGGGACAAGTTGCCATTGGGCCAGGTCGTCCATGGGGCTGACGACGTGCGTTCCGGCGGGAGGCTGATGATTGGGGAAGGCCCGCTTGCCTGCGGTGATGCTCGTCGCGGAGATCGGGCTGATGACGTAGCTCACGGCGCCGGCGGCGGTGATGGTGAGTCGCTTGCCGCTGGTTTTCAGGGAGTGCCGTCGCCCGTAAAACTCGACCCGCTCCACGGCGGTGTCGGTTGGGAATTCCCATTCCATCTCACACTCCCCACGCGGCGTCCAGATCGCGTAGATTCGATCGGTGCCGCGCTCGAACTCCAGTGCGTGCGCGCTCGATGAGCCGGAAGGCATCTGCCGCACGAGCTTCACGCTATCGAGCACTTTCGTGAGCGTGGCTAGCGCGACATAGGCGGGTTTCGGGTAGTGCAGGGGATTGCGCTGACAAAGGCCCGATGCTCCCCAGAGATGGTCGTAGTAAGCGTTGCCGACATCTTCGAGGCCGGCCGCCGAGATGGTCGGGAAACGGTACGCGAGACCTGTGAGCATGTCGCTTGCATACCACTGGGCGTGCCGCTGCGCCCCGAGGTCGCGCTCGGCGCGGCTCGTGAACTCAAAGCAGGCGGTCAATGGAATGTCGTAGCCGAATTTCCGCCCCGTCTCGCCCATCAGCCAGATCCCTGCCGTGGCGTGCGGCACGAGTTTTTCCGGCGCGAAGGTCTGGCCGGTCGTCTCACTGCCGAAGTAGTCGATGAGTTCACGAGGGAAGCCGCGCCGCAGCAGCAGGGCGATCATGCCGGAAGAGCCGCCGCTGTTTCCCGCAATGATCTTGAGCTGAGGGAACTTGGCGCGAATAAATCGAGCGGCCTTCACTCCCAATTCGAACAGTTCGTCTTCGCGCGCGGCGAGCACGGCATCCTCGGGCACGTACTTCTCGCCATAGATCTCCGGAGGATACACGCGCGGGTCGTAGCTCTCGTGAAACAGATCGATGTATCGGCAGTGCGGGAAGCGCTTCAACATCCCGCCGATGGCCAACTCGGCGCGAGCCTCCGCTGCCGGCCAGTTCTTGAGATCCGCCAGACGGAAAGGCCACTGGATCTGATTGAGCGAGAGCTTCCAGGGCGCCAGCTCGGTCTCGGAATCCTTGGTCCAAGCAAACGTCGAACGTCGCATGCCCGCCTTGTACAGCATCGGCCCGGCGACGGCCGGATCGCGGGTCGTATAATGCACTCCGCTGAACCACCAGGTGCCGAAGGGTGATTCGTAGCCCGCCTGTCGCGTGTCCTGGCCCAGTAGCGCAAATGCCGCCTCGTGCTTGAGCAGAGTATGTCCGCCGGCATCTGCGAGCGTCACGTTCAGTCCGTACCAGCCGGCGTCGGGCATGGTCAGCGGCAAGGTAATATCCGATTCGTCCCCCACGGCCTGCAGCTCGACGGTCTTCGCATTCTTCAGGAGCACTCGGCCGTCGACGCCGGTGATTTCCCAGCGCAATTCGTAGCGCCCCGCCGTGTTCGCGCAAACGGCGAAGGTCGTCTCCGGCGTTTCCTCATTGTGGAAGATGTTGCCCGGCTGCGATTGCTTGAGCCGCAACTCCGCCGCGGCTTTTTCCAGCGTCACTCCGAAGATATGCACGCCGCTGTGCGAGGTCGGCGCCGGTTTGCGCCGACGATCGGTTTGCACCTCCAATCCGCCGCACTTGCCGAGAAACTCGAAGTCGAGATACGGCCCGATTTTCATCGGAGCATACGGGTCCTCCCGGTCGGCGAGGATGTCCAGGATGTCGCCTGGCTTGAGATCAACCCGCACGAGATAGAGCGGCGCTTCGATCATCTTCCCGTCGGCCGTGTATACCACGCTGCCTACCTGCTCGACGCCGGCGCCCGGTTTTTCGTCGGCGCGTATTTCGTCAATTCGGGGCAAGGTGAGCGTCGTGTCCGCCATCGCGCCGCCACGGCCCCAGATGCCGAAGCGTGTCAGCCGCGTGGTCAGCACGGCATCTTTTTTCAAATCCGGATCGACCGCGCACAGCACCCAAGCCCGCTGATAAAACGCCTGGGGCACCGAGAAATGCAGCGACTCCGGCATGCCGTCCAGCGACGTGCGCGAGGTGTTCTCATTGGTCTCCAGCGCCCGCAATCCCTGCATCTCCTTCGCCATGCCCACATCCGCATTGCCTGCGCCGTCGGCGACCACCATCGGCACATGTTTGACCTGCTGAGCACCAGGTTTCAGCGAAACGCTCGCCGTCTGCATCACGCCCGGGCGTGCTATGCGCCGCGCATCCAGCGGCAGGAACATGCCCGGGTCCGCGCGTGTGAACATGCGCTCCCTGCGCACCTCGCCGTCCGCTTCCAGTTTGAAAGTTACCTCGGTGAGCCGGCTTGCACTCGCCACTCGACCGCAGTATCGCCCGTCCAACCACAACTCGGCTCCCGCGGCATCCGCGCGCACCTTGAGCGGCACCCAACATTGCGACGCCGCCTGCAGCGTTTCCCACACCTTCGCCAGGTCGGCTTGCTGGGCCTCCGTGTAGCGTTTGAGGTACGGGCGACTGTGATATTGAAATCGCAATCCGGCGCCCGTGAACTCAATCCATCCATCCGCCATGGGCACCATCTCGGGCGTCTTTTTGCCGTCCTTCTCCACCGTGCGTTGCTGAGTATCTTCCTTCACCGTCCCGAGCAGCGTCTGAGCCTTGCCGTCGGCGAACTGGAACGTCACCGCGATTGTCCCGGACGCCCCAACTCGAAACTCCGCCTCCGCCGTGTCGGCTCCATGGAGCGCCAAGACGCGAGCAGTGCCTGACTTCTCCACGGGCGCCGAAGCGTCGGCGGCGCGCAACGTGCCAATCGAAGCCGATGACGAAATGAGCAAGGCGGCCGGCAGGAAGGCTGCACGCAATCGGACCGTCGGCCAGTGTTGCAGCATGGGGATGGACCAGGGTGAAGCATGTGAAACGTCATTGTCGACGCGCCAGTTGGGCCGATCAATCACCCGCCGGTTTTACACTTGCCGCCCGGGTCGAGGGTCGGGCGGCGCAGCCAGGTAACGTTCGTTTCGCGGCTTATTTGTCGCCGGAGTCGGGGCTGACGTCTGGCGCACGCTCGAGCACCGGCAGAACGAGCCCCCCGATCATGTTCGCCGCGCGCGCCCGCGGCGGCTCCGGCGGCAACGCCAGGAATATCGTCACTCCTTCATCTTCCACGGTCGAATTCTCGAACGTTACGAGCAACTGCCACGGCACCGCCAGGTCGTGTTCTCGAGTCCAGTCGTCGAGATCCGTCTTGCGTCGTGGAGTCAGCACGATGAGAACCGGCCGATCGGCTTCCCGTCGCAACCGCTCTACCTGCTCGGCCAGCCTTTCGATCGTCACCTTGCGGCGAGCCCGATCGTCTTGCGAGAAATTCTTTGAGATGCCGTCGGTTTCCGGAGAAAAAATCGGCCGGTCCAAAATCGCCGCGACTGGCGAAAGCCCGTAGTCGTCGTAGCCGACGATCAAAACATCATCGGGCCATTCGCGTCGCAGGTATTCGGCGATTTGTCGGCTTGCGGAGAAAGGCAGGCGATGGTCGGCCACGGCGCAGGCGATGCCGCTGATCGCCTGCACGCCGAGAAATACCGCGAGCAGCCGATCGAGCCGCGGTTCCAACCACGCGCTGGGCCGTGCCAGGATCCTTGGCGCCTCACGTCGCGGCGATCGTGCGGCGATCCAGCAGGCGGCAATTAGCACCATGTACAAGTGCCCCTGGTGCCGCGTTGCGCCGACGAACTGCAACAGCGTGAACGACATGAGCCCGGCTGTCCCGCCGGTCAACAACATGAGTGCCGCGGGCCGCCGTGCCAGCGACAAAGCCGCGACGACGAAGAGCACAAGCGACGCATAGAACCGCGCGTTCAGGTGATCGTCGAGCAGGTTGGTGTTCCAAAAATGGCGCGTCGGCCGGGGGAGCGGGAACCAGCCGTTCCAGATGCCGGCGACGGTCGTCATCAGCTTGTCCTTCAGACTGATGTCGTCCGGCCAGCGGGCAATGAACGAGCTTCCCGGACCCGGCAGGCTCGCCAGCACGCATACCAGGCAACCCGCCCCGACGACGACCGCCGGCCAAGCGAACGCCCGGCAAATGCGCCGCGGCTCGGGCGACCGCAGCCATTCCTGCACCAGCGCCGCCAACAGCAAGATTCCCGCTAATCCCGCGCCCCAAATGCTGGCTTGCGTCAGCAATCCCAGGAGCACGCTGAGCAAGACCGGTCGCAGCCGCGGCCCGGCAATTACGGCCGTCGACGCGATCACGAGCAGGAACACCAGGGCGTAGTTGCGGCTGATCGTGGCGTACTCGAAGAACGTGAAATAACCGAACGGGAACAGCAGCCGCACCGCGCGGGAAAACGGCGCCTTGAGCGTGAACAAGAATACGGTGCCGGCGGCGATCAACGCGTGCGTCACCTGCATCGCCAGGGAATTCGCGGTCAGCCGCGAGAGGCACCACAGCAGGCCGTACCATAGCCCCGGCGCCCCTTCGAACTGCATGTTCCGCCGCATCTCGGCGAAAGTGGGGCTCGCCAGGGCCAGCTGCCACCACCGCCATTCGTCGCGCCACATCTCGTGCGCCGTGACGTTCCATAGCGCAAGGGCGAAGCAAACGCTCGTTACCAAGAGAGCGAAGCGTAGCTCGAAGTGCTGCCGCGCCGGCGGCGCTTCGTGCGCGTCAATCATGGCGTGCGTTACGGGCCGGCGGCATCCGAAATCGTCTTGCCTGGATTCACGGTGTGGGGCGTGGGCGGACAAGACCCTAACACTTGCGTCGAGCGAAATCAAATCGCCCCGGGCCGCTACTTGCCGATGCAGAAGCGGCTGAAAACGCGGTCGAGAATATCGTCGGTGTAGACCGCCCCGACGACTTGTCCGAGTTCGTCGAGCGCCGCGCGGAGCGCCGCCGCCACCAATTCGTCGCGTCGTAACGCGGCCGACTCGCGGGCCTCGGCCAGCGCCGTCGCGGCCCGGCGGAGGCTGTCGCGACAACGCACGGCCGTCGAGGCGACCACGTCTCCCGATCCGGCGATGATCTCGCCGGCGGCTCGGCCCATCCGCTCGCGGAGCCCCGCCAGTCCTGCACCCGTGACCGCGCTCACGCTCAATTCGGCGGGATCGCGCTCGGCGGGCGTACCATGGGGCTCGAGATCGGCCTTCGTTCGAACGACGATTCGCGTCGCCAGGCCGCCCGCGACGAAGGTTCCGGCCCGTTCCGCGTCGGCCTGCTGCGCTCCGTCGAAGCAAAGTAAATGAACGTGCGCGGCGGCGGCCCGCTGGGCCGTGGCCTGCTGCGCTGCGGCGGCCACGGTCGATGCGCCGGAAGCCTCGGCCGCCGAGTCCGCCGCGCATTGCTCGACACCCGCCGTATCCATCAGCTCGCACGGCACGCCGCCGAACCGGACGCGGGCCGTGAGGTAGTCGCGCGTCGTGCCGGCCGCCGGCGAGACCAGCGCCCGCTCGTCCTCCACCAGGGCGTTGAACAAGCGACTCTTGCCGGCGTTCGGCGGTCCGACCAGCACTACCCGAACGAAATCCGCCGATTCGTTCCGGGCGTCCATCCGCTCGAGCAATTCGGCGACGGTCGTTTCGGCCGTCGCGATTCCCGCAATCAATTCCCCGCGGCCGATGAATTCGATGTCTTCGTCGACGAAATCGAGCCCCGCCTCGAGATGGGCCGCTAAATCGAGCAACTGCTCGCGCAGCAGATCGAGCCGGCGCGAAAGTCCGCCCGCCATCTGGCGAAGCGCTTCCGCCAGCCGCAGGCTGTCTTCGGCGTCGACGACGCCCAGAACTCCCTCCGCCTCGACCAAATTGATACGTCCGGCCAGGAAGGCCCGCATCGTGAATTCGCCCGGCCGGGCGGGCCTCGCTCCGGCGGCGCAGAGCGCGCCGGCGGCCGCTTCGACAATCGGCGGCGACCCGATCAGATGCAGTTCGACCGTCGGCGCGCGGGTGTAGCTTCGCTCGCCCGGCCACACGAGCGCCGTGCAGGGGACCGGTGTATTCAGTCCCGGGATTCGCAGCGCGCCGTCGAAGCTTGTGGCGCAACGCGGTGGCCAGGGGGCCGCCCCATCGGCAGGCTGGAAGCACGACCGGACGCAATCGAGGGCCGCGGCGCCGCTGGTGCGAACGATGCCCCTTGCCGCTCCGCCGGGCGCCGAGGCGACGGCGACGATCGTTTCATCGTGCGACATGGGCGAGCCGTTCAAGCGACCGGAAAACGCAAAAACGCGAAATGAAAACGTGAAACGAGAGGCGTCTCCCCATTTTTACATTTTTAGTTTTACATTTTACATTTTACATTGTCTGCCAAACCGCGATCGACGCGGCCATAGCCGGATCGGGCCGCTCACCAGCAATCGGCCTTAGCCCCGGAAGAAGAGCGCGCCGCTACCGGCGCTTGGTCTTCTTGTCGCTGCCGCTGCCGCCGCCGCCGCCCGCTTCGGCCGCCGCCACGGTCAGCGTGGCGCCCGCAATCGGGGCCGGCTTCGCCTTCGGCAGAAGCTGGCGCTCGGCGATGCTCCAAATGCTCGAGGCAATGAAATAAATGCACAATCCGGCCGGGACTTTGAAGAAGAAGAAGCACATCACGACCATCATGTACTTGATCATCTTCTGCTGCATGGCCGTTTGTTCGTCGGTCGCCGGCGGCATGAACAGCTTCTGCTGGATGAGAAACAGCGCGATCGTCACGCATGGGAGCAAGTTCAGGAACGGCCCCAGCGAAAACATGCCGTTATCGGAAGTCAAGAACGGCGGCAGGTAGGGCCGCCAGAACCAGAACATGTCGGGAGCGGCGAGGTTTGAGGCCCAGCGAATGTTTTCGCTGATCAGCGCCGCCTGCCGCAATTCGATGTCGACCGCCAGCGAGCGATAGAGGCCCATGAAGATCGGCAGCTGGACGAAGATCGGCAAGCAGCCGCTGAACGGGCTGTAGTTGTGCTTCTTCCAAAGGTCTTGCTGCGCCTTCAGCCGCTCCTCGGGCGATTTTTTGTACTTCTCGGCGATCTTCTTCAGTTCGGGCTGCAGTTCCTGCATCTTGGCCGCGTTCTGGGCCTGCTTCTTGCTCAAGGGAAACATGGCCGAGCGAACGAGCACCGTGAGCAACACGATGGCGATGCCGTAGTTGCCGACCAGCGAGTAGAAAAAGTGCATGATCGCCAGCAGGGGCCTGGCCACCCAGCCGAAATAGCCGTAGCTGACCAGCGGATCGAGTTGATATTCGGCCAGCACGGCCGGAACCTTCGGTCCCAGGTAGATCTTGAAATCGTGGGCCAACACGGTGGCGCCGGGCGCCGCGTCGATCACGTTGCTGACCATCCGGAATCCGACGTTCGTCGTTTTCTTGTAACCCGCGTCCGACGGCGTCTGCCCGATCTTCATCGGCAAGACTCGCGGAAACCGTTTTTCGTTCGCATCGGCCAAGGTCGGCATGACGGCCGCCGTGAAGTACTGCGAGTCGACTCCCACGTAGTGAATGCTCGCGTCGGTGATCGTCGTCGCTTCGCCGTCGACGATCTGCGTGCAGGTGAACATGCCGTGCTCGACGTAGCCGCTGTCGTTGCGGCCGTGCACGATGTCGCGCATGCCGGCGTTCCCTTCCACGCCGATTTTGGAGCCCTGCGCGTACCAAAAACCTTCCACCGGCAAACCGTTCGGGCCGTCCAGGCGGTAGGCCAGCGCCCGTTGTTGGTCGCTCGTGTTCTTCAGCTCGACGTGCAAGCCGAGCGTGTAGGCCGGCGCCGTGTCGGTTTCCGCGGCGGCGACCGGGTCCAACCGATACCGCTTGATGACCTCGATCTTCTGCGCCGCCACTACCGCTCGGAACTCGATTTCGTTCGGCTTGGCCGGGTCTTGCACCACCTGCCAGTTGGCCTTGCGGAGGTCGACGCCCGCCAACTCCGCCGGGTCGTCGTTGATCGGCAGCGAATCGGCGTCGATCGTCTGCAGCGTCATCAGAAACGAAAGCGGGTCGGGCGTCGCCGGATTGGCGAGATCGGAAAATTCCGGCTGGATCAGCGATAGCGGATGGCGGCGGAGCTGCGCTTCGACTTGCTGGGGCTTCCCCTCGCGGCGGAACAAAATTTTAACCGCCGTGCCCGGCTTCGTCCCCCGCATCACGCGCTCGAAGGTCTTGGCGTCGGGCGTCGCTTCTTCGTTGACGGCCGTGATCTCGTCGCCCGGTTTCAAGCCGGCTTCCGCCGCGGGCGTGCCGGGACCTACGACGTTGATCTTCGTCGCTTTCTTGTCGTCGGCGGTTTCCGCGACCAGGTTGCCGAGGTAGCCGCCCAGTTGACGGATGGTGTCGACGTCGTGGTAGCGGGCATTGTTCAGCTCGACCCGCTCGACGGCCGCCCCCCGGCTCGAAAAGGTGACGAGCATCCGCTGTTTCGGATCGTCGGCCAGCGAGCCGAGCGTCGCCCATTGGGGCGGATGCACGACGGCCGGCACCGCCGCTGCGCCACCCGCCGCCGGCGCAGCGCCACCCGCCACCGGCACCGCCGCGACGCCCCCTGCGGCCACCGGCGCGGCGGCCGGCTGCTTCGGATCGTTCGCCTTGGCGACCGCGTCGGGGTTGTCTTTCGCCTGCTGCTGGGCTGCCGGTTTCTCGCCGGCTGCCGGTTCTTTTTTCTGGACCGCGGCCTGCGGCGGCTTCGGACGCTTTTCCTGCCGATACTGCAGGAACTTCGTCCAGCCGATCACGATGGCGAACGAAAGCAGCAGGAAAAGGAAAAACCGTTTGTCCATGGGAACCTATAAACGTCTAGCAAAAAAATGGACAAGGCCGACCAGCGGGAGGCCGGAATTCGTGAAGTTTGGCGAGCGCGACCTGTCCGTTACTTGCGCAGCCGTGAAATGAGCGTCCTGCAAATGATTCGGGATGGCGCCGGGGCCGTTTCGACGGCACGCGCCGGTGGCCCTTTTACATGCCTTTGCGCAGTCGATCGCCGAGGAAGTTATCGAGTTCAGGCTCGGCGTAGATCTTCTCGATCGTCTTTTCCAGCGGGTATTCAATGCGGCGATAGGTGAGCAGGTCGTCTTCGAGCACGACATAGCATGATCGCGAGTCGCCGTCGCGGGGCTGGCCGACCGAGCCCACGTTGACCATCGCCTTCCCTTCGCCCAGCCGATACTGGAAGTTCATCTCGTCGGGACGGATGAATCGACCCTCGGGGGTGAACACGCCCGGTACGTGGGTGTGTCCCTGAAAACAGTACCGCTCGACGAGCGAAAAGAGCTTTTCCATCTTCTTGGGATGGTGAACGTCTTCGGGGAAGACGTACTCGTTGAGCGGATTGCGCGGCGACCCGTGGACGAACAGGTATCCGTCGTCGCGGTGCAGTCGCGGGCGCTCGCCGAGGAAGTCCCAGCGCTTCGTGTTCTTCACCGGGTCGCCGTCGGCTCGCTCCAGTTGATCGCGAGTCCAAAAAATGGCCCGCTCGGCCCCCGTGTTGAAACCTTCCGGGTCGAACAGGGCCCCTTGGTCGTGGTTCCCCAAAATGCAGACCTTCGTCGTCTCCATCACCAGGTCGATGCACTCGCGCGGGTTCGGCCCGTAGCCGATGATGTCCCCCAGGCAAACGATTTCGGTGATGTTCTGACTGCGGATGTCTGCCAGCACCGCCTCGAGACCTTCGAGGTTGCTGTGAATGTCGCTGATCAGGGCACGTTTCACTGCCGGCTCGCGGAATTCCGGAAACACATGACTCGGGAACGTCGACCCTCGAGCAGCGGCCCTATCGTGGCACCACGCTACTTTCGTGGGACCACTCTACCTTCGTAGAGACTGCGCCGTCGTAAGAACTGTCGTCCTTCGCCGTTCGAGCCGGTTTCGATGCAGGAAACCGTCGCCCCGCCTGACCGGGTCGACGGCCGAGCGGTGCGGCCTCGCCCCAGTGGCGCGCCTCGATACAAAGCTAGACCGGAGTTTAGGTTAGCGTCGAAAAATGGTCAAGGCGGCGGGCCGCGGCAGGAATCGCCGACTGCGGGCATTTTCGATCCTGGCACTCGAAAAACAGTCTTACTTTTCCTCAATTCGGTCGCTGGTAACTCTCCGTGTTCAGAATTATGAGCACGGCCCGCAGGTTCAGGGTTGTTAGGTTCAGGGTTCCGGGTTATCTGGTGCCCGAGCGCGCCGTGAATCAACAGCCCGCGAAATCGGAACCCTGAACCCCAACCCCAAAACCCGAACCCATTGCGATGGCCATCCTGGGACTGGAAACAAGCGGCACGGGCGGCAGTGCGGCGGTCATCGCCGACGACGGCCGCACGCACGCCGTTCGACTCCCTCCCTCGGCCAAGAGCGCCCCCGGCTTGGTGCCGGCCATTCGCGACGCCCTCGCCGCCGTCGGGCTTCGGCCTGCCGACATCCGCGTCGTCGGGGTCACGGTCGGCCCCGGCTCGTTCACTGGTTTGCGAATCGGCGTCACCACGGCCAAAACACTGGCTTACGCGCTCTCGGCCGATCTCGTGGCGGTCGACACGCTCGACGTGTTGGCTCGCCAGGCCCCCTTTGAGGGCGAGCGCCTTTGGGCCCTGATCGATGCCTATCGCAGTCAACTCTTCGCCGGAGCCTACCTGCGGCGGGGCGATAACTGGCAAGCCGAAGCCCCATGGCAACTGCCGACGGTCGACGAGTGGTTGCAATCGCTACGGCCC
>Ga0163153_10005653_pt1 | contig 14601 bp, 12 predicted proteins | sample OliLakLV19MP6IB1_FD_148629 | JGI IMG/M metagenome (GOLD analysis project Ga0163153, IMG submission 148629) | Freshwater microbial mat bacterial communities from Lake Vanda, McMurdo Dry Valleys, Antarctica - Oligotrophic Lake LV.19.MP6.IB-1 | ecosystem: Environmental > Aquatic > Freshwater >... | reverse complement strand
CAAGCCGCTCGCGCGACGCGTGTTCGACACGCACTACCGGCTCGGCGCCGACCGCCGGTTCGTCGTGGCCGGCGGCGATCGGCGGCTCGCCGTCACGTTCGACGCCGGATATCCGCACGCGCAGGTATACGCGCCCGCCCGCTCGAACTTCGTCTGCATCGAACCGATGACCGCGCCGGTCGACGGCCTGCGCCGCGGCCAGGTCACGATGGTCCCGCCCCGCGGGACCTACCGCGCCGGCTTCACGGTGCGCGTCGCGTGATCCGCCTCCTGCCGCCGGGCGCATACACGGGCTTCCTCGGCGACCTCTGTGGCAAGCCGACGACCTGTATTGGGTGAGCCGCGCGCCACGGGCTGACATCGCCCTACGGCATCAACATCATGTCGACGGGGTTGAAGCCCGGTGCGGCACCGTGGAAGCGGGCGTTGCCGAAGCTGAACACCGCACCGTCGGTACCCATGATGTAGTAACCCGAGCCGTCGTCGACTGCGCGCACCCGTAGTGCGGGCGGCGGGGCGGTTCCGTACGTCGCCCGCAGCCACGGCAGTGAGCCGTGGAACGGCGTGTTGAAGGCGAAGATGCCGCCGTCGTAGCCGATCATCCAGTAGCCGGCGCCACCACGCGTCGACGTCATCGACACGACGGGAGCGTTGAGCTTCATGCCGCCCGTCGAACCGTAGAAGCCGGCATCGCCAAAGGCGAAGACACCGCCGTCGGACCCCACGAACCAGTACCCGCGGCCGGTCGAACTCATCGCAAGATCGAGGATCGGAGCGTTGAGCTTGATGCCGCCCGTCGAACCGTAGAAGGCCGCGTCGCCGAACGTGAAGATGCCGCCGTCGGCGCCGAGCAGGATGTAGCCGCCGCCGGACGGCGTGGCCGCCATGCCGACGATCGGTGAGTTCAGGCGCCGGCCGCCCATCGATCCGTGGAATGGAGCGTCGCCGAACGTGTACACCGCGCCGTCGGCCCCGGCCATCCAATACCCGTTGCCGGTACGCGTCGGCGTCGAGGCGACGATCGGCGCGCTGAGTGCCGCGCCGCTCAGGTCACCGAGGTGGGGCGCGGCGCCGAAGTTACGAATCGCTCCGGTGCGGCTCACGAGCCAGTAGCCGCTGCCCGCGGTGCCGCTGCCCGGGGGCGACGGCAGCGCGCGGGTCACTGAGTCGCGCGGGTCGACGAGTCCCCATCCGTATTCGCCGTCGAATCCGGCCGGGCCCAAGTCGTTGGCGCCGGCTTCGAGGTTGGCGCGTACCGAGGCGACCGATGCCGAAGGGTTCGCGGCGGTGACGAGCGCGGCCGCGGCCGCCGCGTACGGCGTCGCCATCGACGTGCCGCTGGCACCGGCGTAGGCCGTCGCGCTGCTCGACCAGGTCGAGATGATGTTCCCGCCGGGTGCGGCGAGGTCGAGGTAACTCCCGTGGTTGGAGAACGCCGAGCGGCTGAGGTTGCTGTCGACCGAGCCGACTGCCACTGCTTCGGGGAAGGCGCCGGGGTACAGCGGGGCGTTGCCGCTCTGCGCGCCGTTGCCGGCGGCGGCGAGCACGAGCGCGCCCTTCGAGAGTGCGTACTGGATCGCGATCTGCGTACCGGTCGACGGCGAAGTGCTTCCGAGGCTCACGTTGATGACCCGGGCGCCGTTATCGGCGGCCCACACGATGCCGGCCGCAACGTCGGACGAGAAACCGGTGCCGTTGGCGTCGAGCACGCGTACCGGGAGGATGCGTACGCCGGGCGCGCCACCGGCGATGCCGACTCCGTTGTTCGCCTGCGCGGCGATGATCCCGGCGACGTGCGTGCCGTGTCCGTTCGGGTCGGAATGGCCGTTGGCACCGTCGTCGACGAAGTCGTACCCCGACAACATGATCGGTGCGAGATCCTGGTGGTCGCCGCGCACGCCGGTGTCGACGACCGCCACGATGACGGCGCCGCCGGTCGTCGTGCTCCACGCTGCCTCGAACGACGTGGCGTCGAGCGCCCACTGCTGACCGCGGAGGGCATCGTTGGTGCCCATGGCCGCGACCGGCGCGTCTTGCGTCTCGAGCGTCAGCACCTCGTCGGCGCTGCGGTTGCTCGCGTCGTCCCACGCCGCTTCGATCGCTTCCTCACCGCGGACGATGTCGACGGCACCGTCGGGCGACTGCACCAGCGCCCAGGTGTCGTCGATGTCGAAATCCGTGCCTTCGCTCGCATCGGCCGGGAGCCCGATGAAGCTGACCGCCAGCGCGCCCAGCAATGCCACGGATCGTGCGCTTCGCCGGAGGTAACGCGCGAATTGCCCGTTCTCAGGCCCAGTCTCGTTGCCGCCCAACTGCATTGGGTGGTAATCGGCACGTAAAGTGACCGACTCAACCCCAAATCCGCCACACTACGTGGGCATTCCACCCCGCCGGGCTCAGGTGAAGCGGCCGAGGACCTCGTGGAAGCGCTCGTCGGTGAGCTTGTGGATCTCGTCGATGTGATCGGCATGCAAGCCCAGTTCGCCGGCCGCCCGGCCGAAGCGCTCGATGTCGGGATTGTCGTCGAGCCCCGCACCGATCGTCTTGGCCACGACATCGGCGAGGTGAATGCCGTACGCAATGCCGCCGTGGTCGTCGCCCGGTTCGTGGTGGCGGCGAATGCCGTAGACGAGCGCCGAGGGCAGTCCCCACGACTGGGCGATCAGGGCGCCGAGCTCGGCGTGGTGGATACCAAGCACCTCGAGTTCGGCGTCCATGCGCGCCAACCCGCGCGCCTGCGCGTCGCGCAGGGCGTCGAGCAGTTCCCTGTCGAGAAAGCGGGCCATGACGAGCTTGCCGACATCGTGGAGCAGCGCGGCCGTCGGCGTTTCGACCGGAGGCCGGATCGGCGCAGTGCGACAGATCAGCTCCGCGGCGAGCGAGGCCGCAACGGAGTGGCTCCACAACTCACCTTCACCGAGTCCGTACTCGGGAACGGCGCGCGACATTTGGGCGCGGACGGTCACGGCGAACGCGAGCGACAACACGGGGCCGGAACCGAGACGGACAACGGCGTCGTCGACCGTCGTGATCTGCGTGCGGCTCGCGCTCCACGACGAGTTCGCAGTTCGGAGCAAGGTCGCCGTCAACGCCTGGTCGAAGCGAACGATGTCGACGACCTCCGACAGCTCGGGAGTGCCTTCGCATACGAGTGCCGCGAGCCGGGCCACGCTGGTGGGCAACGGCTCGAGGGACGACGCTTCTCGGGCTAGAACGTCAAGGTCCAACATCACATCTCCAATTGCCTGCGGCGGTACAGGATGAACACCGTGCCGACGACGCCCATGATCATGAACATCAGTCCGACTGCGACGCCGGTCGAGTTGTTTTCCTTTTCCTTTTCCTTCGGCTTGTCGGCATCGTCGGCGGGCGCCGCAAGCGTCGTCGTCGTCGCTTTGGGCCGAGTCGTCGTGGTCGTGCGCGGCACAGGGCGTGTCGTCGACGTGGTCGACGAGGACGAGGTGGTTGTCAGCACCGGCGCCGGGGCGGTGGACGTCGTGCTCGTGGTGACCGTCGGGCGGCGGGGACCGATCGGCGTCGTCCTGCTCGCTGCGGCGTTGACGCGCACCGCCGCCGCGGCCGTGTTGTCGGAGTCGTCGGCGTCGAACGAGGCGGTCGCGGCGGTGGCGCGCACGCTGAGTGTGCCCGTGGCCGAAGCTCGCACCTGAATCTCGATGAGCGCCGATTCGTCGGCCGCGACGTCGGGCAGCTCGCAGATGGCTTCTTCGCGCGAATAGTCGCACCTTCCCCCGGCCGTTGTCGCCCGGGTGATGAGGTAGCCCGTGGTCGCGTGCACGACGATGTCGCTGCCGAGCGCGGCACCCGGGCCGTTGTTGGCCACGACGAGGTCGACGTCGACGTCGTCGCCGACGCGGGCAGGACTCGGGGTTGCCGTCAGCGAAAGGCCGATGTCCGCGGCCGGCGCGACCGTGACCGCGAGCCGGCCCGTGGCCTGCGCCGAGCCGTCGCTGAGCGTGTACGTAACGTCGAGCGTGCCCACGAACGAGTCTTCGGGAATGACCGTGACGTTGCCGCCGGCAGTGATCGACGCGCTGCCGCCCGTTTCCGACGTCGCCGCGATGACGCTCAGCGCGTCGCCTTCGATGTCGCTGTCGTTCGCGACGACGTCGACGGTCACGGTGGCCGCCTGGACGGTCGTCGCTCCGTCGTCGCGGGCGACGGGCGCGTCGTTCACCGATGTCACTGCGACGGACCGGCCGGCAGTGCCACCGGGACCGCTCGGGTCGTACACGGTGATGGTGACCATCCGGCTCGCGGTCGACGGTTCCTGCGAGTCGTTTGCGAACACCACGCTGCGCAGGACCGTCTGGTACGTCGCCGGGCTCGCCGACCCGCTCAACGTGAGCACGCCGCTCGCGGCATCCCACGCGGCGCTGATGCCGCCCGCGCCGGTCGCCGACAACGCGTCGTGCCCGGTCGAGTACCCACCCGCGATCGTGACACGGGCCTGCGTGAGCGCGGCATCGTCGGCGTCGACGACTGCGAGCGCCGAGTCGAGGACGATCGGTGCGGCGTCTTCGACATACGTCGCGCTCCCGGACGACGTGGTCGTCGCGGGGAGGTCGTTGACGGGTACGACGGCAACGCTGCGTGAGACGGTGTTGCTCGGCGTGACTCCGTCGGTGACGGTGAAGGATACGGTCCTGGTGGTCGACGACGGCGCGTCGCTGGTGTTGGCGTAGGTGATGGAACGCACGGCGGTCTGGTAGCCGGCGACGCTCGCCGAACCCGAGAGCGTCATGGTGCCCATACCGGCCGACCACGATCCCGTGATGCCGGATTGGTTCGTGAACGTGAGGACGTCTTCGCCGTTCCAATATCCGCTCGTGATGGCGACGGTCGCGCCACTCATCGACGCGTGGTCGATGTCGGCGAGCGTCACTCCCCCGTCGACGACCGTGGGGCTGTTGTTCTCGGTGTACGTGATCGAACCACCGGTCCCGGCCAGGACGGGCGCGTCGTTGACAGCGGTGACCGCGATACCCCGTGTCGCACCCGAACTCGGGTCCGCGCCGTCGTTCACGATAATCGTCACCGTACGGGCCGAGGTCGACAGCGCGTCGCTCGTGTTGACGTACGTGATCGTCCGCAGCGCCGACTGGTACTGCGCGAGCGTGGCCGAACCCGTCAGGTTCATCGTGCCGGAGCCCGCCACCCACGCGCCCGAGATACCGGACTGGTTCGTGAACGCGAGCACGTCCTCGCCCGTCGCGTAGTTACCGGTGATCTGCACGGACGCGCCGGAAAGGTTGGCCGACGTCGAGTACGACCGCCGCCGCGTTTTCGGTGTACGCGGCGCTGCCGCCCGTCGTGCCGACCGTCGGTGCGTCGTTCGCAGCCGTGACCGTGACCGTGCGGGTCGTCCCCGCACTCGGCGCGCTCCCGTCGTTCGCGATGAGGGTGACGGTCCGAACCGCGGTGGACGGGTTGTCACTTCCGTTCGCGTACGTCACGGCGCGGATCGCGGTTTGGTAGTCGGCGAGCGTCGCCGATCCGGTCAGCGTCATCGTGCCCGGACCCACCGCCCACGAACCGGTGATGCCGAGCTGATTCGTGAACGCGAGCACATCTTCGCCGCTCGCGTAGTTACCGGTGATTTGCAGCGTCGCGCTCGCGAGGTTGGCGTTGTCGATGTCGGCGGTGGTCGCACCGGCGTCGACCGCGACGGCGGAACCGTTCTCGACGAACGCCGCACTCCCGCCGCTCATCGTCGTCGTCGGGACGTCGTTGACCGGCACGATCGGAACCGTTGCCGTCGACGACGGCGAGTTGACGCTCGGGTTCGAGCCGTCGACCACGACGTAGTCGAACGACCCGGAGGTATCGCGATTCGCGGTCGGCGTGAACCGCAGGTCGACGACGCCACCCGCAAGCGTCAGCAACGAGCCGCCCGAGCCGAGACCGATCACCGAGCCGTCGCCCTGGGCGATCGTGCCGCCCGTGACGGTCATGATGCGCACCTGCGTCGGCGCGGACCCGTCGACGTCGGTGAGGGTGGGCGGCGTGAGCCGGATGTTGGCCGCGCCGGGGACGCTGTCCTCCAGCACGTTGGCCGCTCCACCACCGGGGTTCGTCACAGTGGTCGCGCCGCCGGCTGCCGGCGCGTCGTTGACGGCCGTGATCGCGACGACACGGATCCCGCTGTCGGAGTTCCCCGGTGAGGTGGGGGTGAACGTCACGCTGCGCGGGAGCGTCGACGGGTTCTCGCTCGCGTTCGCGTACGTGATCGTGCGCAGCGCGGTCTGATAGTTGGCCGGCGTCGTCGTGCCCGACAGCGTCAACGTGCCCGAGACCGGAGCCCACACCCCGGTGATGCCGAGCTGGTCGGTGAACGCCAGTACGTCCTCACCGTTCACGTAGTTGCCGGTGACCTGCACGGTCGCCCCGGTGATGTTGTGGTCGAGATCGACAACCGTGAGCGCAGAGTCGAGGACCGTCGCGGCCGCGCCTTCGGTGAACGCGAGCGATCCGCCGGTCGTCGTCACGTCGAGCGGATCGTCAACCGCCGTGACCGCGATGTCTCGCGTGGCGCTCCCACTCTCGGCGTTGGCGTCGGTGACCACGATCTGCACCGTGCGCGTCGACGTGCTCGGCGCGTCGCTCGTGTTCTGGTACGTCACGGACCGCAGTGCCGTCTGGTAGTCGGCCGCCGTCGTCGTACCGCTGAGGGTAAGAATGCCGGTGCCCGCGTTCCACGCCCCGGCAATGCCGAGCTGGTCACTGAACGCGAGGACGTCTTCGCCGTTCTGGTAGTTCGTGAGGATGCGCACAGTGGCGCCGAGAATCGGGTCCGCTTCGGGCTCGTTCAAGACGAGACCGCTGTCGACGGCCGTCGCGGCCGCGTTCTCGGTGTAGGCCAGGGCGCTGACGGTGGTCGTGACAGTCGGCGGAGCCGCCACACCTTCGGCGGACATGAGCAGGTAGACGCCGCCTGCGATCAGCAGGAAGAAGCCGAAGCGCCGGCGCCGACCCCCCGTGCCGGGCCCAGGGGCGCGCGCGACGCCGCGGCGCGTCCGCGCCACTCTCCGTCTCACCCGACCTGATCGGCCGCTCCGAGCGCTACTCCAGCAGGGAGAGCACCAGGAATAACTGGCCCAGGTGGTAGGTGACCATGATCGTCACCGACATCCACGGCCGGCTACGGACAAACCGGTCCCAGGCAATGAGGCTGTCGGAGCCGGCAAACACGACCGCCCCGACACCGGCCACCGCATTGCCCGAGGCCAGGGCGCTGACGACCATGGCCGAGATCACCCCAACGTACGCCGCGACGGGGCCCACGTCGCCCCGTGGGCCGGCCTCCCGCACCGCCCGCAGGATCCGGAACGCGACCGGAGCCAGGACCGCCGACACGAACACGGCGCTCACCACGAGCGAAGTCGCCGCCGGCGGATCGGTCCAGAACCCGGCGACGTAACAGAGGTGCGCGACGAGGAACGCGGCCAGGCCCGCGATGAACCGGGCCGGGAACAGGAGAAAGACGTCACCCGCGAGTGAGAAGACGAGCGCGGCGACGAACCACACCCGGCGGTCGCCCTCGCCCGCAGCGGGGTCGAGCGTGGCCGCAGCGACGATGAGCGCGACCAGCGTGGCCGGCTTACAGATGACCTCGAGCCGGCGGTCGTCGCGCAGGCGACTCCACCAGTCGCCTGCGGCGAAGGGAATCGCGACGACGAGCGCGATCGTGGCAGCGGCCGTCACAGGCGTATCCGCGCCGCGGCGGCCGCGTCGTTGCGCTCGAGGTGGGAGACTTCGGCCATGGCGTTCCATCATGTCGCAATCGCGACCCGCGACCTCGACGCAACGCACCGGTTCTACACCGAGGCGATGGGTTTTCAGCTCGTACGGGTCGAAGCCGTTCCGACCGAGAAGGAGCCGGGCTGGGCCAAGCACCTGTTCTACGACACCGGCAACGGCCAGATGCTGGCGATCTGGGATATCCACGACGACTCGATCGACGACTACCGCACCGACATCTCGACGGGCCTCGGCCTGCCGATCTTCATCAACCACATCGCGTTCGACGCGCAGGGCCTCGACGACCTCGACGCCAAGAAGAGCCGGTGGCTCGAGCAGGGCCACGACGTCATGGCGGCCGACCACGGCTGGTGCACATCGGTCTACACCGTCGACCCCAACGGCATACTGGTCGAGTTCTGCGCGACGACCCGCGAGTTCACCGGCGACGATCACCGTGAAGCGCTGGAACTCCTGCACGCGCAGGCTCCGAACATCAAGTCCGGCCCCGACCCCGAGTTCTTCAAGGCGGAGTGATCATTCATGGATTTTGCACCGAGCGAGCGATCCGAGGAGCTGAAGGCCAAGCTCATCGACTTCAACGAGAACTTCGTGCTCCCGGCCGAGCCGATCTACCGGGGTCAGCGTGCCGACTCGGGTGACCCGCATTTCGCCCCGCCGGTGATGGAGGAACTGAAGACCGAGGCCCGCAAGCGCGGCCTGTGGAACATGTTCATGCCCGACGACGAGTATGGCGTCGGGTTGACGAACCTCGACTACGCGCCGCTGTGCGAAGTGATGGGCGGGTCCGCGCTGCTGTCGGAGTCGACGAACTGCTCGGCGCCCGACACCGGAAACATGGAAATCCTCGTGCAGTTCGGGACGCCGCTCCAGCAGGAGCAGTGGCTCCAGCCGCTGCTTGACGGCGAGATCCGCTCGTGCTTTGCGATGACGGAGCCGTGGGTGGCGTCGTCGAACGCGCTCAACATCTCGAGCCGCATCGAGCGCGACGGCGACGACTACGTCGTCAACGGGCACAAGTGGTTCACGAGCGGCGCGCTCGACCCGCGCTGCAAGGTCGCGGTGTTCATGGGCGCAACCGACCCCGACGCCGACCCGTACCACCGGCAGTCGATGATCCTCGTGCCGATGGACGCGCCGGGTGTCACGGTCACACGCGGGCTGCCCGTGTTCGGGCACTCCGAGGGCGGCGGGCACGGCGACACCCTCTGGGAGAACGTACGCGTCCCCAAGGAGAACCTGCTCGGAGAGGAAGGCAGCGGGTTCGCAATCGCGCAGGCCCGCCTCGGTCCCGGCCGCATCCACCACTGCATGCGCGCGATCGGCCTGGCCGAGAAAGCCTTGCAACTCATGTGCGAACGGGCCCAGTCCCGCGTGGCGTGGGGCAAGCCACTCGCCGACGAGGGCGTCGTACGCGAACGCATCGCCGAGTCGCGCATGGAGATCGAGCAGACCCGCCTGCTCACACTCAAGGCCGCGTGGATGATGGATACGGTCGGCAAGAAGGCGGCCCGCATGGAGATCGCGGCGATCAAGGTGATCGCGGCCCGGCTCGCGACGACGGTGATCGACCGGGCGATCCAACTCTTCGGCGGTGCGGGCGTCACCGACGACTGGCCGCTCGCGGCAATGTACGCGCACGCACGCACGTTGCATCTCGTCGACGGTCCCGACGAAGTGCACATGCGCCAGATCGCGCGCGGCGAACTCGGCAAGTACGAGCACCTCCGCCCCGCCGGGTTCTGAGCGAAGGCGCAAGAAATCATGAAAGTTCGGGTGGGGTTCGGCCTCGGGAACCTGCGGCCGCTCGATGGTGAGCGGCTGGGCGCGCTGGCCGAGGGTATGGAGCGGCACGGGTTCGACTCGCTGTGGTTGTCGGAGCGCATCAGCGGACCCGCGCCCGACCCGGTGCTGGGGCTCACCTACGCGGCGGCGCGCACGTCGAAGATCAAGCTCGGTACGAGCGTGTCGGTGCTGCCGGGCCGGAGCCCGGCGCTGGTCGCAAAGGAGTGGGCAACACTCGACATGCTCTCGGGCGGGCGGGCGCTGCCCGCGTTCGGCCTCGGAATCGTGCATCCGGTCGAGCAGCAGGCGTTCGGTGTTGCGCGCGGCGACCGCGCCTCGATGTTCGACGAAGCGCTACCGCTGCTGCGCCGGTTGTGGAGCGAGGACTCGGTCGACCACGACGGCCGCTGGTACCACTACGAGGGCATGTCGGTGTTGCCGAAGCCGGCACATCCGCTCGACGTATGGCTCGGCGGGAAGGCCCCGTCCGAACTCCGGCGCGTCGGCCGCCTCGGCGACGGCTGGCTCGCGTCGTTCACCACCGCCGAGCAGTGCGCGACCGCGAAGGTCGCGATCGACGAGGCGGCGTCGGCCGCGGGACGCGAAATCGACCCGGAACACTTCGGCGTGATGGTGCTCTACACGCACGAGGAGATACCCGAACCGTTCCGTCAGCTCATCAGTGCCCGCAACCCCGACGCCGACATCTCCCACGTGGTCGCGCGCGGCTGGCCCGCGGTACGCGAACTCTGCGAGGGCTACGTCGCGGCCGGCTTCTCCAAGCTGGTCCTCGTCCCCCTCATGGAGCCGAAGGACTGGGACACCGAACTCGCCACCGGCGCCACCGAGGTCCTCCCCATCCAGACCTGACCCAGGGATGCGTCGATAGCCCACACGTGGTGTGGGCTATCGACGCATCCCTGTCAGAGGTAGTTGAGAGGGTTGACGGGGGCGCCGAGGAGGCGGACCTCGAAGTGGAGGTGGGGGCCGGCGGCCAGGCCGGTTGCTCCCACCAGGGCCACCGTTTGGCCCTTCTCGACTCGCCGGCCGGTCGTGACCTCGAGCGACGAGGCGTGGGCGTACAGGGTCGCGTACTGGTTGCCGTGGTCGATGATCACCGTGTAGCCGTAGCCCTGGCGGACCCCCGCGAACGCAACCACGCCCGCGGCGCCGGCCTTGATCGGCGCACCGTGACCGGCCGTCATGTCGACCCCGTTGTGCATGCGGGAGTCGCCGTAGATCGGGTGCACACGCGCACCGAAACTGCTCGACACCGCTCCGGGTACGGGGCGCGCGACCGTGAACGTCGTCGCGCGGGTCTGGCCCTTCTGCCGAACCGCAAGCATCTCGGTAATCGCGTTCGACGATGCTTGCAGCGCCGCGAGTTCGGCGGTGTATTCGTCCTTGCGTTCGCGGATCTCCTCGACGAGCGCGCGTTCGCGCGACTCTTGCGACGCGACCTCGTCGCGTTCGACGCGCTGCTGCGCACGGAGTTGGTCGAGTTCCTCGCGCCGGCGCTCCGCCTCGGCGCGCGCCGCCTCCTCCTCGGCCTGCTGCGTCTGCGCCATTGCCTCGAGTTGTTCGATGACGTCTTTCAGCCCGGCGAGCTCGTCGACCTCGGCCCAGTGGTCGTTCGCGATGTTGGCGAGGTACACCGACCCGACGATCACGTCGCGCACGCTGTCGGCCTCGAGCACACCGACGCGAACGGGGACGCCGCCCGACTCGTTCAGGTAGAGGTCGGCGGCCGACTGCTCGGCGCGGTCCTGCGCGTCGTCGAGTTGGTCCGTGGTTTCGGTGATCCGGCCGTCGATCTCCACGAGCGCGGCGACGAGCCGGTCGACCTCCGCCTGATGCGCCGTGATCGCGCCCGAGACATCGGCGACCTGTCGTTCGAGCCCACCGATCGACGCGTCGAGCTCAGATCGCCGCTCCCGGATCGTGACCAGCTCGCGCAGGGCGGTTGCCTCCTCGGCCGACGCCTCACCGATCGCGGCTTCGAGCTCGCGAATGCGGGTGTCGCGGGGTTGGGTCGTCGTGGTGGTCGAGGGCGCGGGAGCAGCCGCCACGCCGAGCAGCGCGACCAGGATCAGGGAGACCGGACCGCGGTGGGTCATCGGCCGGATCGTAGGCAACATGGGCCACACCAGCAACGGTGAAGGACAGGAGTTGCCAATTGATCGGCGGCGAACGCCGAAAGTCGAGCCGAGTCCGGGACCCGGAATCAGTCGTCGAGGAAGCGGAAGAGGCCGATGAGCGATGCGACGACCCCGATGCCGGCACCGATGAGCAGCACCAGCATCGAGATCCAGGTGACGTCGCCGTTGGTGACGTAGAAGTCGCGCCACAGACCGTCGGTGCTCTCGATCGTGCCGAGGACAAGCTTCAGGGCGTAGACGCCACCCACGGCCAACCCGGCGCCGATTACGCCCTGAACCAACCCCTCGGCCATGAACGGAATTCTCACGAAGGAGTTCGAGGCGCCGACCAGCTTCATGACCTCGATCTCACGCCGGCGGGCGAATGTCGCGAGACGGATCGTGTTCATGATCAAGAAGATCGACGACGACAGCAGGATCACCGCCATTGCGATGAACACCCACCGGACGAACGTTGTGACGTCGATGATCCGGTCGATGACCTCCTGCGCGGTCAGCAGCTTGTCGACGCCCGGCATCGCGTCGAATCGGCGCGCGAGGTCTGCGGTGTTCTCGACCTCGGCGGGCACGACCCGGAACGACGTCGGCAACACGTCGGCAGTTGTGCTCTCGATGAGCGCGGGCTCGTCCTCGAAAATCCGCGTGAACTCCTCGTACGCCTCTGCCTTGCTGAGGAACTCGAACGACCGAATCTCCCCACGGTCGACCAGCGTCGCGAGCTCCTGTTCGACACCGTCGATCTGGGGCTGTGGGGCCTCGACGTTCATGAAGATCTCGAACTTCACGTCCTTCCACCGGCTCGTGCCGTGGTTGACGAGCTGTTGCATGAGCAGGATCCCGCCGAACAACGCCAGCGAGACCCCCACCGTGAGGATTCCGGCGATCGTCATGCCGAGGTTGCGGCGGAGCGAGATCATCGTCTCGCGGAAGAAGTAAGCGAACCGCGACACCAGTTAGCTCCCGACTCCGTAGACGCCGCGCGCCTGGTCGCGCACGAGCGAACCGTGGTCGAGTTCGACGACGCGCCGGCGCATCGCGTCGACAATGCGTTGGTCGTGGGTGGCCATCACGATCGTGGTACCCGTGCGGTTGATGCGGTCGAGCAGGCGCATGATGCCGACGGTCGTCGCGGGGTCGAGGTTCCCCGTCGGTTCGTCGGCGAGCAGGATGAGTGGACGGTTCACGAACGCGCGCGCGATCGACACCCGCTGTTGCTCACCACCCGACAACTCGGCCGGGAAGTTTCCGGACTTCGGCGTCAGGCCGACCAGGTCGAGGATCTGCGGCACCTGCGTCGTGATGATGCTGCGGGGCCGGCCGATGACCTCGAGCGCGAACGCGACATTCTCGTAGACCGTCTTGTTCGGCAGCAGCTTGAAGTCCTGGAACACGCACCCGATGTTGCGCCGCAACTGCGGCACCTTCCAGGAGCCCAGGCGCGCGATATCGCGGCCGGCCACGAGCACGCGACCGCCTGTCGCGACCTCGTCGCGCAAGAGGAGCTTCAAAAAGGTCGATTTGCCCGATCCCGAGGGACCGACAAGGAACACGAACTCGCCCTTGCCGATCTCGAGCGACAGTTCGCGTAATGCGACGACCTCGCCCTTATACGCCTTGGAAACCGTTTCGAATCTGATCATGGGAGGCCCAACGAGGGTAGCAGTCGGCCCCTGCCCCGCCCCGGCACCTGCTCTGCGAAATTATGCCGAATCGCCTCGCCGCCGCCAGTGCAGGTACGACTCGATGAACGGCTGGATATCGCCGTCGAGCACAGCCGCCACATTCCCGGTCTCGTGACGCGTGCGTTCGTCCTTCACGAGTTGGTAGGGCGCGAGTGTGTAGGTGCGGATCTGGTTACCGAACGCGACATCGCGTTTTTCACCCGACAGCGCGTCGAGTTCTTGTTGCCGTTGCACGCGGTAGTAGGCGGCGAGGCGCGCGGCCAGGATCTGCATGGCCTTGGCCTTGTTCTGGAGCTGCGACCGTTCGTTCTGGCACGACACGACGATTCCCGTCGGGAGGTGCGTAAGTCGGACGGCCGAGTCGGTGACGTTCACATGCTGCCCACCCGCGCCCGACGAGCGGTACGTGTCGACGCGCAGGTCGTTCGGATCGATCTCGGGCGCTTCGGTCTCTTCGATCGACGGGTCGCACGTGAACGACGCGAACGCGGTCTGGCGGCGCGCGTTGGCGTCGAACGGTGAAATTCGGATCAGCCGGTGCACACCGCGTTCGCCCGCGAGCATGCCGTACGCGTAGCGACCCTTGATGATGAACGTGGCCGACGTGATACCGGCTTCCCCGCCTTCTTGGATGTCGTCGACTTCGACCTCGAAACCCTGCGTCTGCGCCCACCGCGTGTACATGCGCAGCAGCATGTCGGCCCAGTCCTGCGCGTCGGTACCACCCGCGCCCGAATGGATGTCGCAGATTGCGTCGCGCTCGTCGTGCTCGCCACTGAACAGCGCGCGGAGCTCGAGCTGGTCGAGGTCGCGGCGCAGGCGTTCCGCGCCTTCTGTGATCTCGGGCTCGAACGAGTCGTCGCCTTCTTCGCGCGCGAGTTCGTGCAAGGTTTCGAGATCGGAAGTGCGCGATTCCAAGCTCTCGACGAGTTCGACATCGCCGCGCACGCGGGCGAGCTCGGTCGTCACCTTGCGGCCCTTGTCGGCGTCGGTCCAGAGATCGGGGTCGGCTGCCTCTTGCTCGAGTTCGGCGAGTCGCTGCCGCGCGTCGTCGACGCGCAGGTAGCCGTGCGCGTCGCGGACGCGGCGCGAGAGGTCAGCCAGATCCTCGGAGAAATCGCGCATTCAAGCGTTGCCGTGGCAGAGCTTGTACTTCTTGCCGCTGCCGCAGAAGCAGGGATCGTTACGGCCCGGAG
>Ga0163153_10005651_pt1 | contig 14603 bp, 10 predicted proteins | sample OliLakLV19MP6IB1_FD_148629 | JGI IMG/M metagenome (GOLD analysis project Ga0163153, IMG submission 148629) | Freshwater microbial mat bacterial communities from Lake Vanda, McMurdo Dry Valleys, Antarctica - Oligotrophic Lake LV.19.MP6.IB-1 | ecosystem: Environmental > Aquatic > Freshwater >... | reverse complement strand
AAATAGAACTCACAGGAGAATCCCTGCGCAGAGAAAAATCAAACAAAAAAATATAACTTTATACACGCAAATCAGGGTGGCTCAGTTTGCGCCAGAATGGTGGCTCAGTTTCACCGGAATATTCAATGTAACTCTTTTTTTATTGCTAACGCGCTAACATATCTGCCAAGACTGAACTCAGACTGATGTTCCAAGTAATGGAAACTAATCCAGATATAAATCAAACATAATAGAATCTAGCAGGCTGTAAATAAGAAAAAATAATCTTTTCATTCTTCTTATTTAATATATTAACAGAAAATAAGATCAAACTATTAATCTTATTTATTAATTTTAAAGCTAAATAAGGAAATAAATGCTAAAATCAATTGCTATCTCTCAAGTTTTAGACCGCATTCGGTTTGAAAACCCATGGTGGATTTTAGGTTCTATTGACAGATATTTTCAAGATATGCCACCCAGAGCATATTTTAATCAGTTCAAAGATTTAGCATCAAATACTGAAGTTAATCGATCAGTAGTTTTAATGGGTCCACGAAGGGTAGGCAAAACAGTTATGTTATACCATTTTGTACAAGCATTGTTGACACAAAAAGTAAATCCAAAACGCATCCTATTTATAACGGTCGAAAATCCGATATATAACAACATAGGTTTGGAAGACTTATTCCAACACGGAAGAACTGCCGCAGGTGCCGCAAATGAACTTGCTGGTTGGTATGTAATTTTCGATGAAATACAATATCTAAAAGAGTGGGATATCCATTTAAAATCGGTGATGGAAAGCTACCGCAATACGCGATTCATAGTTTCAGGCTCTGCAGCAGCGGCACTCAAATACAAAAGTAAAGAAAGTGGAGCTGGTCGATTTACTGATTTTATGTTGCCACCCCTAACGTTTTATGAATTCATAAAAATGCAAAAGTTAGACCATTTAGTACAAGATTCAGAAATGAATTATGGCGGTAATAAAATACAATATCATAAAGCAGTAGACATAAAGGAACTCAACCAACAGTTTCTAAATTATATCAACTATGGCGGATATCCAGAAGCTATTTTTTCAGAAGCAATAAGGAAAAATCCGGATCGTTTTATTAGAAACGATGTTATAGACAAAGTACTTCTTCGGGATTTACCAGGACTTTACGGCATAAGTAATGTTCAGGAATTGAATTCTTTATTCACCACCATTGCCTATAATACAGCACAGGAATTTTCAATAGAAACTTTAAGTTCTCAATCAGGCTCGCCCAAAAATACAATCAAAAAATATTTAGAGTATTTAGAGGCAGCCTTTTTGATAAAAATTGTTAAGCGAATAGATCAGAATGGGAAAAGATTTCAACGAGATAATTTCTTTAAAATTTACCTTACCAATCCCTCCTTACGGTCGGCTCTCTTCTCGCCCATTCAGCAAATCGATGAGGCTATAGGAGCTATGGTAGAAACTGCAATCTTTGCCCAGTGGATGCACAGAATTAATTTCACTCCTTACTATTCGAGATGGAGCAAAGGCGAAGTGGACTTAGTAGGCATCGATAAAAAAACTCTTCAACCCAATTGGGCATTGGAAATAAAATGGTCAGATCGTTATGTAACTAAACTTTCTGAACTAAAAAGTCTTATCAAATTTTGCAGAGAAAACGATTTAAAACAAGCCTTAATAACAACTATCTCCATTGAAACACAGAAAAAAATCGAGGAAATAGAATTAAATTTTATTCCTGCATCGGTCTATGCATTTACAATTGGCGTCAATACTCTTTCAAAGAATATTTAACTATCCCTTCACTCAATAATTTTTTTATGAGCTCACATACACACCAATGCACATGTCAATCGTGCGAAGAAAAAGTCATCACCGAAAAAGAACTTGAACTTCACATTCAACTTTCCGAATCAAGCCGCAGAGAGTTTCTTAAAAAAGCAACAGGCTTTGGATTGGCACTGGGCGTTGGTGGCGGGTTAATCTCTCCCCTTTCGGCTTCCGCACTTTCTATGGAAGATGGTGTAAACAAAAGTCGTGAGATGGCGAATAATAAAGCCGTGAAAAAGGGCAAAGCCAGTATGGTGTCCTTACTTCAAACGACCGACATTCATGGGCAGCTTTTAATGCACGATGAGTTTTTTATAGAAAACGGAAAACCTGTTTATAAAAAGCGTGGTGGCTACGCAACATTAAAAACAATGATTAATGAATTGCGCAATCAAAACCCAGGTAATACATTACTGCTTGATGGCGGTGATTGTTTTCAAGGTAGTGGGGTAGCCGCATTAAGTGAAGGTCGCGCCATTGTGCCCTTAATGAATAATATTGGCTATGATCTTATGCTGCCCGGCAATTGGGAAGTTGTGTATGGAAAAGAAATAATGATGCAAGATATGTTTGGCTATACTGCTGCCAAAGTATGCGCAAACATGTATCATCAAACTAGTGATGAATTTAATGGTGAGTTAATTTTTCCACCTTACTATGTGAAACAAATTGGCGGGTTAAAGATTGGATTCATCGGGTATAACGATCCGTTTACTCCTACACGTCAATCGCCAGCCTATAGTAAAGGCATTCAATTCACACATCCCGAAAAAAATGTTGCGCGATATATTCAACTGCTGCGAGAATATGAAAAGTGTCAGCTTGTAATTCTTCTTACACACATGGGTTTGGCACAACAGGTTGGCTTATCCAATATGCCGTTTATAAAAGGTGTGGATTATATATTAGGCGCTGATACTCATGAGCGCGTTCGGCAACCCATTGCCGGAGCATTTGCAAAAGTTACTGAGCCCGGTGCGTTCGGTTCATTCATTGCGAAATTAGATTTTGTAATTGAAGATGGTGAAATAAAAGATCATTCATACCAGTTGTTGGATGTTGACCCAGAAATCTACAAAGAAGATGAAGAAATGAAAGCTCTTGTGAAAGAGGCACGTGAACCCTATAGGAAAGATTTGGATCGGGTTATCGGCAGTACCAAAACTCCATTGGTTAGATATTATGTGAATGAAACGCCCATGGACAACTTCATTACCGATGCCATTATGTGGAAGTTTAAACCAGACATTGCGCTAAGCAATGGTTTTCGTTTTTGTCCCCCCTTAGTACCGGATGAAAAAACAGGACTAGCAGAAATAACGATGGATTATTTGTGGAGCATGTTACCAGTAGATAGTGAAGCGAAGCAAGGCACCATTACCGGAAAACAATTGTGGGATTGGTTAGAGAAAGAATTGCAAAATGCATTTGCGAAAGATCCGGCCAAACGATTTGGTGGTTGGGTTGTGCGCTTCAAGGGTATGGAAATAAATTTTACCATAGGAAGCGAGGAGAGTAAGCGCGTGAATTGGATAAATGTAAATGGCAAATCTGTTGACTTGAAAAAAACATATACGATTGTGGCCTGCGAGCGCGAAGGCGACCCGGATACAACTATTTGCCGAGTGAGAAATGTGTCTAAACCAAAACGATTAGGTTTAAATTTGCATAAGGTAATTGAAGAATATCTTGCGGTACACTCACCAATCTCACCAAAATTAGAAGGCCGGGTAACAGCAACCGATGCTCCACCAACCTTACTCACGCAGCTTATGGGGTTAGGCTATGAATTTAGATAACCAATTTTCCTTTCTGATTACAATAAAATAAGCCGCAATCCGTCCTCAAATAAGTAGTATTGCAAATTCTTTCTATACCCTATGTCTAAATCAAAAATTACGCTGCGAGAAGTTTTTAAAACCATTATCTGGCCACGAAGAAAACTTATCTCTATAGGCCTCATTCTTATTGTAATAAGTCGCTTGGCATCGCTAGTAATTCCTTGGGCTACTAAATACCTCATTGACGATGTTATGGGCAACAAGGATCTGTATATGTTGAAGATGATTCTTGGAGCTATTTTCGCTTCGATTGTTGTGCAGGCAGTAACCTCTTACATGCTCACAAAAATTTTGAGTGTGGAGGCGCAACATCTTATTTCTGTATTAAGAGTAAAAGTGCAAAAACAAATACTCCGATTACCAATTCGCTTTTTTGATAATACAAAATCAGGTGCACTTGTATCACGCATTATGACTGATGTTGAAGGGGTGCGCAATTTGGTGGGAACAGGGCTACTTCAACTAGTGGGCGGAACCCTCAGTGCTGTAATATGTCTTTTTATGTTGATCAATATAAGTCCAATCATGACACTTCTTGTGTTAGTTCCGATGGCTGTATTTGGAGTTATTTCTTTCAAAGCATTTAGTTATATACGCCCGGTATTCCGTGAACGTGGTCAATTGAATGCTGAAGTTACTGGTCGCCTTACTGAAACATTAAATGGTGTTCGGGTAATAAAAGGTTTTAATGCAGAAGAGCAGGAAATCAAAACGTTTGAAGACGGTGTTGAAAAACTTTATCTGAATGTAAAGAAGAGTTTAACCTCAACCAGTTTACTCACTAGCTCAGCAACATTTTTAATCGGGCTTGCAACCGTTGGTATCATGGGCTTAGGCGGCTATTATGTTATCAATGATAGCATGACCATGGGCGATTTAATTTCATTCGTGCTGTTCCTTGGCTTTGTTACGTTTCCAATTGTTCAAATGAGTAACATCGGTTCGCAATTGACTGAAGCTTTTGCCGGGCTCGACCGAACAGAAGAAATTATGAATACGGCCATTGAAGATGATGGCACAATTCGAACCATCAAAGTCGATGAGATTAAAGGTGAAATTGTTTTCAACGATGTTTCATTCGCGTATGAGGAAGGAAAACCTGTACTGAAAAATATAAATTTTGTAGCACCCATTGGTTCAGTTACGGCTTTGGTTGGTACTTCCGGTTCTGGCAAAACAACAATCGCTGGTTTAGCAGCTACCTTTTTAAATCCCGACAGCGGAATGATTACGGTGGATGGTGTTGACCTTACCAAAATATCACTTAATAGTTATCGCAGTCAGTTGGGTGTTGTGCTGCAAGATGATTTTCTTTTTGAAGGTACTATTCGTGAAAACATTTTATTCCCCAGACCCAATGCAACGGAAGACGAATTAACTAAAGCTGTTAAAGGTGCATTCGTTCATGAGTTTACCGATCGATTTGAAAAAGGATTAGATACAGTAATTGGCGAACGTGGAGTTAAACTATCAGGCGGCCAGCGCCAGCGTATTGCTATTGCCCGTGCTATTCTTGCCAATCCGCGAATCTTAATTTTAGATGAAGCAACCTCGAACTTAGATACCGAAAGCGAAAGCTACATTCAGGAAAGTTTAAGAAGCCTGATGAGTGGCCGAACTACTTTTGTAATTGCCCACCGACTCAGCACGATCCGCCAGGCTAATCAAATTTTGGTAATCGAAAATGGTGAAATTGAGGAACGCGGAATGCACGAAGAGTTGATTGAAAAGAAGGGTCGCTACTTCCAGCTCTATACATATCAGGCAAGGATTTAATAAAATTATAGACTTAATGTCATAATAAATACTCGATTCAGATACGAATCAAGTCATAATGTCTTCTTTTTTGGTAAAAATTCCATCGGCACACTTTTCCCTGAGAGTATTCTAGAATTAAAAACAACATGTTTAACCTTAAAAAAATAACATTATGAGTATCGTTCGATATAACCCAAATGATTTTGTGCCAACTCCTTTCAGTGCTATGGTCGATCGTTTTTTCAATGATTCAATTGCCCGCTTAGGCGGAAGCCGTTTTGTACCTAAAGTAGATATTGTAGAAACTCCCGAAGCTTATGAGGTTCACTTAGCTGCGCCTGGGTTGAGCAAAGAAGATTTCAAGATTGAAGTAAATGATAATTATCTTACTGTAAGTGGTGAGCGCAAGTTCTCCAATGAAAAGAAAGATAAAAATTATCATTCGATTGAAACGAATTACGGTGCATTTAGTCGGTCGTTCACTTTGCCTGAAAATACCGATTCTTCTAAAATCAACGCCAAGTATAACAATGGCATTTTAGAATTAACGATTCCAAAAGACGAGAAAAAAGTGTTGAAACAAAGTATCAAAGTGAGTTAATTAAAATTGGATTTGGTTTAAAGATGCCCTTGCCGGAAACGGAGGGGCATTTTTTTGTTTTATCTCAAGTCGGAATGAAATTAATTCTTCTTTCATTTAACCAATTACGGGATAAGCCGTAACTTACTTAAAAGAGAGGGGTATGAAGCGTTCGTTATTGATTCTGTTGGTTGTTTGCACTGCGTTTATTGGTGCAATTATTGGTTCCGTTGTAACCCTTAGATTTTATGATGCTGGCTCAGCCTATAATTCCATCGAAGAACGGCAGAATTTACGTCTGACTAACTTTTCTAACGATTCATCAAATAGAAATCAAGAAGTAATCAATTTCGAAGCAGCAGCTAGTAAAGTAACACCAGCCGTAGTTCACATTCGTACGGTGTATGGTGGCGGAAAATTTAGCCTTAACGCATTGGATAGTTATTTGAATCCACATGCACAATCGTCTGGTTCAGGTGTAATCATTTCAGACGATGGTTACATTGTTACTAACCATCATGTTATTGAAGATGCTAACTCGATTGAAGTTGTGTTGAACAATAACCAACGCTTCTATGCGAAATTGGTTGGTCAAGATCCGAGCACCGATTTAGCGCTCTTAAAAATCAAAGCAAAAAATCTTCCTTTTGTAAAATACGGAGACTCTGATGGAATTATTACAGGCGAATGGGTGCTGGCCATCGGCAATCCATTTGATCTTAACTCCACAGTAACTGCAGGTATTGTTAGTGCTAAAGCACGGAACATCCGAATTCTCTCTGACAAAAATAATCTGCAAGTTGAATCCTTTATTCAAACTGATGCTGCGGTCAATCCTGGTAACAGTGGCGGAGCGTTGGTCAATCTAAAAGGTGAACTGATTGGAATTAATTCTGCCATAGCGACCGCAACGGGTAATTATGCTGGGTATTCATTTGCTATACCTGTAAGTCTCGTAAAAAAAATAATGGATGATTTATTAGAGTTTGGCCAGGTGCAACGTGGATTGTTGGGAGTTCAAATTATTGACGTGAGTGCTGAGTTAGCCGAAAACTTCAAGCTAGATGTTGTTCGCGGTGTATTTGTTCGGTTCGTAAATAAAGGAAGTGCTGCCGAATTAGCCGGCATTGCGGGTGGTGACGTAATCACTGCTATAGACGATCATCAGGTAGGTGGTGTTTCAGAATTACAAGAGTGGGTGGCCCGAAAAAGGCCAGGCCAACCTGTGCATGTTACTTTACTAAGGGATGGTGAACAGAAGTTGATTACTACAACATTAAAAAATTTCGAAGGCTCTGAAGAAATAAAAAGAAAACCCATTAGTTATGAACTTGAAGGCGCTACGCTTGACGAAGTCCCCTACTCAAAATTAAATGAACTCAGCCTTGATGGTGGTGTTCTGATTCGAAAACTTTCTTTCGGTAAATGGAAGAAAGCAGGTATTCAAGAAAATTTTATTATCACGCATATTGATAAAGTGTCCATCGACAATGTGAGTGACCTTAATCGCGCCATGGAAATAAAAAAAGGTGGCGTGTTGGTTGAAGGAATGCTCACAAATGGAGAGCGGCTAACGATCGGCATGGACTGGTAAGAAGTAATTGACAGTTGACAATGATTAATAAACTAATTATTGGCATTCAAAAATTTTAAACTAAAGAGATTGTAAATAAAATTCATCCTCAGTATTTCAAAATTAACAATCTTCAATCACTAAGTAAAAAGGTAAATTGGCCTTACCGAAACATTCGGTAACTTTGCAGCCTACCAGAATTATTGCAGCATGAAAAACTTTGGCATTGCAGAAGCACTTTCTAAACTTAGAATAAAAAAATCAAATTCAGGAACCTCCACAGGGCAAAAGTGGCTTCGTACAAAGGGAGCAGCAATAAAATCTTTTTCACCCGTTGATGGAAAATTAATTGGTACCGTTCAAACTACGGACGATGCTGCATTTGATAAAGTAGTTAAGCAAGCTCATCAGGCTTTTCTAGAATGGCGCTTAGTTCCCGCCCCAAAACGAGGCGAGGTTGTTCGCCAAATTGGTTTAGCACTTCGTAAATACAAAGAGCCTTTGGGTAAACTTGTTTCTTACGAGATGGGTAAATCTTATCAGGAAGGATTGGGCGAAGTGCAGGAAATGATTGACATCTGCGATTTTGCAGTAGGTCTATCACGACAGCTTCACGGATTAACCATGCATTCGGAGCGCCCACAACATAGAATGTATGAACAGTATCATCCACTTGGCGTTGTGGGAATTATTTCTGCCTTTAATTTTCCGGTAGCCGTATGGAGTTGGAACACGATGCTTGCCTGGGTTTGTGGCGACACGTGTATTTGGAAGCCCTCTGAAAAAACTCCACTCTGCAGCATCGCGTGTCAAAACATTATCACGGAAGTATTTAAAAAGAATAATGTACCAGAAGGCGTGTCGTGCATTGTAAATGGAGATTCCAAAATTGGGCAACGTATGTCATCGCACGAAATGATTTCGTTGGTTTCGGCAACGGGCAGTGTGCGCATGGGCAAAGCTGTGGGCAAAACTGTTGCGGAACGATTAGGTCGTGCATTACTTGAATTAGGCGGTAACAATGCCATTATTGTTTCAGAAAATGCAAACCTTGAAATGGTAATACGTGGAGCTTTGTTTGGAGCCGTGGGCACAGCCGGGCAGCGGTGTACGTCAACCCGAAGGTTAATCGTGCATGAAAAATTGTATGATGCAGTAAAGCAAAATTTAAAAAAGGCTTACAGCCAACTAAGTATCGGCAATCCGCTTGACGAAACAAATCACGTAGGCCCACTCATCGATACGCTTGCCGTGAAGGCCTACCGCGATGCATTACGAAAAGTAAAAGCGGAAGGTGGTTCCTTTGCTGTAACCGGTGGCGTGCTGAAAGGTAAAGGCTACGAATCGGGTTGTTATGTTAAGCCAGCCATAGCCGAAGTTAAGAACAGCTTTGAAATTGTGCAGCAAGAGACTTTTGCTCCTATTCTATATTTAATAAAATATAAAACCATTGAAGAAGCCATCGCCATTCAAAATGGGGTGAAACAGGGTCTGTCCTCAGCGATGATGACAACGAGTCTGCAAGAAATGGAGCAATTCTTATCGCATGCAGGATCGGATTGTGGCATCGCCAATGTTAATATAGGCACTTCAGGTGCTGAGATTGGCGGAGCTTTTGGTGGCGAGAAAGACACTGGTGGTGGCCGCGAGTCAGGCTCAGATGCCTGGAAGGTTTATATGCGCAGGCAGACAAACACGATCAACTACGGAAATAGTCTACCACTGGCACAGGGAATCAAGTTCGAAGTATAGTTGTGCTTGCAAATCATCGGGGTTAAGTCTATTTTTAAAGATACCAATAATTATTATGTCTGAAACAAAGTACCGCACTGTCATGTTGATTGACGATAATGAGATCGACAATCTTATCAATCAGAAAATGATTGAAGCAGCTGCTATAACCAAGCATATCTATACCCACACGGGCGCCAAAAGTGCCATCGAGTTTTTAAGAAACATCGAAAAACTTGAGGTTGCTGACACCGTGCTACCCGATTTGATTTTTCTTGACATCGACATGCCTTTAATGGATGGATTTCAGTTTCTGGATGAGTTTGAGAAATTCGGAAATCTGGTAAAGAAGAAATGCAAAATTGTAATGCTTACCTCATCCATTAATCCGCAGGATTTCAACAAGGCTAAAAAATACCTTAATGTTAAGTTATACCTGAACAAGCCACTTTCGCACGAAAGTATTCTTGGCCTTAATGTTTAAGTACCCGGGGCTTCTATGGCCGTTAGGTTATCAATAAACTCCTCGTCCATTCTAATAGAACAGGTAGGCGAAAAATAGCTAACCTCGATGGCTTTAAATTTAGGAATAACAGAAATAATTTTTTTGGCTTTATCCTTTTTAGCTTCGCTGGTTGCAATCTTCAATATTTTCAAAAAGAGCAGTACGTTTTCGCACTCATCCTTTCCGAACAAGCGAATCTGCCGTTGAATACTGCTGGTTAGTTGATTGAACAATTCAAAATCGCGAAGCATACAATATTGCAAAGCCAAAATCGCTTTCACTTCCATTAAAACAGAGGGATATTTTTTTAAGCTAACCTCATTCAATAAGTTGTTTATTAACTTGGCTGCCTCCTCGTACTTACCAACATAGTAACAACCTATTGCACGATAGATAATAAAAATAGTATGCTTGGGCACGTCCTGAATATCGGCTTCTATATCTTCAAACAAACTACTGTTCTCTTCATAAATTTCGATTTCGGTACCCAATCGCAGGTGGCGATCTAACTTTGTAATCAGGAACCGAGCAGCAAAGGTATAAAATGGATAGTTGGTCAATAAATTAGTAGCGGCATCATTTACCTCCTCAAAATATTTCTCTACGGATCGGAATACCTTATAATGATTATAATATTCTATCTTCAGAAATTCAAAAATAAGGTTGAGGTGATAATACAGTGGATCAAGGTTGTAGGTATCAAATATCTTTTGAACATGCCCAAAAATATCCTCAATGGATTCAGAGTCGCTGTCGTCTGGCTCAACAAAAAGCCTATGAAAAACCAGCATGCAACTTTGATAAACATAGAGCCGATGCGATTCGTAGATTCTCGCCACATTCTGCGTTTCCTTCATTAACAAAGAAAGCCCCAAACGCTCCGTTTCATCATTTGACAGGTAATAGTTTCCATACTTCCTGAAATATTCAGTCAACAAATCTTCAGCCTTATCAACAGCAAGCATATAAGCAACATGCCTATTGTAAAGTTGAGAATACTGAAAATGCTCGGGAGTCTGAATATGAATTTTTTTCAATGACTTATAAATGATCATAAGCTCATTCGCCAAATCATAGTCAAGTAATTCCTTTTCTAACTTGTTTAATGTGGCAATGGTAATAGTTCTTTTTTTTGTAAACAGAACTTCATTTAGGTTTGCCACTTTGCGCAAAATTTCGGTACGTGGGCTCTCCATCTGCTGCAACAAATGCTCTTCAATCTTCTGGTTTAACCGAGATCGGAGTGTATAATAGGCGTTGGCATTAACATCCAACTCAACCATGATTTTACTGTCAGATAGTTGCCGTTCGCGTAAGGCTTTTAACAAATGAGCCGACTTTTCGGCATTGCTTTCAATCAATGAGTCGTAGATGGACTTATAATCGTTTTCCGAAAGTTGTTTAACAATATTTTTTAGTTTAGCCATTTAACTTCTGAGGGTTGGTTCGCAAAAGATACAAATTTATCACCTTGATGCAATGATTAGCAAACATGGATTGCCAACTTTATAAATAAGCACAAGCCTGCTCAAAGTACGTGGAATTCAAGAATTAACAACCAGTTTAACTCAATCGAGTCCGATACGTTTCCCGATATTTGACATTTACCAAGGTTCGTTCTAATTTAATCGCTATGAAAAAAATTATATTACTAATAATCCTGATTATCCCCTTATTCTCGTCTTCTCAAAGCATTCGGTGGGCCGATGGCAATTCTTACTACCAAATTGTTGGCGGTGAAATAAATAAGTACACTTTACCTGCTAATGAGAAAACAACTTTTGTTTCGAAGAAGGATTTAACGCCAGCAGATAGGAATCAACCTATCTCCGTACGGAATTTTTCCCTTTCGGAAGACAAATCAAAAGTTCTGATTTTTACGAATACGCAAAAAGTATGGCGGTTGGATACGAAAGGCGATTACTGGATATTGGATTTAAAAAATAAGTCCCTAAAGCAAATTGGTCAAGGCCTCTCCGAGTCCTCACTACTATTTGCCAAGTTTTCGCCTGATGGTGCGCAAGTCGCCTATGTTAGCAATCAAAATCTGTATGTGGAAGAGTTAGCGACCCGTCAAATAAAAGCAATAACCACTGATGGCAACCGGAAACTTATTAATGGCACGTTCGACTGGGCGTATGAAGAAGAGTTCGCTTGTCGCGATGGATTTCAATGGAGCCCTGACAGCAAGCACATTGCATACTGGCAATTGGATGCCAATCAGATTCGTGACTATTATATGATCAACAATACTGATTCTGTGTATTCTAAAATCGTTCCGGTAGAATATCCCACAGCAGGTGAAACCCCATCCCCGGCAAAAATTGGTGTGGCCGATATAACAACTGTTACAACAATCTGGCTAACAATTCCAGGCGAAGCGAACCAGAATTATTTGCCGCGCATGGAATGGAATAATGCCAACGAAATTTTTGTACAACAGATCAACCGCAAGCAAAATGAAAGTCGAATATTTTCCTGTAATACGAAAACGGGTAATGCCACATTAATCCATACCGAAAAAGATGAAGCGTGGGTAGATCTTTATAGTCCTTGGGAAGACGTTTACGCCTTAGATTTTCGACATTACTTTAAATGGTTGAATACAGGCAAAGAATTTTTATGGATTAGTGAAAAAGATGGTTGGCGCCATGCCTATCGAATTTCGAAAGATGGCAAAAAAGAAATCCGCATTACAAATGGCGATTACGATGTAATGGATATTCGCCTTATCGATGAAAAGAATAATTTCCTTTATTTTCTGGCCTCACCGGATAATGCAACACAAAAGTATTTATTTAAAACAAAACTTGATGGCAAAGGCACTGCGCAGCGTGTATCACCAACAACGCTTGCCGGAACTCATGAGTATTCAATATCTCCAACAGGAGCTTATGCCACACACAACTTCAATAATAGCTTTACAAAACCCTTATCAGAATTAATTGCGCTGCCTCAGCATAAAGCTATTAATGAAGGTGAGAGCATTCAATCGAAATTAAAAACTTCTGAAGTCGAAAAGACTGTTGAGTTCTTTAAAATAAAAACTGATGAAGGGATTGAAATGGATGGCTGGATGGTAAAGCCATCTAATTTTGACGCTTCCAAAAAATATCCGGTCTTATTCTATGTTTACACAGAGCCATGGGGTGCCAACGTTCATGATACGTATGGGGCAGGAAACAACCACCTCTTCAATGGCAATCTTGCCGATGAAGGCTACATCTACATTTCAATAGACAACCGCGGTACGCCAGCACCCAAGGGCAGAGCGTGGCGAAAAAGTGTTTACAAGAAAATTGGCTTAGTAAATATTCGTGATCAGGCCATGGCAGCAAAAGAAATTTTGAAATGGCCTTATGTAGATGCTAGCCGCATTGCAGTGTGGGGTTGGAGTGGTGGTGGCTCTGCTACATTAAACCTCATGTTTCAATATCCAGAAATTTATAAGACGGGCATTGCAGTCGCTGCTGTTGCGAATCAACTTACTTACGATAATATTTATCAGGAGCGATATATGGGGTTGCCGCAAGAGAACCGCGAAGATTTCATAAAAGGTTCACCCATTACCTATGCTAAAAATCTACAAGGTAATTTGCTTTACATCCATGGTACTGGAGATGATAATGTTCACTACAACAATGCCGAAATGTTAGTGAACGAATTAGTGAAACATGGAAAGCAATTTCAATTTATGGCATATCCCAATCGCACCCATGGCATTTCGGAAGGTGAAGGCACCTTTCAACATCTCTCAACACTCTATTCAAATTATTTAAGGACACATTGCCCGCCAGGAGCACGATGATGGATCCTATTCAAACCCTTCACTTGTTTGAGCCGCTAGAGCAAAAGCTAATTGTTCTGCTTAGATCGCTTTCGCCTACCGACTGGAATATACCAACTGTAGCGAAACTGTGGACTGTAAAAGATGTGGCTGCCCATTTATTGGACACCGGCATCCGAACTATAGCACACTCAAAAAACTATGTTGGCGATCCTTCAACTACACGTAATTCTTATCAAGAGTTAGTCGATTATCTTAATGGACTGAACGCTGATTGGGTAAAGGCTATGAAGCGGGTAAGCCCGGAAACATTGATCGATTTCTTACAGCTAACTCAAAAGCCATTTATAGAATACTATCATTCTCTTGATCTACTTGCTCCCGCTATGTTCTCAGTAGCGTGGGCGGGAGAACAAGAATCTAAAAATTGGTTTCATATTTCGCGGGAATACACAGAGCGTTGGCATCATCAACAACAAATTCGCGATGCGGTTGGTCAGACTGGAATTATGGATCGAGAATTTTTCTTTCCCATGATTGACACATTGCTGCGAGCATTGCCTTATACATATCGCGAAACACCTGCAAAGGAAGGTGAAATCGTTCAAGTAAAAATTTTGGGAACTGCTAGTGGAGAATGGAGAATTCAAAAAGAAAATATTGGTTGGGAGTTTACATCGGCCTCAGCCATGGCTACATCCACAATCGAACTTGATGCCGATACGGCTTGGAAACTTTTTACCAAAGCTTTTACAAGACAAGAAGCCGAGACTAAAGTAAAAATTTATGGTAATCGTGAATTAGCATTGCCGTTGCTCGGGATGGTGTCTGTGATGGGGTAGAGTATTCGATATTTATTTCTCTAATCAAAAAATCAATATATTTACGCCCTCAATAAATTGGGGATTAGCTCTCCCGATAACTATCGGGAGGCTAGAGGATCGTTGTATATTGAAATATTAATTGTTAGGGGGATTAGCTCTCCCGATAACTATCGGGAGGCTAGAGG
>Ga0163153_10005650_pt1 | contig 14606 bp, 10 predicted proteins | sample OliLakLV19MP6IB1_FD_148629 | JGI IMG/M metagenome (GOLD analysis project Ga0163153, IMG submission 148629) | Freshwater microbial mat bacterial communities from Lake Vanda, McMurdo Dry Valleys, Antarctica - Oligotrophic Lake LV.19.MP6.IB-1 | ecosystem: Environmental > Aquatic > Freshwater >... | reverse complement strand
ACTCAGCTCCGAGGCGTTTTCATGCCACTCGCTGCCTCTGTCCAATACTAACGCACCCTTCAGCCAGACCGGTATCACCAAATTCCTGTCCAGCCCACCCGGCGCCGGAATTCTGGCTCACTTTCCGGCCGGAACTGACAACTCTACAAAGATCGTGTTCCCGGACCGGCGGAACTACTTTCCGACATGCAGCGGCTGACCCGTTTTCATCGTCGCAACGAAGAAGTTCAGGCGGCAGCCGAAGAGCATCGCCGATCTCTGCCTGCGAACCATAACGCTTTGGATCCGACAGCATGGCGGCAACTCAAGACTTCAATCGATGCAAATGAAACACTCTTTGTAGCCATGGGCTCAGGCGTACAAGCAGTCAATGCCGCAACATCGCTGGATGGGCCAGCTGTTGTTGCACTTGCAAAGCAACTATCGGCATCGATCGATCACCTCGGGCTGGCGACCCTTGGTACGCCAATGGCTGGGAAGTTTATCAAAGAATCACCGGACATCGCGGCTGCTCAAATCGCTCTCTGGGGTGACGCAGCAACCGTATGTCTTGAGGCCATGGAAAATGCCCGTGCGTTTTATGAAGGGTCCGCACAATCGACTGCGGAACTCTTCCGCGATATTGCCGCTGCTGCTCGTCGTGAGGAACATCTCGCGAGGCTGCACGGTGCCTTCGACTCCCACGTCGAATGGATGCCTTCGGGAAGCCATGCCGGGGACAGCTCAACATGGGCCCGCATCACAACGGGTATCGAAGCAGCGGAACGCATTAGTCGGCTCACAAGAAACACACAGGCGTTGCATGCAATTCTTTGCTCTGAAGACGGACTTCATTCAGATGCACTGTCCATTGCAATCGATAACGCGAGCGCATCATATCAACGCCTGCAGACAATTCTGACAACCTGCGGTGACACAGTCGTGCTGAGTCCACCGGGTGAGACAGAAGTCGAGGTCACGCGTCGTCCACTTTCGACGCTAAGCGGCATCGCCGATTCGGCCTGCGAGGCCTTTGGTGGCCGCCTGCAGCACCTCAGTGTCATGATCGCATCGCTGCGAGATGGAGCGGACGCGTTACTGAGTCGACTGCGAGAAGACGCGGATGTCGTCGAACGGCTCAATGTGATTCTCGCCGAGTCGGCCGAAATCACCCATCAGCTTGAATCGTTCGGGATTGGGCCTCTAACAGCAGACGACAGGACGAGAATTCAATGGCTTGCGGAGTTGGCTGCCGCAGGGCGCATTTCTCCGTTGCTGAAGGCTGTTGCGTCGAGCAGCGAATGGCGACAACGATTAACGCGGATTCAGTCCGAAATGGAATCAACAATTACCAGAAAAGAGTTTAAGGCATCGTGGGAATTCCTGAAGACCCTGTTTGATCTAAAGGTGGATGTGTCGACTGGGTTCACGATCGTGAATACCGACGTGGGAACGCTGGCAACTCACATGAAGCATCTTCGTGAGCAGTCCGGCACGATTGATGAATGGCTAAAGTTTTCACGCTGGCGGCGAGACATGCAAGATGCCGGCTTTCTGCCAGTCCTTGGAGAGCTACTGGAGGGAAAGTTCGAGCCCGAAGAGACAGTCGACGTCATCTCGATCCGTTTCTACCGCAAACTGTTTGATCATCTGGCAGCGACCGACATGGCGCTGTCAGAGTTTGATATTGAAGAACATGAGCGTATTCGCGAACGTTTTCGCCAACTGGATCAATGGGAGATCAAAGCGGCGTCGATCCGCATCAGGCAGTATCAGTTAAACCGCAGCGACCGACCTCGAACTGGGTTCGCAGCAGCTGTCAGCAGTGAGTTGGGAATTCTGCTGCGGGAGATTGCCAAGAAGCGAAAGCACATGCCGTTACGAAGGCTTTTTGCCGAGATTCCTGGTGTATTGCAGCGGTTGAAGCCTTGCATCATGATGAGTCCACTGTCGGTAAGTACCTTCCTCGAGAGTGAACTTATCCGATTCGATCTGGTGATCTTTGATGAAGCGTCGCAAGTCTTTCCCTGGGACGCGATTGGCGCGATCTATCGCGGAAAGCAGGTCATCGTCGCCGGGGACGAGAAGCAGCTGCCACCGACTAACTTCTTCAGCCGAGCCGATCCGGAAACTGATGAGGAGGATGACATCGGGGACTTTGAGAGTATTCTTTCGCTCTGCAAGTCGATCAATATGCCAAGCAAGAGGCTTCGATGGCATTATCGTTCGAAGCGAGAGCCGCTGATTGCATTCTCGAATCGTCATTTTTATGACGGCGATCTCGTGACGTTTCCAAGCATTCGTGATGCGTCGGGAGACGCGGTTCGCTTTGAACATGTTCCGGAAGGCCGATGGATCGACCGAAAAAATCTCCCTGAGGCGGAGCGAGTTGCAGATCTCATGATCGATCATCTTCGCAGGAAGCCGGAGAAGTCTCTGGGCGTCATTGCATTCAATGCGACTCAGCAGCGAGCGATCGAGGACGTGATATATGACCGACGGAGGAATGACCCAAAGATTGATGCGGTTTTCAGTACGCGACTGCCAGAGCCATACTTCATTAAGAGTCTGGAGACTGTCCAGGGCGATGAACGAGACGTGATCATCTTGTCGATGGCATATGGCTTTTCTGAGACTGGTGGTAAGGTTGCGAGAAATTTCGGACCGCTCTCAAGAAACGGCGGCGAGCGACGGCTCAATGTGGCAGTCACAAGGGCAAAAGAAGAAATGGTCTTCGTTGCGTCCGTGCGTGCGGCTGACCTTGATCTATCCGGAATCACGATCGCTGGTTCCCATTTGCTGAAGGCCTATCTGGAATACGCAGAAAAAGGTGTAGATTCGTTGGCGGCTGCGAAGGTTGCATTCGCTGGTGAGGCGGAATCTCCGTTTGAGGACGACGTCGCTGCTGCTCTACGTATGCATGGTCTGGAGCCCGTTCCACAGGTTGGCTGCGGCGGCTTCCGCATCGACATGGCGATCAAGCATCCACAAAGGCCAGGTGAGTTCTGTTTGGGTATTGAATGTGATGGAGCCACCTATCACTCGTCGCAGACTGCTCGCGATCGTGACCGCATTCGACAGAGTACCTTGGAGTCACTCGGATGGCGAATCGTGCGGGTGTGGTCGACGGACTGGGTTCGTGATCCTGCGAAACAAGTGATAAAAATATTGGCCGCCTATGAGTTGGCGATGCAGGCGCCTGCGCCTCAACTGAATGCCAGCGACGGGCTTGAGGATGAGGATTCTGATTTCAAGCCCACGGTCGTCGAAGTGGGACGGCCTGTGGTGAAGGTGTATTCTTCAATCATTGACGTACCAAAGGGCGAGATTCAAAAGACTGCCGAAGCTGTTCTGAAGCGCGCTGGGGCGACGGAACAAGATGATCTCATCAAGCTCGTTGCGCGCGAGCTGGGATTTCAACGTCTCGGTCCTCGTATTCGGCAGAAGATTGAGGAACAAATTCAATCTCAGCTCCGAAGCGGTTCGCTTCAGCGAGTTGGTGACCGTGTTTCCGTGGCACATACGTGACATTGGTCCAAGTGCGTTCAGAGATGCCTTGATTTTCCGGTTCGTCCGGTGTTTCCGTGATTAGGCCGTGAATTGACGGGAGATTTTGTTCGGGGAGAATCGAGCGTTTTGGAGGTGAGAAATGCTCGATCCGCTGAAGTCCCACTACAGGACCCTTCTGGGTCTGAATGAATCCTGGCTGGTCATAAATGTGTCGCTGGACGTTGCAGCAAAACGCCTAACGATCGCCCTGGGGTGCATTGGCAACCGGCCGTTTGTCCCGAATGTTCTGCGTCGTGTTCTCTGAAGGACCATGCGGAGGAGCGGCAGTGGCGTCATCTGGACACGATGCAGTTTGAGACCATCCTCAAAGCTCGAGTCCCTCGATGTCAGTGTGAGAAATGCGGCGTGAAGACCGCTTCCCGAATCCGGAAACGTCTGTCATGGCAATTTCACTCATCCTTCATCACTCTCTGCAGCCGCTCAATCAATTCCTGCCGGCCGCGAAAAATCCGGCTGCGAACCGTCCCCAGCGGAATGTCGAGGATCTGAGCAATCTCTTCGTACGAGAACCCGTCGATCTCTTTCAACACCAGCGGCTGACGGAACTCTTCGGAGATCTGCTTCAGCGCATTCTGCACCAGCAACACTTGTTCGGCGGTTTCCAGCGAATGTTCCGGAGCTGACTGCGCACTCTGATCCGCCGGTTCAAAGCCGCGAGCGTCCTGCAGCTGATTCAGAGACCCCGATCGAACTTGCTGTTGACGAATGCGGCTGACGGCGACATTTCGGGCGATCCGGTACAGCCAGGAGTAAAACCCGGACTCGCGGCGAAAACTGCTTAGCTTTCTCCATGCCAGCACGAACGCCTGCTGAGCAATCTCCAGAGCGTCTTCGCGTGACCCCAGCGAATGCTCCAGACTGTGAACCAGCCGATCCTGATACCGAATCACCAGCTCATCAAACGCAGTTCGATCCCCGGCCAGCGTGGCATCAATGAGTTGCTGGTCCGAAAGTTCGCTCACCGGAAATTCTCGCCGATTCAGACCTGTCTTGAGCGACGGCCCTCAATGCCATCGTATGGATCATTCATGATGAAGCTCTGGTCAGCGTTTTGCGCCGCGAACACCAGACCATCAGGCCGACGCCAGTCACGACAAGCCCGATTCCCATCAGTTGCGAGAACGTCAGCCCGGTCCCCCATCGCGGCGGCTCGTCATCCCGCAGAATTTCCAGGGAAAACCGGCTGATTCCATACAGGATCGCGGCCAGTGCCATTGTGGCTCCGTCGAACGGACGGCGCCGGAAAAACCACGCCAGAATCCCGGCCAGCACAAACGCTGCGAACGAACTGTAGAGCTGCGTCGGATGCAGCGGAATCGTCATCAGCGCGTCCTGCGGAATCGTGCCGCGTTCAACCAGCTTATCAAACGTCAGACTGTCGGGAGGAAACTGCACTGCCCATGGCAAATCACAGGCGCGTCCAAAACAGCATCCGTAGAGAAAACAACCGAGCCTCCCGAATCCTTCGCCGACAAACAGCGATGGCGCAATGACGTCGCACAAGGCAATCGGATTAATCTCTCTGCGTTTGCAGAAGATCACAATGCCGACGATTCCGCCAATCACGCCGCCAAGGAACACAATCCCGCCGTCCCACAAAGCGACAAACGTCAACAGAAAGTCGGTTCCCTGCTTGCCGGCAAAAACACGATCCCAGTTCTGCACAAGATAAGTTGCGCGAGCGCCGATCAACCCGGGAATCAGGACCCACATCATCATGTCCCAGATCACATCCGGTGGCTGGCCGATGAAACAGACTCGCCGCGATGCCAGCAAAGTGGCCACAGAGAATCCGACAAACATCATCAGGCCGTAACCGAAGACGGGAATACCGCTCTTCGCGATGGCGATGTCGGGTTTGAAGAAGGCGATGGCCCCCAGCACCGCAGGGACAATCAGCCAGAGGCCCGCCGACATCGCGGACTCGGCTGCAGACTTTGTCCTGCGGTACACGATGAAGAATGCAGAGCCGACAATCGCTGTCCACAGCAGCATCAGCCATGCCACGCCGACATGCAACTCGTTGCCGACGGACTGCCACTGCCAGAAGTTATCAAACACAAATCGCAGCAGCACTTTCCGCATCGCGGCTGAATCTCCTTCTCAGACAAAGGCGAGCGGCACGGCGTCAGCCCTTCGAGCCTACGAATCGCCTCGGAGGGCTGACGCCCTTCCGCTCGCCTGGAAAACGCGAATCATAGCCGGTTCCGGCCACTTACCGGAACTGCAGGATCAGGTTGTCGATCAGCCTCGTCGAACCCACCTTCGCGGCGATCAAAGCCACAGCGGAAGGTATTCGCTTTGTGAGTAATTCCAGCGTCTCGCAATTCGCAATCACGGCATACTGCACATCGATTCCGCCGTAACTTTGCAGATGCTCGGTCATTCGTTCGGCAATCTGCGGCGGCGTCCGCTCCGATTCGCTGGCCAGCGATTCGGCGAGTTGCAATGCCTGAAACAGCTGCCCCGCCCGGCAACGGTCATCCACGGACAAATACCGATTGCGACTGCTCATCGCGAGCCCGTCCGGTTCCCGAATAATCGGACAGGTCACAATTTCAACCGGCTGATCGAGATCCCGCACCATCTGCCGGATGATCAGCTGCTGCTGAAAGTCTTTCTGACCAAAGTACGCCCGATCGGGCTGCGTCACGTTGAACAGCTTCGTCACTACGGTCGAGACACCATCAAAGTGTCCCGGCCGATGAGCGCCCTCAAGGACCTGGGCAAGCTTCGTGACTCGCACGATCGTCTGAGCCGACTCCGAATACATCGCCGATGTTTCCGGAGTAAATATCAGATCTGCTCCGGCATTCCGGCACAGTTCCAGATCAGTTTCCAGCGTCCTTGGATACTTGCTGAAATCTTCATTCGGCCCGAACTGAGTCGGATTCACAAAGATCGTCGCCACCACAAAGTCACACTCAGTGCGAGCCCTCTCGATCAGACTCACATGCCCCTGATGCAGCGCGCCCATCGTCGGGACGCAGCCGATGACAAGACTGTGCCGCCGGGCATGGCGGACAAGTTCGCGCGTGATGGTGACGGACGATTCGATGTTCATACGAGGTGAGGACTCTGCCGCTGATTTGATTTTCGCCGCGCACCGGGAAAAGTGGCCGACGGGATTTGTGACGCATTGGCGAGCGGTGGGTGTCAACCCACCGAGGGAACTCAGCGGGCGGAAGTCTGTAGTCCGCAAGCACGCCAGTGGTGTGCATACATGACCAAACCAATCCGTCGGAATAGTCGATCAGAAAACGCAGTCCTGGACGCCCTGCGGAAGGCTCGGTGGGTTCACACCCACCGCTCTCCCACATGACGTCACGCCAAATCTTCCTGCGCCTTCCCTGTCAGCCTACTCAAGTGATGTCTTTCGTTTCCTGTTCTCGATCTGGCCTTCGACCCCGGAGTCTTCCTTCTTGTCTTCAGCGGACTCCGCCTTCGGCTGTTCATTCTCGTCGTCTGCCTGTTCAGCCTCCTTCGGCACGTCCTTCTTCTTCGGTTCGATATTAAACGGCAGCCCCGTGCGGTGCCCAACGGCCGGTTTAATTTCCCTCAGCCACATGTTTCGGAACTTCACCGCGTCACCGTGAAACTGCAGTGAGATCGGGCCGGTCTCGGCATGAGGCACATACTTTGGCGCGGCTGTATAACTCGTCGGACCCTCAAGTTCAAAGTGATTCAGCATCAGGACGCCGTTCTGGATCAGCGTCACAGTCCCGGGTTTGACGACATCTCCGTTCGACTGGAAAGTCGGAGCGTTGAAGATGATGTCATAGGAGTTCCATTCTCCCGGCTTTCGCATGGCATTGGCGAGCGGGGCCGTCTGTTTGTAAATCGAACCGGCCTGACCATCGAAGTATGTGGGATTCTCGAATGAATCAAGCACCTGCACTTCGTAGTGACCCATCAGGTAAATTCCGCTGTTACCTCTGCCCTGCCCCTGACCGCGGATTTCTGTGGGAGCTGTCCATTCGATATGCAGCTGGATGTCTCCAAAGTGCTGCTTTGTCCGGATTTCTGATTCCCGCGGAATCGCAACTCCGTCGTCGATCAGCCATTTGTCGCCGCCTTCCCATGCGTCGAGATTCGAGCCGTCAAACAGCACAATCGCATCGGACGGTGCCGCCGCATCGTCGGTGGCTCCGGGAGTCACCAATGGCGGTTCGCTCCACTCCACTCCGCTCTTCCATTCCTGAGCATTGACCCGGCCCAGCATCAGGCCGAGAACGATGACACACATCGCCGGAACATCAAATTTCTGAAGCCACATCAGCACGGTACTCCTGAATGGTCAATCGGCGAGCTGCAGGAAATAACTTCCCGGCATTTAGAACCTGTCCAACATTAAGACCGCGATTTCGTGAGCCGCAAGGCGCTAGCCTGGGCCGTCTCGCTGCCACCCGCGGCTAGCGCCTTGCGGCTCACAATCTCGGAATAGTTCTTGGACAGGTTCTTAGCCACGCACGCCGGAGCGAGGGCAGTCGTTTCAAGACACCCTCGATCCGGCGAGCGGAGCTGCGTCAGGTTACGGCTGCACAGCATCGGTTGTCGAGCGACCCCGAGCAGTGTCCTCGGCGATGCAGTAGAGATGATTCTTCCCCCGCAGGAAGAATTCCCGTCCGACGATTGCGGCTGAAGCAGCGAATTCGTCGTCGAGCGTGTTGAGCGAGAGGACTTTCGGCTGATCTTCGTGGCTGACGACAATCGTTTTTCCGTCGAGATCGGTCACATAGACACGGCCTCCACCGGCAACCGGCGAAGCGTAGATGTTGCCGACGTTCCCGAGGCGGATCGCTCCGGGCTTGTCGACGCCCGTCACGCTGTCCACGCGCGAAAGGATTCCCTGATAGTGCGACAGGAAATACAGCGAATCTCCGTACAGCAGCGGTGAGGGAACATAGGGCGTTCCCCGACTGCGCGACCAGGCGATTCGATCGGTTCCCGTGATGTCTCCCTTCGACCCGTCGAGACGAATTGCCAGGAGCGACTTCTTCTCGTAGCTGCTTCCCGCGAACAGCATCCCGTCGCCGGCCACGGGCGTGGCAACGATGTTCGAAGAGAGACCACCGCATTCCCAGATCACGCTGCCTGTCGCCGGGTCGTAGGCTCGCACACGATTCGTCCCGGCCACAATCAGCATCGCGCGACCATCGTTCTCGATCATGATGGGCGACGACCACGAAGTCTCTTCGTCCCGATCAGCCTTCCACACCTGATTGCCCGTCTGCTTGTCGAACGCCGCGACAAAACACGGCCCGTCGTGATCCCAGTTGATGAACACGTTGTTGCCGTACAACACTGGCGACGAACTCTCACCATGCCCGTGCTTGGTCTGCATCTCACCGAAAGGCTTCTGCCATTTCACCTCACCCTGCAGATCCAGGCAGTACATTCCATGCGATCCAAAGTACGCGAAGACGTGTGTGCCATCAGTCACCGCTGAATTCGAAGCGAGACTGCCGGTGTAGTGTCCTCCTTCGTGTGGCAGCTTCTTATGGACGGACTTCTGCCACACGATTTTTCCATCGCGCCGATCGATCGCGAGCACCACGAATTCATGCCGCTGCGTCACCGGCTCACCGTCATGAGTTCCGGGTGCCGTGCTGTATTTCGGAGGCAGCCGCTCACCATCAGGGATCGCAGTTGTCAGAAAGATGTGGTCTCCGGTCACAATCGGTGTCGAATGCCCTTTTCCCGGCAAAGCGACCTTCCACCGCACATTCTTCGTTTCGCTCCATTCAACCGGCGGATCAGACTCCGGCGCAAATCCTGTTCCGATTGGCCCTCGCCACTGCGGCCAGTCCTGTTCAGCGGCACGAATCTCGTTAGTTCTCGCAAAAAGACCGCCGGAAACCACCAGGCTCGTGATCATCAGGCGCTGAATGAATTGTGTCATATTGGTCAAGCTCCTTGTTGCGATCCTCTGAATCGCGACAGATCTTGTACGCGGTTGCCTGTAAAAGTAGATCCTTTCTGCCGGAAAGGATTCTCTGGGAAAGTAGATCCTTTCTGCCGGAAAGGATTTTCGCCGCAAGGCGAACCTGCGCGACTCACGATTGCCAAACTCGGCCGGCACTGGCGGATTGTATACACTCAGGTCGCGGCAAGCCGCGAAGTCCTTCCCGGCAGGAAGGACCTACATCGCAAGCGAAGTCCTTCCCGGCAGGAAGGACCTACATCGCAAGCGAAGTCCTTCCCGGCAGGAAAGACCTACATCGCAAGCCGAAACAAACACGTGAAAACGCCGCGGGGGCAACTGGTACAGGAAATCTGACAAACGGCTCTGGACGCTATGACCTCATTTGCCTTCATGAACGGGACAGTCGTACTTCCCGATGGACTGATCGAAAATGGCATGGTCGTCTGTGATGGCTCACGGATTGTGAGTGTCGGTCACCGAAAGCGACAGGCGAAGACTGTCGAAATCGTCGATGCGGACGGCGGGTACATCTCACCAGGATTCGTCGACATTCACGTCCATGGTGGTGCCGGTGCGGACTTCATGGACGGGACGATCGATGCTGTCCGGACCGTCTGTGCCGCTCATGCGCGACACGGGATCACGACGATTTTCCCGACCACAACAACCGGCAGCTTCGAACAGATCATGGCCATGTTCGACGCCTGTGCCGCTGCCAAAAAGCGTCCCGGCACCACGGCCAGCATCGCCGGAATTCACCTCTATGGCCCCTACTTTGCCGAAGACAAAGTCGGCTGTCATTCCAGGGACGGCTGCCGAACTCCAAATGTCGCGGAGTTTCAGAAATACTTTGCCACGAAACTTGTCCGCGTCGCCACCTGTGCAGCGGAACTTCCAGGGGCTGCTGAATTCTATACGATGGCTCGGCGCCATCAGTGTCTGATCACCTGCGGGCATTCGAACTCCAGCTGGACCGAAATGCTCCGGGCGTTCAATGCCGGAATGCGGCACGTCGACCACTTTTGGTGCGCAATGAGTTCCGTACCATCAATCCGGCAACGACTGAACGTTCCAATGCAGGGCAGCATGGCAGAGTTCGTGTTGATGAACCCGGAAATGAGTACGGAAGTCATCGCCGACGGATGGCATCTTGCTCCGGAACTGCTGGAATTTGCCTATCGCCTGAAAGGTGCGTCACGACTGTGCCTCGTCACCGACTGCAACCGTGCGCTCGATATGCCGCCTGGGGAATATCGCTTCGGTCACAACCACGACGGCACCCTGTTTCGGAGTGACGGCCAGGTCGGCTGGGCTCCCAACGGGAGCCTTGCCAGCTCCGTCAAAAGCATGGACCACATGGTTCGCCACATGAAACAGTGCACTTCAGCATCGCTGCCCGATGTGATCCGCATGGCCAGTCTGACGCCGGCAGAACGAACTGGAATATCGCGCCGGACTGGCACCCTTGAATCGGGCAAGCAGGCCGACATCCTTGTGCTCGATCGTGACTTGAACGTGCAGCGAGTCTTCGTGAAAGGGCGCGAGTTCATCGCTGCGTGACGACCACGTGCATTGTTCCGGAAAGACGCCGGAGGCTTTGGACTGCGGGCCACCTTTTGTTTCCTTCAATCGTCAGATTCTCAACCCGCGCACCTTCGACGTGATAACCGCTGACAACCGGGGGATGTGCATTGATTTCATGGAGGTCACCTTACAATCATGAATCGAAGTTGCTGCAAACCTGGCGATCAGTCCGCCGCCCTGTCAAGAATCGCCTGATAAATGTCTCGTGCCGTGCGGTATTCGGCGAGACAGTCATCGGACAAGACACCGGTGTTGCGAGCGATCTCTTCATCCATGCGGCGCACAAAGAAATCGGCATCGCGGCGGCGCGGAATGAGTGGCACTCCCGGTTCGTCCACGAACACAGGATTCGTGTGCGCAAAGCTGACTTTGGCATCAGGCAGATCTTCAAAGCAGCGAACGGCAAGCCATCCCGAACCACCGAGCCGCACAGCGGTGTCCACAGTGTATTTCAACGCTCCTTCGGGCGTCTGCTCTGGAGCGACCTCGACGACTTGCTCACTGACGCCGTTGCGGATGATCTCGATGCGCTTCAGACGGTTGGGGCTGGTGATCGTGCCGGTGACAGACACCCGGTACTCGGCCGTTTGTTTGATCCATGTCGCGCCAGACAACTGTCCATTAAATCGCAGGTCCATCAGGGGCCCGGTCGTCACAAAGCTGTGACCGGCATTGAGGTGGTCGATCCAGCGCTCGCAGGAGAAGTCTTCGCCCGTGTAAACATAGACCCGACCATGTCCCAGCGGAACAGGGTGCACTCCAGCCCCGGTTCCACCGGAAACTCGCATGCGGAATCCGCAATTGAGCAGCGCGTAGTAGGTCTGCATCGCGAATTCCGTCCAGCCGCGATCTGTGAAGCCGGCTGCGTCGCGTTCAATTTCCGGCCAGTCCGGAGCGTTCTCAATCGTCCACTGCGGGAATCCGAACTGGGTTCTCCAGTTGTGATTATTGGTCAATTCGAACAGATCGACATTCATCACCGGAACGATCATCATCGACCATGCCCAGGAGTGTTTTTCCAGATCCAGAATGGCACCCTGCCGCCGAGCCTCTTCAGCCAGCGCCAGCGCCGGAGGTGTCGGAAGATTCAGAGGTGACTTGTGATTGAGAATCAGCACTGCGCCCAGCGTGTGCCGTTTTCCGTTTACGCTGAAGAGTTCGTACTCTGTGTTCACCGGATAGATCACATGCGTCTTATCAACGATGATCGCTTTCGCTTCGAGGAGTGGACCCGTCGCCGACGGAATTTCTGTCGTATCACGGACCCAGTAGTTCAGCGGAAAGGCAACATTCAGGTCTTCAGCCAACACCAGATTCGGCAGATCCGCCATCACTCGATGCACATGTGTGTCACCCGAATACCATCCTGCCGCCGGCATGTTAATAAAGCGTTTCAGGATCAGTTTCAGTTCGATTGGCTCGGAACCAACGACCAGTTCCTGTTCCGCCGGAATGAACTCTTTACCATGTTCTGCGCGGATTCGGTACTTGCCTGGTGCAAGCTGCAGCCGGAAGGGATGTGCGGAAAGAGTTGTATGCATCTCAACCGACGGCGTCGTGCCAATCTGTTTTTTGTATTCGACAGCAGACCCATTTGGGCTCGCGGATGACGCGAAATGCCATTCACCGGACTCGGTGTTCTGGACATACAGCCGACATGGCAGGATTGCGCCGGACTCGGCATCTGCAACTGTGACGGTAATAGGCGTGCCGTCGTCAGCATTGACGGCGGTACACAATGCGAACGGCAGAATGGCGAGCAACAGGCTGAGGTGACCGACGTTCATATGGAATCCGATCTGTGTGTCGCCGAAGCAGCCGGCAATGCCGCGAAGGCTTTGCGACCATCAGAACCAGCGCGCGAAAACCCCCTCATCCGGCCTATCGGCCGCCTTCTCCCCCTTCCAGGGAGAGAAGGGACTTCTCGAAACCGATGAAAGCGCTCCGACTCATCCTTCACAGCGTTGAGCGGCCGGACAACAGCAGGCTATCGCGCCGCTTCAAATTCGGTGAAGTCGAGTGTCGCAAAGTAGTCGTCGTGTGTTTCCGCACGCCGGATCAGCTTCACATTTCCGTCCGGTTGAAGCAACAATTCCGCACTGCGAAGCTTGCCGTTGTACTGAAATCCCATCGCGTGCCCGTGAGCACCCGCGTCGTGGATGACCAGCAGATCGCCGCGTTCCACGGCGGGCATCGGTCGGTTGATGGCGAACTTGTCGTTGTTCTCGCACAGTGATCCTACGACATCGACAATGCGGTCATGAGGCGCATTTTCTTTGCCCAGCACCGTGATGTGATGATAGGCCCCGTACATGCCCGGCCGCATCAGATTGGACATGCAGGCATCGACGCCGACGTAGTCTCGATAGATGTGTTTGTGATGGACAGCGGTCGTCACCAGAAATCCGTGCGGGCCCGTGATCATGCGTCCATTTTCCATCAGGACTCGCATCGGGTGCAGAGCCGTGCCGGCAATCATCCGGTCGTACAGCGTTTTCACTCCCTGACCGACGGCCTGAAGATCGACGGGCTGCTGTTCCGGACGATACGGAATCCCGATGCCTCCGCCGAGGTTTACGAATTCCATCCGCACACCGAGCTGATGATGAATCCGCACGGCCAGATCAAAGACCATCCGGGCAGTTTCGACAAAAAAGTCGCCGTTCAGTTCGTTCGAAGCGACCATCGTATGCAGGCCGAACCGTTTCACTCCGGCATCACGCAGAATGCGATAGCCTTCAAACAGTTGAGCCTCCGTGAAACCGTACTTAGCTTCTTCCGGCTTGCCGATAATCACGTTGCCCTCGCGGGCGGAACCCGGATTGTAACGGAAGCAAATCAGATCCGGCAGACCGACGTTCTCTTGCAGATAGTCGATATGAGTCAGATCATCGAGATTGATAACGGCACCCAGATCGACGGCTTTGCGATACTCATGAGCCAGCGTGTTGTTGGACGTGAACATAATGTCCTCGCCTCGAATGCCAACTCGTTCGGAGAGCACAAGTTCCGCCACACTGGAACAATCCGCGCCGAGTCCTTCCTGCTTCAGAATCTGCAGGATGTACGGATTCGGCAGCGCCTTGACAGCGAAGTACTCCTTGAATCCCGGACACCAGGCGAAGGCAGCATGCAACGCCCGGACGGTGTCGCGAATGCCCATCTCGTCATACAGATAAAACGGAGTCGGGTACTGTTCGGCGATACGTCGAACGGTTGCTGCGTCGAACGGAAGTGGCTTTTGCATTGTGGAAAATGTCGGGAGTTGGCGGTTAGACCGTAGCCTGGCCTCATCCGGGTCGGGCGGGAGGCAGTGTTACGGTGATCTCAGCGAAATTCAAACGCCGGCGTTGAAGTGACTTTGGTTTGAGTTTTCAGACTCTACCGGGTTCTGTGTTCCGTCGGTTTGAACCACGAATAGACACGAATGAACACGAATTGGAGCATTCGATTCGTGTCCATTGGAGTTCATTCGTGGTTCCTGGACAGAATACGCGGCTTCAATGGTCGGACACAGTAAAAGCGGCAGGGTCGCACGGTGCCGGAT
>Ga0163153_10005648_pt1 | contig 14609 bp, 15 predicted proteins | sample OliLakLV19MP6IB1_FD_148629 | JGI IMG/M metagenome (GOLD analysis project Ga0163153, IMG submission 148629) | Freshwater microbial mat bacterial communities from Lake Vanda, McMurdo Dry Valleys, Antarctica - Oligotrophic Lake LV.19.MP6.IB-1 | ecosystem: Environmental > Aquatic > Freshwater >... | reverse complement strand
GTGCGCGGATCATGCTGGTGGGCGCGTTATCGGGCGGGTAGACGCAGCAAAGTGGGTCGAACGCCCGTACGGCATTGCGCCGCAACATTCCGTTGCGGGACCCTGTGAAAAACAGTTAAAATCGACTGGTTTGCTGTTTGGCAAAAGTACCGCGATGGAAGCCCCACTTTCGACCAAGCCGATTCGCCGGGTCCTGATCTGGCAGGCGGGCGCGACGATCGTGATAGCCGTGGGGTGCGGGCTGCTGGCCGGGCTGCACGGGGCGCTGTCGGCGCTGCTGGGCGGCATGGTCAACATCATCGCCGTGGTGGTTTACGCGGTGGTGCTGGGTGTCTCCAGTCCGACGTCCGCGGGTGCCACAGTGGCCGCGATGTTCCGCGCCGAGGCAGGCAAGATCCTCGTGATCATCCTCCAGCTCTGGCTGGTGCTGACGACCTACAAGGACCTTGTACCGGCGGCTTTCTTCGCCACGTTCGTGATCACGGTGTTGTTATTCAGCATGGCCTTTTTCGACCGCACCAGAAAACTCTAACTCGACCTATCCCCATGGCGGCCGCCGGCTACGCAACCCCCTCCGAATACATCCAGCACCACCTGACCTTCCTGCAGAAGCCGGTCGGCGAGGGCGGGTTCTGGACGATCAACGTCGACACGATGGTGATGTCGGTCCTGCTGGGCTTCATCGGCCTCGGCTTAATCTGGCTGGTCACACGCAAGGCCACGTCGGGCGTGCCGTCGAAGCACCAGGCCTTCGTCGAACTCTGCATCGAGTTCGTCAACGACCAGGTCAAGAGCATCTACCACGGCAACTCGAAGTGGGTGGCACCCATCGCCCTCACCGTGTTCATCTGGGTGCTGCTGATGAACTCGATGGACTTCCTGCCCATCGACATCATGGCGTGGATCTACGGATTGCTCGGCCTGAAAAACTGGCGCAGCGTCCCCACCTCCGACATCAACACCACGTTCGCACTGGCGCTGACGGTCTTCGCGCTGATGATCGCGTTCTCGATCAAGTCGAAGGGCCTGGGCGGCTGGGCGAAGGAACTCTTCGTCGCCCCCTTCGGCAACCACTTCCTGCTGTGGCCCGTCAATTTCCTGTTCCAGATCGTCGAGTACCTGTCGAAGCCGCTGTCGCACAGCCTGCGGCTCTACGGCAACATGTACGCTGGCGAAATCATCTTCCTGCTGATCGGCATGCTGGCCGCGGCAGGGCTAGCCGGCATGGGCTTCGGCATCCTGCTCAATCTGATGTGGGCCATCTTCCACATCCTGATCGTCCTCCTGCAGGCCTATATCTTCATGATGCTCACGATCGTCTATCTCGCGATGGCCGAGGAGCATCACTGATCCCGCGTACTGCAGGACCGCCACGATTTCCGTTTCCGTTCACCGCACTTCACCGCTCCACACCACATCACGCAACCCGCAATCGAAAGGAATGCACCATGGATAAGGTACAAATGCTGGCGATGATCCAGGCCTACACGGCAGTCGGCATCGGTCTCATCATCGGCTTGGGCGCGCTTGGCGCGTGTATCGGCGTAGGCATCATGTGCTCGCGCTTCCTCGAAGGCGCCGCCCGCCAGCCCGAACTGATGCCGCAGCTGCAAGTCAAGGTATTCCTGCTGCTCGGGCTGATCGACGCATCGTTCATCATCGGCGTCGGCCTCGCGATGTTCTTCGCGTTCGCCAATCCGCTGCTCGCCGTCGTCAGCTGACGTTCGCCGTCGACCTTCATCGTCTTCACCGGGGTTTCTCGCCGTGAACTTCAATCTGACGCTGATCATGCAGGCCGTGGCATTCCTGGCCTTCATCGGGTTCTGCGCGTACTTCATCTGGCCGCCGTTGATGCGCGCCATCGAAAACCGGCAAAAGCAGATCGCCGACGGCCTGGCCGCCGGTGAACAAGGTCGCCGCGAACTGGCCAGCGCCGAAAAGCGCGACGCCCAGATGCTGACCGATGCCAAGGCCCGGTCGGCTGAAATCGTCGCGATGGGCGAGAAGTACAAGGCCGATGCCATCGAGCAGTCGAAGATCGATGCCAAGACCGAGGCCGACCGCATCATCACCGCAGCCAAGGCCGAGATTGAGCAGGAAGTGGCGCGCGCCAAGGAACAGTTGCGCGATGCCGTGGCCGATCTCGCGGTGGCCGGTGCGACGAAGATCCTGCAGAAGGATGTCGACACCAGGACGCACGCTGAACTGCTCGCGCAGCTGAAGCGCCAGCTGTAGGCGCCGCACCGCCATGGCCGAAATCACCACCATCGCCCGACCGTACGCCGAGGCCGCGTTTGCGCTGGCCCGCGACGGCAACGCGCTGCCGGTCTGGTCGGAGATGCTGCGCTTCGCCAGCGCGGTCGTCGCCGATCCGCAGATGGCGCGCGCGCTGGACGACCCGCGATTGGACGGCCCGGCCAAGGAGTCGCTGCTGCTGTCCATCGCCGGCGACAAGCTGAACACGCAAGGCCGCAGTTTCATGCACGTGCTGGTCGAGGGCGATCGCCTCGGTGCGCTGCCGTCCATCGCCGTGCAATTCGATGCGCTGAAGGATGCTGCCGACGGCGTGGCCAAGGCGTTGATTGAAACGGCCTATCCGCTCGAGGGCACCGACCTCGCGGACATGCAGGCGGCGCTGGAAAAGCGCTTCGGCCGCAAGATCGAAGCGACGGTCGAAGTCCACCCCGAATTGATTGGCGGCGCGCGCATCACGGTGGGCGACACCGTGATCGACGCAACGGTGCAGGAACAGCTGCGCGCCATGGCCATGAAACTGCGTTCCTAGACCTCCTCAACTTAATTCAACTCATTTTCACCTGCTACCGTGACGCCGGTGCATCGAACGCCCCGGCAGACGCGAGGAAACCATGCAACTGAACCCTTCCGAAATCAGTGAACTGATCAAGACCAAAATCCAGAACCTGGATACCGCCGCCGAAGTGCGGACGCAGGGGACGGTGGTCTCGGTTTCCGACGGCATCTGCCGCATCCACGGTCTGTCCAACGCGATGCAGGGCGAAATGCTCGAGTTTCCGAACAACACGTTCGGGCTCGCGCTGAACCTCGAGCGTGACTCGGTCGGCGCGGTGATCCTGGGCGAATACGAAGAGATCAAGGAGGGCGACACCGTCAAGTGCACGGGCCGCATTCTCGACGTGCCCGTGGGTCCGGAACTGATCGGCCGCGTGGTCGATTCGCTAGGCAGGCCCATCGACGGTAAAGGCCCGGTCAACGCGAAGCTCCGCGACGTCATCGAGAAGGTCGCGCCGGGCGTGATCGAGCGGCAGAAGGTGAACCAGCCCGTACAGACCGGCTTGAAGTCGATCGACGCGATGGTGCCGATCGGCCGCGGCCAGCGCGAGCTGATCATCGGCGACCGGCAGACCGGCAAGACGGCGGTGGCCATCGACACGATCATCAACCAGAAGGGCAAGGACCTGATCTGCGTGTACGTCGCGATCGGGCAAAAGGCGTCGTCGATCAAGAACGTCGTCAACAAGCTGACCGAATTCGGCGCGATGGATTACACGATCGTCGTCGCCGCCACGGCTTCCGAATCGGCCGCGCTGCAGTACATCGCGCCGTACTCCGGCTGCACGATGGGCGAGTATTTCCGCGACCGCGGGCAAGACGCGCTGATCATCTACGACGACTTGACCAAGCAAGCCTGGGCCTACCGCCAGGTGTCGCTGCTGCTGCGCCGTCCGCCGGGCCGCGAAGCGTATCCCGGCGACGTGTTCTACCTGCACTCGCGCCTGCTCGAGCGCGCCGCGCGCGTCAACGCCGATTACGTCGAGAAGTTCACCAAAGGCGAAGTCAAGGGCAAGACGGGTTCGCTGACGGCGCTGCCGATCATCGAAACGCAGGCAGGCGACGTCACGGCCTTCGTGCCGACCAACGTGATCTCGATCACGGACGGCCAGATCTTCCTGGAATCCGACCTTTTCAACGCCGGCATCCGGCCCGCCATCAACGCCGGCATCTCGGTGTCGCGCGTCGGTGGCGATGCCCAGACCAAGGTCATCAAGAAGCTGGGCGGCGGCGTGCGGCTGGCGCTGGCGCAGTACCGCGAACTGGCGGCCTTCGCGCAGTTCGCCTCCGACTTGGACGAAGCCACCCGCAAGCAGCTCGACCGCGGCAAAGTGGTGACGGAACTGATGAAGCAGCCGCAGTACTCGCCGCTGTCGGTGGCCGAGCAGGCGCTTACGTTGTTCTCCGTGAACAAGGGCTACTACGACGATGTGCCCGTGGATAAGGCGCTGGCCTTCGAAGCCGCGCTGCGCCAGTTCATGAAGACCCAGTATCCCGCCATCATCGACAAGATCACGCAGACCCACGAGCTGACGGCTGACGACGAGAAGGCGCTGTCCGCGGCGATCGAGGACTTCAAGAAGTCCGGCACGTACTGAGAATCGAGCTTGGTTGCGTACCAGGTAGCGCGAAAGAATAAACGACATGCCAAGTACCAAAGCAATCACGACCAAGATCAAGAGCGTGCAAAGCACGCGCAAGATCACGAAGGCGATGGAGATGGTCTCGGCCTCCAAGATGAAGAAGGCCCAGGACCGGATGCGCGCGACGCGTCCGTACGTCGAGCGTACCTACAACATCGTGATGCATATCGCCAAGGCCAACTCCGAATACCACCATCCGTTCCTGCAGGCTCGAGAAGCCGTCAAGCGCGTGGGCGCGATCGTAGTGACCACGGACAAGGGCCTGTGCGGCGGTCTCAACACCAACGTGTTGCGGCTGATGCTGCAGCAGCACAAGGAATGGAAGGCCAAAGGCATCGAAGCCGACTATGTGGCGATTGGCGGCCGGGGCTTGGGCTTCCTACAGCGGATGGGCGCCAATGTCGTGGCCAGCGTCGTGAACCTGGGCGACCGGCCGCACCTCGACAAGATGGTTGGCCCGGTGAAGACACTGATCGACGAGTACATGGCCGGCAAGGTCGACGAAGTACACATCTACTTCACGACCTTCATCAACACGATGCGCCAGGAAGCGCGGCACGGGAAGATCATCCCGATTCCTGACCAGTACCAGACCCCCACCGGCGAAGTGCGCACGGCGGAACTCTCCGGTGGGTCGTGGGACTACATCTACGAGCCCGATGCGCGGACGCTGCTCGACGGCATGTTCCGGCGTTACATCGAGGCCATCGTATTCCAGATGGTCAACGAGAACATGGCCTCGGAGCAATCGGCCCGCATGGTCGCCATGAAGGCGGCCAGCGACAACGCCGGCAAGATCATCAAGGAACTGCAGCTGATCTACAACAAGACGCGGCAGGCGGCCATCACCAAGGAACTCTCCGAAATCGTCGGGGGCGCTGCCGCAGTCTGATGCAGCCAGTCAATCGAATTCGCATTCAACGAGCAGGGACTATCCATGGACCAGGGAAAAATTGTTCAGTGCATTGGCGCGGTCGTCGACGTGGAGTTTCCGCGCGACCAGATCCCCGCGATCTACGATGCGTTGAAGCTTGACGAGATCGGCCTGACGCTCGAAGTCCAGCAGCAGCTGGGCGACGGCGTCGTGCGCACGATCGCGCTGGGAAGCTCCGACGGCCTGCGTCGCGGCATGATGGTCGTCAACACCAAGGCGCCGATCATGGTGCCCGTCGGCACGGAAACCTTGGGCCGCATCATGGACGTGCTGGGTCGCCCGATCGACGAGCGTGGCCCGGTGGCCGCGGCCAAGTCGATGTCGATCCACCGCGCCGCCCCGGCGTACGAAGATCTTGCACCGTCCACCGAACTGCTCGAAGTGGGCATCAAGGTCATCGACCTCATCTGCCCGTTCGCGAAGGGCGGCAAGATCGGCCTCTTCGGCGGTGCCGGCGTCGGCAAGACGGTCACGATGATGGAGCTGATCAACAACATCGCGTCCGCGCACTCGGGCCTGTCGGTGTTCGCCGGTGTCGGCGAGCGCACGCGCGAAGGCAACGACTTCTATCACGAGATGATCGACTCGGGTGTGGTCAACAAGGACGAGCTGGCCAAGTCGAAGGTATCGATGGTGTACGGCCAGATGAACGAACCGCCGGGCAACCGCCTGCGTGTCGCGCTGACCGGCCTGACGATCGCCGAATCGTTCCGCGACGAAGGCCGCGACGTTCTGTTCTTCGTCGACAACATCTACCGCTTCACGCTGGCCGGTACGGAAGTGTCGGCGCTGCTCGGCCGGATGCCATCGGCGGTGGGCTACCAGCCCACGCTGGCGGAGGAAATGGGCCGCCTGCAGGAGCGCATCACATCCACCAAGACCGGCTCGATCACGTCGATCCAGGCCGTGTACGTGCCGGCGGATGACTTGACCGACCCGTCGCCCGCGACCACGTTCGGCCACTTGGACGCCACGGTCGTGCTGTCGCGTGACATCGCCTCGCTCGGCATCTATCCGTCCGTCGACCCGCTCGACTCGACGTCGCGCCAGATCGACCCGAACGTCATCGGCGAGGAGCACTACAACTGCACGCGCCGCGTCCAGCAGACGCTGCAGCGCTACAAGGAACTGCGCGACATCATCGCCATTCTCGGCATGGACGAACTCTCGCCCGACGACAAGCTCGCGGTGTCGCGCGCGCGCAAGATCCAGCGCTTTTTGTCGCAGCCGTTCACGGTGGCCGAAGTGTTCACCGGCTCGCCGGGCAAGTACGTGCCGCTGAAGGACACGATCAAGGGCTTCAACATGATCGTGAACGGCGAGTGCGATCACCTGCCGGAGCAGGCGTTCTACATGGTCGGCACGATCGAAGAAGCCTTCGAAAAAGCCAAGACGCTGAACTGACATGGCCCACACCCTTCAAGTCGACGTCGTCAGCGCGGAAGAGATGATCTACTCCGGCGAGGCGGAGTTCGTCGTGCTGCCCGGCATCGAGGGCGAGCTCGGTATCTATCCGCGCCACACGCCACTGTTCACGCAGATCCGGCCCGGTGCGGTGCGCATCAAGGTGCCAGGCCAGGCGGAAGAAGAGTTCGTGTTCGTGCAGGGCGGGTTCCTCGAAGTACAGCCGCACCAGGTGACCGTGCTGGCCGATACCGCGATCCGCGCCCACGACCTCGACGAAGTGAAGGCCATCGAGGCCAAGAAGAAGGCCGAGGAAGCCATGGCCAACAAGGACTCAGCGGCCAACATGGCGTCGGCGCAGGCCGAACTGTCGGTGGCGATGGCGCAGCTCGAAGCCATCCGGAAGTTCAAGAATCGCGCGTAGGCCTGCGTTGGTGTTTTAAGCGAAGAGGCCGCCTGCGGGCGGCTGATCGGAATGACGAAAGCCGATCGAGTCAACCGGACTTTCGTTTCTTCAGGGACGGTGCCCCGACAAGAGCGGCCCTGCTCTTCGACGAAACGCGCGCACCCACGCCCGCTTGCATCGCAGATGCGAGCACTTCATTCATCCGCGTCTGCCATCGCGGCCCCGAGGCTCGGAAATGGTCCAGAACCTCACGATTGACGCGTATGGAAACCAATTCCTTCGTCGGCGATTTTTGGGGTCCGCGTTGACCTGGCTTGCGTTTCGGCAGCACAGCGACCAGACCAGCTGGCAGCACTTCAGCAGCCGGCTTTGCGCGCGCGAAGTCCGCCGCTGTCCAAATTGGATTGTCGTCGATTCGCGCACGCCCCGAGCGTACCGCCGCGACTTTGCGTTTGGGACGAGTATCAGGTTCCTTCGGCATAGCCTTTTTCCTCACGTGTGTTCGCCTTACGAAGGCTGATTACGCGAATTCCGCCTTGGCGCGGCGTGAAAGCGATGGCGTACAAGCGATCACCGATGTAGCCAAGTGCCCGGAACCTTGGTTCGCCATAGTTGCGCCGAAGATCTTCGATCACCAGCGCCAACCCCCAATCGAATTCGCCGACCAAATCAAAAGACAGTCCACGAAGGGCGACGTTGCGCGCATTCTTGGTCTGATCGTACTCGAACTGCATTGTTTGATTGTATCTATAATTAACCAAAACTGCAATTTATTTGTAGATACAAATTAATCAACGTGCATGCGTAGTACGCGACCCGCTGTTGAGGGGCTGCGCAGCCGCGATCAGTTGGGTCGCAAGCACGATCGAATTTCGCACACGCTCGATATTGCCGACGTAGCCTCCAACAGCTTCCTCCGCACGCAGGCGGACGGCATCGGCAGTAATCAGACCCTGCGCCGCCAATGACGCCAAGTCACGTTGGTCGTGCGCCTCGAAACGCGCGATCTTCGAGACGGCAAGATCGACGGGGGACAAGAGGCGCACCTCCAGCACCTCGGGGTCGACACCGAAAATGATCAACGGAATGGAATCGTCGTGGGCGTTGTCGTGCATGAGACCAAAGGTATCGTTGTACTGACGGTCGAAATAGAGCAGCCGGGGACGCCCGCTGGCGTCCACGTAATTCACGTCGAGATCATCGGGCAACAACAGCCTCTTGGAAAAAACGGCGTCGACATCCCCGGTGCTCCGTGCTCCCGTATACAGATGCACGGCGGTGCCGCCGGCGAGATACATCCGCACCGGTAGTGATTTGCGATCCGCCTGAGCCAACGGCACGGCAATGCGTGCCGCAATTTCGCTGAATGCTTTGACGAACCTTGGATCCGCCAGGCGACTCGGCTCCATGCTTGTGGGGAATCTCGGTTTAACCAACGGATGCTTCCGCGATCTTCGTGCGTTCGCTGTTGCGCAGGTGGCGCAGCGCCGGAAGAAATCGATACGGCTTGACCGGCGATCGACGCAACCACAAGCGGAAAGCGTCGTGGCTGCCGATACCGGGATGCAATGACTCCGCCAGGGCCAGGTACCCGGCGTGATCGAAGTCATCCTGGCACGCCAGCAAGAAAGCGAGCCCCGCAACGAAAAACCCTGGCCCATGCTGGCGCCACACGTGGGCATCCAGAGTCCCGCTGGCACACAGCGCAAGCAGTCGTTCTTCGAACAGCCGATCGAAGGTTTGCGGGAACAGGCCATCGGCCGTGGCGGTCACCGGCCCCGCCGGGGTCGGATCCACGCCAACCTCGAAGCCGCATGCCCGCGCCAGTGCTTCCAGCGTGGCCGAGTCGCATTGGCCGCGCCGTTTGACGCGCGACAGCGTTTCGTGACGGATGCCGGCGGCAGCCGCCCATTGGCGGTCAGTCCAGCCACGCTGGTGCGCACGTTCCGCCAAGATGTTCAACGCCGTTCGAATCATGATGTGCTTGTTGATGAATCAGTCAACATAGCATGTCGGAAATTGCGTTATAAGTCAACGCACGGGCGCTGCTACGCATCGGCAAAGATACCTCACACCAGATATCCAGCATTGGAAATGTTAGAATGGTGCGCCGCAACAATCCCGCCAATTGCCGAGGCCACCATGGCTGATCTCCATCGCACCATCGACCGCTCGTTCCGTATCTCCCGCACTGTCGGCGACTTGCTGCAAACACGCGTGCGCAAGGCCGGCGAAGGCTTTGGCGCCCAAGTGCGCGAAGCCGGTGCTACCGCCCGCGACACGCGCGGGCCTGCCCTGCCGACGCCCTACGAATTCTGGCGCCAGTGGTCGGAGTACACGATCGACGCCGGCCAACGGTCGGTGCTGTACTGGGACACGCTGCGCCGTCGCGGCAACCAATGGCTGGAGCACGAGGCGGCGGGCAAGCCGCCGGTGCTCAAATACAAATACGAGACGATCGCCGATGCGCGCACCTTTGAGCGGCCGGCCAACTACGCGCTGGTCCGCATCATCCCGCCGAAGGGCGTGGTCGTCGACAACGCCAAGCGGCCCTTCGTGATCGTCGACCCGCGCGCCGGGCACGGTCCCGGCATCGGCGGCTCGAAGGAAGATTCCGAGGTCGGCGTCGCGCTCTCAGCCGGGCATCCGGTCTACTTCGTCATCTTCTTTGCGGACCCGGAACCGGGCCAGACGCTGGCCGACATCATCGACGCGGAAGCGGAGTTCATCCGCATCGTGTCCGAGCGTCATCCCAAAAGCCAGAAGCCGGTGATTGTCGGCAACTGCCAGGGCGGCTGGGCGGTCATGATGCTGGCCGCAGCGCGGCCCGATATCGCCGGCCCGCTGGTGATCAACGGCGCGCCGATGTCGTACTGGTCGGGCAACGACGGCGACTCGCCGATGCGCTACGCCGGTGGGTTGCTGGGGGGCGCATGGCTGGCGCTGTTCGCGGCGGATCTTGGCGCCGGCAAGTTCGATGGCGCGCATCTCGTGCAGAACTTCGAATACCTGAACCCGGCCAACACGCTGTGGAAGAAGTGGTACCACCTGTACGCCAACATCGACGAGGAGCAGGAGCGCTTCCTCGAGTTCGAGCGCTGGTGGGGCGGCTTCTTCATGATGAACGAGGACGAGATCCGCTGGATCGTCAACAACCTCTTTGTCGGCAACAAGTTGGCGTCCGGTGAAGCGCGGCTCGGCCCGGGGCGCTACTTCGATCTCAAGGCCATCAAGCAGCCGATCATCGTGTTCGCGTCGATGGGCGACAACATCACGCCGCCGCAGCAGGCGTTCAACTGGATTGCCGACGTCTATTCGTCCACCGAGGAGATCAAGGCCAACGGCCAGACGATCGTCGGACTGCTGCACGAGGACGTGGGGCACCTCGGCATCTTCGTCTCGGGCAAGGTAGCGAAGAAGGAACACGCGCAGATCGTCGAAGTACTGAAGTACATCCAGCACCTGCCGCCGGGACTCTACGGCATGCATATCGAGGAATTGCACCATGGCGGCGGCGAGGAGCGAGCCGCAGGGCCGCCCCAAGGCTCGCGCCCCCTGGGGGGAGCGGCGCGCAGCGCCGTTCGGGGGGGTAACCCCACCTACGAGGTGACGCTGAAGGAGCGCAAGGTGGAAGACCTGCGCGCGTTGCAGAAATACGATCGCGTCGACGAAAAGCCCGTCGAGGCGGTGGCGGCGCTGTCGGAACTCTCCGAGCGCGCGTATGCGCTGCTGGTGCGGCCCTTCGTGCGCGAAATGAATCCGGAGTGGCTGGCCAAGGCGCGGCGCGACCTGCACCCGCTGCGGATGCAGTACTGGGCGCTGTCGGACAAGAATCCGCTGATGTGGCCGCTCTCGTGGCTGGGCGAGCTCACCCGCGCGCACCGGCGGCCCCGCCGCGAGGACAACGCGCTGATCGGTGGCGAGCGCTTCTATTCGGCATGGAAGAGCGCCGGGCTCGACCTCTACCGCGATCTGCGCGATGCGTCGTCGGAGGCTGCGTTCTTTCACGTCTACGGCAACATGATGTCGCTGCAGATGGCCGACGAGCGCGAGGAAATCCGCCGCAAGGGCAAGTTCGATCCGCGCTCCATTCCCGCGGTCCGCGAAGTGCTGGACACGATCGACGAAGGCAGCGCGCTCGAAGGCCTGGCGCGCATCGCGATGCTGATCGGCAAGGCGGGCAGCGGCATGCGGCGGTTGTCGCAGATGCAGCGCACGCGCGAGATCCTGTCGCCGGAAGGGGAGATCGCGCACATGTCGGAAGACGAACGCCGCCGACTGCTGCAGGAAGAGACGATCGTCGTCGAGTTCGAGCCGGAACGGGCCAAGCGTTCGCTGCCGCACCTGCTGCGCTCCGTTTCGGAACGCCGGCATGCGCATGCGATGCTGGACCGCGCCGAGACTGATTCCGCGCTCGACGAGGCGCAGCGGCGGCTGGTCGGTGAAATCCGGAACCTGCTGCCGGTGAGCGCGGCCCGGGGTACCGCCAAGCGCGCGGCGCCGGCCAAGCGCAAGCCGGGCAAGGCCGGGACCTCGGGACGGACCCGCGCGCGGGTATGATCGAACGCTCGGGTCATTGACGAGCGCGCATGCAGAACACCACCAATCGCACCTGGGCCGAAATCGAACCGGGTGTCAGCGAGCAACTGGTCCACACCGTGACGGCGGCGGATGTCGAGGCCCTGTCACTCGTGGCCGGCGACGTTGAGGCGTTTCACCTGCGCCAGACCGAGGCCGGACATCCAGGCTCCGCGCCGGGCGCTGCAGCCATCGCCCTGGTCGCGGGCCTGCTCAATCGGCGGCTGCCGGGCCCGGGCAGTGCCATCAGCGGCACGCAGTTTCGCTATACAGGTCGTCTCCACGTCGGCGATGTACTCACCGTCGACGTGCGCGCGCGCACCAAGTTGCCCGATGGTCGCAGCATCGAGTTCGACTGCCGGTGCGTCAACCAGCGCGGCGAGATGCTGGTGGACGGCACCGCGACGGTGCTGGCACCGACCACTCGCGTCGAGTACGACGACATCGCCACGCCCGAAATCGTGCTGCGCTACAGCGACCGGCTGGGGCGACTCTTTGCGCGCTGCGAGACGCTCGCGCCGGTGCCATGCGCGGTGGTCCATTCCTGCGATCGTGAATCGCTGCTGGGCGCGCTCGAAGCCGCGCAGCGCAATCTGATCGTGCCGATTCTCGTGGGGCCGCTTGCCAAGATTCGCGCGGCGGCGGCGGCGGCGCAGGTGGATCTTGCGCCTTACCGGTTGGTCGATGCGCCGCACAGCCACGCCGCGGCGCAGCAGGCCGTGGCCATGGCGCGAACCGGCGAAGTGGAGGCGCTGATGAAGGGCAGCCTGCACACTGACGAACTGATGAGCGCTGTCATCGATGGCGCCTCCGGCTTGCGCACCGATCGTCGCGTCAGCCACGTGTTCGTCATGGACGTGCCGACCTATCCGCGCCTGCTGCTGATCACCGACGCCGCCATCAACCTGGCACCTGATCTCGACGTGAAGGCGGACATCTGCCGCAATGCGATTGCACTGGCGAAAGTGCTGGGCATGGCGCTGCCGAAGGTGGCGATCCTGTCCGCCGTGGAAACCATCAACGCGAAGTTGCCGTCTACGCTCGATGCGGCGGCGCTGTGCAAAATGGCCGACCGCGGCCAGATCACCGGCGGCGTGCTGGACGGCCCGCTGGCGTTCGACAACGCGGTGTCGCCCGCGGCCGCACGCGCGAAGGGCATCGTCTCGCCGGTCGCCGGACAGGCCGACATCCTGCTGGTGCCGGATATCGAGTCCGGCAACATGGTGGCAAAACAACTCACGTACCTGGCCGGCGCGGACAGCGCAGGCATCGTGTTGGGTGCGCGCGTGCCGATCGTGCTGACGTCGCGTTCGGCCAGCGTGCGCGCACGGCTCGCGTCCACAGCGGTGATGAAGCTGGTCGCGCATGACCTGCGCGCGCGGCGCGCATCGCAGGCCTGATAGTCACCGCGATGACGGCGGGCATCCTGGTCCTGAACGCGGGGTCGTCGAGCCTCAAGTTCTCGCTGTTCACGCAAGCGGACGCGGCGCCGGTCCTGGTGCAGCGCGGGCAATTGGACGGCCTGACCACGGCGTCGCGCTTCGAGGCGAAGTCGGCCGCAGGCGAAACGCTGGGGATGCAAACGTGGCCCGATGCATTAGGGCATGCGGGCGCGCTGGAATTCCTGTTCGACTATCTCGCCGCGGCGCTGGCCGCACATCCGCTGCACGCGGTCGGCCATCGCGTCGTGCACGGCGGCATGCATTTCGCGCGGCCGGTGGTGATGGATGCCGCACACCTGGCCGAACTGGAGCGCCTCGTGCCGTTGGCGCCACTGCACCAGCCGCACAACCTGGCGCCGATCCGTGCGCTGCTGCAGTTGCGGCCGGGGCTGCCGCAGGTGGCGTGCTTCGACACCGCGTTCCACCGCTCGCAGTCGGTGCTCGAGCAGGCGTACGGCCTGCCGCCGGAAATCACGTCGCGCGGCGTGCAGCGCTATGGCTTTCACGGGCTGTCCTACGAATACATCACGAGCGTGCTGCCGGCGATCGACGCCGATGCCGCGCGCGGGCGCACCGTGGTGGCGCACCTTGGCAACGGCGCGTCGATGTGCGCGATCAAGGACGGCAGGAGCGTGTCGTCGACCATGGGATTTTCCACCGTCGACGGGCTGCTGATGGGCACGCGCAGCGGCACGCTCGACCCCGGCATCCTGCTGTACCTGATGGACGAGCTGCAGATGGACGCGCGCGGTATCGAGAAGCTGATCTACCACCAGTCGGGCTTGCTGGGCGTGTCCGGATTGTCGAGCGACATGCGCACGTTGCGCGCCAGCGACGATCCGCGCGCCAAGTTCGCGATCGCACTTTTCTGCCACCGGATCGCGCGCGAACTGGGGGCGCTGGCGGCCGCGCTGGGCGGACTCGATGCACTGGTGTTTACCGGCGGCATCGGTGAACATGCGGCGCCGATCCGCGCGCAGGTCGTCGCGGCTGCCGAATGGTTGGGACTGCGGCTCGATCCCGAGGCCAACGCGCGCGACGGCCCGCGCATCAGCGTGGCCGGGACCGCATCGGCGTGGGTGATTCCGACGGACGAGGAATTGATGATCGCGCGCCACACCGGCGCACTGATTGACGGGAGCAGGCAATGAGCGAATTGCGAATCGAAAAGGACGCGCTGGGCGAAGTCCCGGTACCGGCGGCGCGGTTGTGGGGCGCGCAGACGCAGCGGTCCATCGACAATTTTCCGATCGGCGTGGCGCGCTTCGCGTTCGGGCGGCCCGTGGTGCGTGCGTTCGGGCTGGTCAAGCAGGCAGCCGCGCGCGCCAACCTTGAACTGGGTGTGCTGACCGCTGACAAGGCGGCGTGGATCGAACGCGCGGCTGCCTGCT
>Ga0163153_10005643_pt1 | contig 14614 bp, 11 predicted proteins | sample OliLakLV19MP6IB1_FD_148629 | JGI IMG/M metagenome (GOLD analysis project Ga0163153, IMG submission 148629) | Freshwater microbial mat bacterial communities from Lake Vanda, McMurdo Dry Valleys, Antarctica - Oligotrophic Lake LV.19.MP6.IB-1 | ecosystem: Environmental > Aquatic > Freshwater >... | reverse complement strand
CCCCCCGCTCCACCCGGCGCGTCGGCCGCGCCGACGGCAAAGCCCCACGTCAACAGCGCTCCCGCCGCCCCCGCGGTCGCGAGGGAGGAACCAAACCGCCCGCGCATCCGGGTACGATGCCGTGTCCGCATTCAAGCACAGTCTATCTCTGACGGAGGTTCCCGCCGTGCCGACCGACATCCGATCGCTCCTGGGCCCCCAGGCCGACGCCCTGCTCAACCACGAGTCCCGGACGCTCCCGCGCTCGGCGATCCACCTCCCCGGGCCCGACTTCGTCGACCGGGTCTTCTCGCAGACCGACCGCTCGCCGGTGGTGCTCCGCAATCTGCAGATGATCCTGAACACGGGGCGGCTCGCCAACACGGGCTTCGTCTCGATCCTCCCCGTGGACCAGGGCGTCGAGCATTCCGCGGGCGCGAGCTTCGCCCCCAACCCGGCGTACTTCGACCCCGAGAACATCGTCAAGCTCGCGATCGAGGGGGGCTGCAACGCCGTGGCCTCGACGATCGGCGTGCTGGCGTCGGTGGCCCGCAAGTACGCCCACAAGATCCCCTTCCTGGCGAAGTTCAACCACAACGAGATGCTGACGTCGCCGAACATCTTCAAGCAGAGCTACTTCGGCTCGGTCCGCACCTGCTACGAGATGGGCGCCGTCGCCGTGGGGGCCACGATCTATTTCGGCAGCGACAGCGCCCGCGAGGAGATCGCGTACGTCAGCGACATGTTCGAGGAGGCCCACAACTACGGCCTGGTCACCGTGCTGTGGTGCTACACCCGCAACAACGCCTTCAAGGTCAAGGGCGCGGACGGGAAGTCCACCGACTACCACTCGTCGGCCGACCTCACCGGCCAGGCCGACCACCTCGGGGCCACGATCAAGGCCGACATCATCAAGCAGAAGCTCCCGACCAACAACGGCGGGTACGCCGCGCTCAACAGCGGGGGCTCGAGCTACGGCAAGTGGGACAAGCGGGTGTATACCGACCTCGCGGGCTCGGACGAGGCGGGCAAGGGCGGGCACCCGATCGACCTGTGCCGCTACCAGCTCGCCAACGGCTACATGGGGCGGATCCCGCTCATCAACTCGGGCGGCGAGAGCCACGGCGCGGGCGACCTGGCCGAGGCGGTGACCACCGCGGTGATCAACAAGCGCGCCGGCGGCATGGGGCTCATTTCTGGCCGCAAGGCGTTTCAGAAGCCCATGAAGGACGGCGTGGCGCTGTTGAACGCGGTGCAGGATGTGTATCTGGACAAGAGCGTGACGGTCGCTTGATCGCTGCACTGGGACGCCGGACCTGAGGCTTTGCGAAGGTCCGGGTTGGTGACCCACGTGCATCGTGCGCGGTTGCGCGTCATCGCGAGCACACTGACCCACGCACCCACGAGAAACCCGGAGCTTCGCAGAGCCTCAGCTCCGGCGTCCGGGCGCGAGGGCCACGGCGAGGTTGCGGGTCCCCAAGGGGTGGCTTGCCAGGCGGTGTCGGTGGTGATGGACAGGGGTGGGGCTCCGCGGGATTGTTGGCCGGGGTTGCCTGGGCGCTTGGGCGCTGGGCCGGGTTGGTGTTCGGGGCATCCGGACCTTCGCCGGGCCTCAGGTCCGGCGTCGGGGTGTCACCGAAACCCGAGCTTTGGACCCCAACTGGAGCGCTCGCGGGGGACGGTGGGGTGGATGGCGACGATTGGGGCATACACCCGACATTCACCCCGGGCTTGCGCCCAAGGCTCGTTTGAGCCAGGCGCAGGAGGGTTGTCGCGGCCGTGCGGCGGTCTCGGATGCTCGCGGCCTTGTCCGACAGGATCGACACCAGCGCGTCGAAGGCGAGGCGGACGGCGCGGGCGAGGTCCGCGGCGGGGATCAGGTCGGCGAGGGCGGTGGCCGGTACGGTGTCAGCGGTGGTGCGTGTGGCGATCATGCCCGGAGTTTGGCCGGAGATCGAGGGCAAGCAAATGGAAGGTGGCGAAGTGTCGCGTTTTTGCGCGCAAAAGCGACATTTCGGCCAGAAATTGTGCGTTGGGGGCCCGGTGGGAATCCGGACCTTCGCCGAGCCTCAGGTCCGGCGTCCCCGGGGCGCGGGGGTTCTACCGCTTCCCGACTGAACCCAGCAGGCGGCGCTCTACTTCTGCCGCGGCCGCCGACAGGCCCCGATCCCTTCGCTTCACGATCACCAGCCTTCTCGCCAGCTTCCCCTCGCGGCACACGCGGCCCTCTCCCTGCGCAAGCGCAAAGCGGCTTACGAACCCCGCGCCGATCCCCGCCGCCACCATCCGCTTGATCCCCTCGATCGAGCGGAGCTCCATGACGTAGTTCAGGCTCACCCCCGCCTTGCCCGCCGCGGCGTCGATCACGCCGCGTACCGCCGAGCCAGCCTCGAACCCCACCACCGGCTGGCCCGCGAGCTCGCGCCAGCGGAAGCCCTCCGAGCGTTTCCCGCTCGCGCCCTGCGGCTCGATCAGCCGCAGTTCATCCTCCACCAGCGGCGTGCGCGCCAACCCGTCCGCCCCGGGCACATCCACCGGCAGGGTCACGATCCCCAGGTCGAGCTCCCCCGACAGCACCGCGATCGCCACGGCGTTGGACCCCGCTTCGCGCACCCCGAACCGCAGACCCGGGTGGTCTCGCCGCACCGCCGAGACCACCGGCGGCAGCAGATATTCCGTAGCGGTCGCCCCCGCGCCGATGCGCACGCTGCCGCGCTCGAGCCCGATGAGCTCTCGCACGGCCCGAGCGCCGCCCTCGGCCTGGCGCACGGCCTCCTCGGCGTACGCGAGGAACACCCGCCCGGCTTCGGTGACCTCGACGCCGCGTCCGGTGCGGTGGAGCAGCGCCGCGCCGACTTCCGCTTCGAGCTTCTTGACCGCCGCGGACAGGGCCGGCTGGGTGACGCCCAGGGCGTGGGCAGCGCGGGTCATGTGCCCGGCGGTCGCGATCGCCTTGAAATACCGCAGGCTGGTCAGTTCCATGGTCGGGCCGCACGATCCTACCCGAAGCGGCGTTGCCACCGCTCTCGCCGCGTCATGTATGCTTGAGCGATGCCCAGCCCACCCTCCGGCCAACCAGCGCCGAAGCAGCCCAAGGACCCCCGGTTCGCGGACCGCGGCCCGATCCCTCTCGAACCCGAACCCCAGGTCGCCCCGCCGCCCGGGCGCCGGGGGGCCACGCCGTTCTGCCCGTTCTGCGAGCGCCCGCTCTCGCCGACCGCGACCGTCTGCACCGGCTGCGGGTACAGCCGCGCCACGGGGGCGCGGCGCACGCCCGTTCGGCCCGAGGGCGACGGGAAGCCGAAGTATCAGCCGAACCCGTGCCGCGAGTGCGGGTACGACCTCAACGGCGTGGTCAACCCCACGTGCCCCGAGTGCGATGCGCCCATCCGGCGCTCGGGGCTGAGCCTGCTCGCCGACGAGCGGGGGATCGCTCGTGCTTCCTACCGCAAGGCCCTCATCGGGATCGGCGTCGGGCTTGTGGGCATCGTGCTCATCGCGGGCTTGCAGGCGACCCCGGTCGCGTTGCTCGGGACGCTCATGTGCTGGCCGCTGGCGATCGTCGGGTACGCGGTCGCCAAGATCTTCTGGGACGGGCTCGACGAGCCGTGGGCGCTTCTGGCGGTGCGGGCGCTGGCGGTGCTCGCGGTCGTGGTCGCCGCGGCGATGCTGCTGATGCCTATCTCCGCGGCGGTGGCGTTCCGGCCTTGGGGCATCGGGCGGCTTGTGTTCATCGTGTTCGCGGCCGTGGCCGCCCTGGACGCCGCGTGCGAGGAGGACCTGGACGACGCGGTCGCGTACTCGATCCCGTTCGTGATCATCGGGGCCTTCGGCCCGGCGCTGCTCGCGTCGCTGGTGCTGTGATGCCCGGAGCCCCCCGCGTCAATATCATGTCCGCATGAATCGCCCGTGGGACTCGCTGAGCCCGCACGAGCGCGCCCGGCGCATCCGCGGCTACCTCGCGGCCAACCACGCGGCGTGCCCGCGCTGCGGCTATGACCTGTTCGGGCTCGCCGTCCCCGACTGCCCCGAATGCGGCAACACGGTTGACGAGCGCGGCTTCAGCTTCCTGGCCCCGGAGGGCGACGAGCGGTATGAGACGCGGCGCGTGCAGGAGTACGTCGCCACGAACCGGACGACCTGCCCGGGTTGCCAGATGGCCCTCGACCGCGTCAACGGACGAGCCTGCCCGTTCTGCGAGAAGGTGCTCGAGGTGTGGATGCTCATGCCGCGGGGCCTGGCGGTGCGGCGACGCGGGCGCTGGGCGTGGCCGCTCTTGCTCGCGCTGCTGTACTTCGTGCTGGCCGCGCTCGTGGGCGTGCTGGGCCTGTGGACGCGCCCGGGCTGAGGCGGGAATCTCCACACTCACCGCCCGCAACCGCCCGCAACCGGACGGGGCCGCTCCGATACAACCCCTCGCCCTCCTCGCGGGGCACCCCGAGCGCCTCCACCATGACCACTACACGTCGCTGGTTCCTTGTCGCCGCGTCGGCCTCGGCCGCCGCCACGTTCATCGCGGGTGCATCCCCGGCCTCGGCCGGGCTGGGACGCCGCCCGCGCCCCGCCAAGGGCCTGCACCTGCTGATCCTCGGGGGCACGAGCTTCCTTGGACCCGCGTGCATCACCTCGGCCCTCGCGGCGGGCCACAAGGTGACCATCTTCAACCGCGGGCGCCTCGAAGACCGACGCAAGAACGCCGGACGCCCCAGCGCCGTCCCCGACGGCGTGGAGGTGCTCTACGGCAACCGCGACCCCGATAAAACCGCCGACTCCGACGACGACGCCAAGGCCGGCGACACGCCCCTGCCCGACAGCCCCAAGGGGCTCACCCAGCTCGAGGGGCGGAAGTTCGACGCGGTAATCGACACGAGCGGCTACTGGCCGCGCATGGTCAAGGCCTCGGCCGGGCTGCTCGCTCCCAACGTGGGCCACTACGTGTTCATCTCGACGATCTCGGTGTACAAGAGCAACGACAAGCCCGGCGCAGACGAATCCGCGGAGCTCGCGACGCTCGCCGACCCGACGATCGAGAGCTTCGGCGCCCAGTTCGAGAACTACGGCGGCGGCAAGGCGCTCTGCGAACAGGCCGCGGAGGCCGCGATGCCCGGACGCGTGACCGTGCTGCGCCCCGGCTTCATCGTCGGCCCGCGTGACGGGTCGAAGCGCTTCGTGCACTGGCCGGTGCGGGCGGCCCGCGGCGGCGAGTTCATCGTCCCGGGCAAGCCCGAAGACCCCATCCAGGTCGTCGACGTCCGGGATCTCGCCGACTTCTCACTTCGGTGCATCGAGCAGAAGACGATGGGCACGTTCGACATCACCGGTCCGGCGGGGGGGATGCCGATGCGCACGTTCGTCGAGGGCATCATCGCCGGCACCCGCGATCCGGCCCCGCCGGCGCCGGCCGTGCCCGTCTTCATCGACGCTGATTTCCTCGAAGCCCAGGGCGTGTCGCCGCAGTCGTTCCCGCTGTGGATCCCGCCCGTGGGCGAGAGCGCGGGCTTCCACAATCGGACCATCGCCAAGGCGATCAAGGCCGGGCTGAAGTTCCGACCCCTGGACGACACCGCCCGCACCACCCTCGCGTGGTACCGCTCGCTCCCCGAGGAGACGCAGAAGAACATGATTCCGCCGGGCGTGCCCGCCGAGAAGGAGCAGGAAGTCATCGCGGCGTGGAAGGCGAAGAAGTGACGCGCGGGGGGCACGGGCGAACGCATGCCCCGTCTCCCATGTTCACGAGATCCAGAGCAGCCGGTACTTTCCGCGTTCCATCGCCACCCACAGTTCGGTGAAACGGATCCCCTTCGCGGCCAAGCCGTTGAGCCGGACTCGGTACTGGTGCTTGGCGGTCTGCTGCACGAGGGCGTTTGGAGACGGCACCATCGGCATGCGTGCGAACATGATTTCAATGTCGCGCCGGTTTTCGTGGAGCCAGTCGACGTAGTCCTCGGGAGATTGGCCGCGTGAGTGCAGCTCATCGAGCAACGCTTCGGAGAAGAGCTGATCGATGAGCAGGTCGTCGCGATCCTCGTCGAGCGTCCAGCGAACGTGGTGGATGAGCGAGATGATGTCGCCCGCCTCCAGCGTGACCAGCTTGTCCGGGAGCTTGGCCATGCGGTCGTAGAAGCCCTCGCCGACCACGGTCGGGTCGATGGGCTCGGCGCTGGGGGCATCGTCGGGGTCGAAAGAACTGGTGACGGACTGCTGCGAAGGTTCCACGCCGACGGCCGGAGTCGCCGTCACCGCGTTATCGATGTTCGCGAGGAACGGCTTGTATCGCAGGATGCGCTGCTCCGACGCGCACCCGCCCGCCATCACGCTTATGCACGCCGCGAGGGCCGGCCAAGGTTGAACCCGCTTGCTCACGCGTGCACTCCTTCGACGGGGACGGCCGTCGCGTGTGCCGACCCGCGCCGCCAGGTGTCGTGCGCGTGGAACCGGTCGGAGGTTTCAGGATAATCCGTCCGCCGGTGACAGCCGCGTGATTCCTCTCGCCACGCGGCGCTGCGGACGAGCAGGGCGGCGACCAGGAGCATGTTCTGGGCCTGCCACCCGGCGGGGTCGTCGAAGATCTTGTCGAGGGTGTACCGGGCCCAGAAGCCGATCATGTCGCCGGCGTCGGCGAGACGCTGGCCCGTCCGCTCGATCCCCGCGTTGCGCCACATCGCCGAGCGGAGCGAGCTGAGCACGTCGGCCAGGTCGATCTCGCCCAGGGGGCTGGGGCGGATGTCGCTCACGATCGGGACCGGCATCGGCGGAGCGACCCCGGACCATGTACCCGCTTTGAGGCCGTTCTTCGCTCCGTGAACGGCGCCGACGCTCGGGCCGGCGCGGCGCTCGGCCGCCGCGGCGCCCGCCGCCTCCCCCATCACCAGCCCTTCGAGCAGGGAGTTGCTCGCGAGGCGGTTCGCCCCGTGCAGCCCGGTACACGACGCCTCGCCCACGGCGTACAGCCCGGGCACGTCCGTGCGTCCGTGCTCGTCGGTGCGCACGCCGCCGATGGTGTAGTGGGCGGCCGGGTTCACCGGGATGAGGTCCTGGGCGGGGTCGAGGTCATACTTCGCGAGCACCTGGGCGATCCCGGGGAAGCGCGACTTGAAATGGGCGATGTGGCGCACGTCGAGGTTGACGTGCGTGCCGCCGTGCTTCGCGAGGCGGCGGACGATGGCGCTGGAGACCACGTCGCGCGGTGCGAGCTCGGCGAGGGGGTGCTCGTCGCGCATGAACCGGTGGCCGGACTGGTCGAGCAGGAACGCCCCCTCGCCGCGGACCGCCTCGGAGATGAGCGCCCGGCTCGCGCCCGCGAGGTACAGCGCGGTGGGGTGGAACTGCACGAACGCCATGTCGGCGATCGACGCGCCCGCGCGGTAGGCCATCGCGATCCCGTCGGCGGTGGCTACACGCGGATTGGTGGTTTCGCGGAAGAGCACGCCCGCGCCGCCGCTGGCGACGATCGTCGCCTTCGCCCAGACGACCTGCAGGCCGTAGCGCGGGTGGTGGGTGATCGCGCCGAGCACGGGCGAGCCGGGCTCGGGCGACGGGGTGATGAGATCGAGGGCGAAGCAGCCGGTGAAGAGGCGGGCCTGTCCCGCGCCGGCTCCGGCGCCGCGCTTATCGCCGCCCAGGGTTCGCACCCGCTCGAGCAGGCACCGCGACACCTCGCGCCCCGTCGCGTCCCCCAGCGCGTGAACGATCCGCGAGGCGTGGTGCCCGCCCTCGCGCCCGAGGCTGAGCCCGCTCGCGCTCTGTTCCCCTTCCCCCGCGCCGTCGGCCCGCATGCCCCACGCGAGCAGCTCGCGGATCCGCTCGGGCCCCTGCGCGACGATCCGCCGCACGACGTCGGCGTCGCACAGCCCGGCGCCGGCCTCGAGCGTGTCGGCGACGTGGGCCTCGACGGTGTCGCGGGGGTCCATGACCGCGGCGATCCCGCCCTGGGCCCACGCGGTGTTGCTCAGGGACGGGTCATCCTTGGTGAGGACGATCACCTCGCCGTGCTCGGCGGCCGCGATCGCCGCCCGCAGGCCGGCGACGCCCGCGCCGATCACGAGCGTGTCGGTGAAAATCTGAGGCAGCAGGGTCGAGCGGAAGGGGATGAGATACCGCCGCTCGTCGAACAGGCGATCCATGGGGGATGGTATGACGCGGCGCTTCACTCAATCCGTGGGTCCACCCACCGGTACAGCACATCCACCACGAGGTTGAACACGATCAGCATCGTCGCGAAGATGAGCACGACGCCCATGATCAGGAACAGGTCCTTGTTCAGCACGCCGTTCACGAAGTGCTGGCCCATCCCCGGCACGTTGAACACCTTCTCGACGACGAACGAGCCGGTCATCGCCAGGGCCGTCGCCGGGCCCAGGTAGCTCAGCACCGGCAGGAACGCGTTCTTGAGCGCGTGCTTGAGCAGCACGCGGCTCTCGGGCAGGCCCTTGGCCCGGGCCGTGCGGATAAAGTCGCTTCCCAGGTGCTCGATCATCCCCATGCGCGTAAGCCGCGCGATGTAGGCCGCGAACGGCAGGCTGAGCGTCAACGCCGGCAGGATCGCGTCCCCCAGCCGCCCCCACGACGCCACCTTCCCCACGCCCAGCAGCACCGGGAACAGCAGCAGCAGCAGCGTCCCGATCACGAAGCTCGGCAGGCTGATCCCCACGAGCGCGAGCGTCAGCGTCGAGAGGTCCGCCACGGAGTTGGGCTTCACGGCCCCCACCACGCCGGCCGACACCCCGACGAGCAGCGCGACCAGGATGGCCGCGGCCCCGAGCGTCACCGACACCGGCAACGCCCCGGCGATGATCTCGTTCACCCGCCAGTCTTCGTACTGCAGGCTCGGGCCCAGGTCGAAGATGTACCGCGCCGGGGGCGCCTCGCCGTGCGCCGCCGCGTCCGTCGTGCGCCACGCTGCCGCGCCCGAGAGCGATTCCCGCGCATACCGCAGTCCCAGCGCGTTGTCGAGATACGACCAGTAGAACGACCAGAAGCTGTCGAGGTTGTACTGGCGCTTCATCGCCTCGACGACTTCCGGCGGCGGGCGCCGCCCCTCGGGGTTTTCCAGGGGATCGCCGGGGACCGCCCACGCGAGCGTGAGCGTGAGCGTGTAGATCACCAGCAGGATCAACGGCAACTGGAGCAGCCGGCGGGCGATGAGTCCGATCATTGCCCCGTCCCCCCGCCCGTGCCTTGGCGCACGGCCCCGCCCAGGTCGCGCCCCGATCCGCGAACCCGCGGCGGCATCGCCAGCGCGCGGTTCGCGCCCTTGGGGTCGTCGAGCATGTCCACCAGGTACATGTTCTGCTCCTGGCGCGGGTGCGTGGAAATCCCGCTCATCCGGTGCGCGTTGAAGAGGTAGATCTGGCTGTAGTGGAAGATCGGGATCATCGGCAGGTCGCGCTCGACGATCATTTTCTCCGCCCGCTCCAGGATCTTCAGCCGCTTCGCCGGGTCGACCTCTGCGTTCGCCGCGTCCAGCAGCGCGTCGTACTCGGGGTTGTTGTACCGGCGGTCGTTGTTCCCGTCCGTCGAGCGGCTGAGCTCGAGGAACGTGGTCGGGTCGCCGTAGTCTCCGTACCACCCCGCGCGGCTCACCATGTAGTTCTGCTTCTTGAGGTCGTTGCGGAAGACCTTGATCTCGCGCTGCACGAGCGCGACGGGCACGCCCAGGTTCTCCTGCCAGTCCTTGGCGATGGCCTGCGCGATGAGGTCATGCCCCGAGTCCTTGTTGAACAGGATCTCGACGGTGATGAACCGCGACGGGTCGGAATAGCCCGCGTCGGCGAGCAGCTTGCGGGCCGCGGGCGGGTCGTACGGCACGCCCGCGGGCGACACGTAGCCGCCGATGGAGCCCGGGGGCGTGAGGCACCCGGCGACGGGCTCGCCGAGCCGGCGCACCTGCTCGGCGACGCGCCGCTTGTCGAGCGCCATCGCGAACGCCCGGCGCACGCGCGGGTCGCTGAACGGGTTGTCGCGCCCGTCCTGGAGCCGGGGCTCGCAGTTGAAGTTGTAGAAGTACGTTCCGAACGCGGGGATCGCGTGGATGTGCGCCCGCGGATCGTCGGGCAGCCGGCGGTCGATCTCGAGCTGGTCGAGCCCCTCGGTGCGCATCGTCGCGACCTCGATCGCGTGCTCGTCGTAGAACGCCTGCTTGGCCGCGAGCATGTCGCCCCGGTACGGCGGGATCACGTCGCTCACCCAGTCGACCGCGCCCGACGAGAACGCGAGCACGGTGGCGTTGGGGTCCTCCACGGACGGGATGTTGATCGAGTCGATGCTGATCGCCGTGGGGTTCCAGTAGTGCTCGTTGCGTTCCAGCCGCATGTCGCGCTTGAACCGCCACTGGACGAGCTTGAACGGCCCGTTGGAGACCAGCAGCGGCGGCTTGGTCCACCCCGACTCGATCTTGAGCCGCCCGGTCGATGCGTCCACCGTTTCGTACTGCTTCACCAGCGGCGGGTACACGGGGTATGCGCACGAGAACGCGCAGATATCGAGGAAGTACGGCACCGGGCGCACGAGCCGGATCTCGAGCGTTCGGTCGTCGATCGCGCGGATCCCCACCTGCTCACGGAACGTGCGCTCGGTCTCCCGCCAGAGCTCCTGCGCGTCGTCGCCGCGTTTGAAGGCGGCGAGCGCCGCCGTCCGCCACTCGTAGAACTCCTGGGCCCCGTCGACGAGCTGGAAGAGCTTGAAGTAGTCGCTGGCGGTGTCGGGCAGGATCGCGCGGCGCCACGCGTAGACGAAGTGGCCCGAAGTGACGGGGACGCCGTTGGACCACTTCGCGTCGGCGCGGAGGTGGAAGGTGTACGTGATCCCGTCGGCGGAGACGTCCCACGACTCGGCCACGCCCGGCTTGGGGGTGTAATCCCAGGTGAAGACGTCGTTCTTGACCAGCCCCTCGAAGAGGATCCGCGCGACGCGGAAGTCCTGCATCCAGCTCATGCGCTGCAGGTCGAGGGTGTTGATGTCGCCTCGGTTGATGAAGCTGAAGTCGGCCTTGGGCTGCGGGCGGTCGGTGAGGACGCTGGCGCCCAGCGCGACGAGCAGGATCAGCACCGGCACGACCAGTTTGAGCATGCGCGAAGCGTACGGCGAGCGGAGGCGCGGGCCCCCACTCCTTGCCGCGCCCGGTCAGCGCACGAATTCGGTGTCGGCGAAGCCGAACGGCTGGCTCGTGAGCGCCCCGTTGGGGCCGATGATCTCCAGCACCCTCTCCACGAACTTCGCGTCCTCGTTCGCGGTGAGCATCGGGCCGAACTGGTATTCCTTCACCGACTCGCCGCCCATCGCGCTGTGCGCGAAGTAGTACGTCGCCTCGGCGAGCGCGGCGATCTTCGCCAGCATCTCCCGCTCGTCCGGCGACGCCACGCCCGCCTGGACCCGCCGCCGGACCAGGGCCAGCGTCTGCCCGGCGAGGCCGCCGGCCTGCTTGAGCCCTTCGGGGGTGAGGCGCGGCTCGTTCGGCGGCGCCTGCGTGAGGGCCGTCCGCGTCAGGCCGCTGGCCCGCCAGAAAACGGACCGCCACCCCGGGGTGAGCTCGCTCTTGCCGTCCATCGCCTTGGCCCGGGCGGCGACGCTCCGGGCGGCGCTCGCCACGGCGTAGGTCCGGATGTCCTTGAGCTGCGTCGAGGGGATGGACGAGGCCGCCTGCAGCGCCAGCACCAGGCCTTGGACGACGTTCGCGTCGTCCTCCACGCCCATGCGTGCGGCGATGGCGTCGATGAACCGGCTGGCCTGCTCGCTGCTCAGCACCGCGCTGCGGGGCGGCATCAGGTTGTCGAACACCCGCTGCGCCGCGTACGTCGCGCTGTACCGCACCGCCGGACGCTTGTCGGCGAAAACCTGCACGATCTGGTCGACGGCCCGCGGCGTCCCGAGCTCGCCCAGGATCCGCGCGGCGTTCGAGGCGATCAGGTCGCGCTCGTGCCGGAGGAGCGGCTCGAGCACCGGGAGCAGCACCAGCGTGTAGCGCAGCCGGAAGTCGACGCTCACCTCGGGCGCCACCAGCGGCTCGATCAGGTGGTTCCGCGCGACCTTCACCGCGCTGGGATCTTCCGACCGGAGCTGGTCCTTGTACTTGTCGGCGTACTGCTGGATCTGCCGCACGTCGTCGTCGGTCAGACGCGCCTGGGTGGTGACCTTGTCATCAAGGCCTTGCTGCCCGAGGGCGGGCAGCGCCGCCGCGCCCACCATCAGCACGCACGCGGCGAGGCGGGAGATCAGCACGGTTCGTCGGAGCGTCGGCATAGGCGTATCGAGTCTGACTCGGGAAGGGGCGTAAGTGGTTCAGGCGACTGGTGACAAGCGGGAAAAGTACGGACCCCCGGCTCCGGGCGTCAACCGGCACGACGCAAAGGGATCGTTACCCCCCGCCGGGCCCCATCTTCTGCGCCGCCTCGATCGCCTTCACGGCGGCCGACGCGTCGGGATACTTCCCGGCGCGGATGTCGGCGGCGAACTGGTTCATCTGCGCGGTCATCGGAGCGAACATCCCACCCATCATCCCCAACATCCCCTGCAGCTCTGGCGAACCGGCGATATCGAGCGCCCACGCCCCGTTCACCCTCTTCACCGGAACGGAGAGCGGCGATCCCATCATCGCGAACCCGATCGAACCGGTGTCGGGACCGCTCACGGTCACGTTGATCTTCGCCAGGCTCGGCATACCCATCTTCTCGAACTGCTCGGCCGCGCTGGGCAGCCCCGCCTGCTCGGTCGCCTCGGCCGCCGAAACCTTGAACTTCTCTCGCATCGCCTTGTCAACGTCGACCTGGGCCCGCAGAAGGTCCTTGACGGGGCCATCGGGCAGGAGGATCACCCGCTCGATGGCGCTGATGTCGCCCGACTCAAGCACCTCCGCGAGACTGGCGAGCATCGCGCGGATCTCGCCCACGGCGCCCGACGCGGCCGGAGCGGTCGTTCCGCCCCCCGTGGTCGTGGCCGCCTTGGCGGGCGCCGCGCCCCCCGCGGCCTCGCCCCCAAGGGCCAGCGACTTGGCCGGGGGAACCGTGTTGCTCGCCAGCGACTCGAGCACGGCGCTGACCCGCTCGGTCATCGCCTTGAGCTCCTCGCCGCCGCCAGCGCCGGTGATGGCGTCCTTGGCCTGCGTGAAGAGCTCAGTGGCCTCCTTGCGAGCCTCTTCCTCCGACTTGCGGGCCGCGGCCGCGCCCGTCGCGTACTTGTCCGCGCCCGGCAGGGCCGGCTTGGCCTCGGCCAGCACCTCGAGCAGCGCCGCGTACGCCCGGAAGCCGTCGGCCTGGCCCGCCGCGACGCCGCCGGCGTCGGCGAGATACCCCGCCGCGGCGATCGTCGCCGTGGCCTTGCCCTCGCGCGACGAGCCCTGGGCGGCCTTGCGGGCCTCGGCCGCCGCGGAGCGATAGCCGTCGATCGCCGCCTTCGTCGGCGCGTCGATCCCGGCGCGGGTCTTGTCCACATCCTCCACGGCCGCGCGGATGAATTCCGCGTTCTCCGCCGCCGCGGCCCGCGCCTCGGTCGCCCGCTGCTTGCCCGATTGCGCGAGCGCCTGAATCTCCGCGAGCGCATCCTGCAGGAGCTTGCGCTGAGCCGTCAGATGGTTCAGCACGCCGTCGGCCTGGTCGATGCGCGGGGCGGTGATCGCCGACTGGGCCCGCAGGTCCGCGGCCTTCTTGTCGTGGCCGTCCGCAACCCGGCGGCGCTGGTTCGCCTGGGTGATGAGGTCCGTCTGACCTTGCCCGCCCGCCTCCTGGGCCCGGTTGCGGATCTGGGCTTCGGAGGTCCGCTCGGCCTGGGCGCTCGAAAGCGCCGCCTGCGCGTCGGTCTCGAGCTTGGCCGCTTCCTCCTGCTGCTGGCGCTTCACGGCCGCGGCCTTGGAGATCTCCTGCTCCTTCATCGCGATGTCGTCGTTGATCCGCTTGGACTCCGCCGCGGGATCAAACTGGTCCAGCCCGGCGGCGAACGTCGCCTGCGCCGTGTAGGCGTCGAGGGCGCTGTACACCTCGAGCTGGCCACGGATCCGCCGATCGGGCTCGACTTCCTGCACCCCCCGCCGGGCCGCGGTCTCGAGCTCGGAGGCCTGCGCGGCCTTCAGGCCCGCGAGCCCGCCGGACGCTCGTGCCGAGATCAGGTTCGCCGACGCCGTGTCCCCCGCGGACGGATCGGACCCCAGCTCCTTGGCGTCACGCCGAATGGCGGTCAGCTTGGGCTCGAGATACCCCGCGGCGGTCCCGGGGCTCGAGCTGGCTTCGGCCACCGCGCCGAGCTGGCGGCTCGCGCCGGTGATGGCCTTCCCGGACGGGTCGCTTCGCTCACAGGCGCCCAGCGCTCCCAACGCCATCCCGGCCGTCAGCAGCAGGCCAAGGCACGCGCGGGTGTGATGCGTCTGGGTCCAGAACGGCGGTCGAGCTTCGATCGGTCGGGTCATGCGCACTCCGCGAGCACGGTGAAAGCGTCGGTGAAAGTCGGCGACCGCCCGTTCGGGCGATCCACTGGGTTGAGACTGTAGCCGAAACCACCCCGGGCGTAGCGTCCATACGCGGCTAACGGGGCATGGGCTGCCCCGATGGGGGAGACTTGTCGCCTTCGGGCCGCGCGGCGCTGCCGCCCACGCCGGTTCCACCTCCCACCGGCACCGCCCCGGCGGGTGTGCCAGTGGGGGGGGCGGGCG
>Ga0163153_10005641_pt1 | contig 14616 bp, 3 predicted proteins | sample OliLakLV19MP6IB1_FD_148629 | JGI IMG/M metagenome (GOLD analysis project Ga0163153, IMG submission 148629) | Freshwater microbial mat bacterial communities from Lake Vanda, McMurdo Dry Valleys, Antarctica - Oligotrophic Lake LV.19.MP6.IB-1 | ecosystem: Environmental > Aquatic > Freshwater > Lake... | reverse complement strand
ATTATTGGTAGTATTATTGGTAGTATTATTGGTAGTATTATTGGTTGCATTAGTAGTTGAGTTATTCACTTGTTCAGTGATTGTGGGCGAAATTGTTACTGGCTGTATCGATTGGACTGCCGTTGCTATGGTTGTCGATGTTGGCGCTAGGGTAGGGATGCTGGGTGTCACCGTTGCGCTAGTCTCTGCTCCACCGCCACAAGCTGTACATAAAAAGAGCAATACCAGAATTACAGCGATTGAGTTAACTTGCTTCATATCGAACCTTTCCGTTTTTTAAAGAAATGGAAACTACGATATCTGATTATACCCAAGTTCTGACAATCTTCTGCAAGATCGCTGACAGATATGTGCTTTCTTTCACAAAGCCATAGTTTAGTGACCACTAAAGACAATGCCTAACCACCGATTGACAAAAAACTTGGTGATGACATAGAGGCTGACAACAGAGATAAGCATTACAATCGCGCGCAGATCGCGCGGCCACTGCTCGCTTTGGGGGAAACTGATAGGAGCGATAGAACGAAAGTGGGCAAAGCTAAAATTCAAAGTTGGAGCAAGATAACTAAGCAGCAAGGGCGTGCTTTGCATGCCTTCGGCTACTTTGGGAGTTGGCAGGAAAGCGGCTGGCCGTTGGAGTTGCGTAAAGCGAATCAGATTGCTGGTGGCAACGGTTTCCAGCCAAACAACATCAATCTGTTCAGTGCCAGCGTTTAGGTTACGGCGCAGGCTTGGGTAAAGGTTGTTATTGCCTGAGGCAAAGCGCAGGGGTGTACTCCACCCACGGTGATTCTTGGCGGCATAATAGACCGAACCAGTGGTGGGTGCATCGTTGGGAAAGTCATAGGGATCAGTGGTTTCCAGCCAAGTGATCCAGACTATCTCTTCGCGGTCAACCGTAATGCTCGGATAGGTTTGCGCAACGCCACGGTGCGCGCCGACCCGCACCGGCGCACTCCAGATTGCGCCGTCGAAGGTGGCATAATAGATCTGTGCACTCTGATCCTGCTCTGTCGTCGGCCAAAAGGGCAACTGACGCCAGACAATGTGGATTATTCCCTTGGCATCCACAGCGGCTGAAACATGGCGTTGATCTTGGAACGCCGGCGCAACTTGTTGCCAGCCAGACCAACTGAGGCCGTCATCTGTCGAAGAGGCATAGAGGATCTGTCGAAGGCCGTTTCTAGCCCCATAAGCAAAGAGGTAGAGTTTTTCGCTTGTCGCAATCAGCGAAGGGCGGCTGCGACTGGAGCGGGATGGCGCGATATTAACCCAAGTGCTCCACGATAAACCGCCATCACTTGATTTTATAAACTTGATTTGACTGCCGTCTGTGTGCCACTCATCACGACCTTCCCATACGATATAGATGCGATTGGCTTGGTCAATAAAAATGGTAGGGTGTTCTTGCCAAAGTGATTGATCCTGATGGCCGGCGACAAAACTGATATTGCGCCAGGCAGACCAGCTTTCACCGCCATCGGCCGAATGAACATATTTGATCTGATTTTCATTCTCTGCTGCCCCCATTTCATCCGGCCCATACCAAACTACATGTAAGCCATCGTGTTGATCAATGGCGATGGCGGGTACACGTTGATTGATGTCACCAACCGTCGCAATGGGCCGCTGGCCATTGAGCACACGCCAACGGCTGCCATTGTCGCTCGACTTCGCGACAAAGATATGATAAGCCGTTTCATCGTGCAGTTTATATTTCTTGCGATAAGCAACATAAAGATTGCCCAATGAATCACGCACAATTTTTCTGCTGTCCGTGTAACCCATTGCTTTATTGTTTTGCGTTTGGTCAATTAGCCCTGGTGCATTGGCGATGCTTAGGGTTTGAGCGCGCAAAAAGGGGGTTTTTATAAAAAAGCTGATAACCACCAGTAGTAAGATCAATCCCCAGAATGGCACTTTGCCGGAGCGCCTCCACAGATGTTGTAACCAATAATGCATTTTGAATTACCCCACATTGATTTTATCCATGCCTGACCTGTCTCGCTTGAGTGCTGTTAGGGCGGGACACGCTCGTTAGCAGGAAAAAGGACGAACAACGGTAGTGGCTGGAGCAGTCACTTGGGATAGTTCAATGTGAGGACACAAAGTGAGAGGTGATATATCTAGAAAGACGCCAGCCACCCAAAACCTAAAGTACTAGAATAGCAGAAAAAATTATTTTCTTAACTTACTTTTTAATATTTTAGATTACAGTTTATTGAATAATCTTCAGGATTTCTTCATTAAGAAGATAGTAATACAAATTTTTAACTTATCGATCAGTCATTTGACTTAATTTTATCTGCTATTTTGTTGAGACTCTTACGGAGCTTTAGGCATATGTTATAGTACGTTATTGTAGGTTAGGTTGTTCCGAAAATAAGTGGGTAACGTATTACGGGGTGCAGGATATTTCCAGCGGAGCATTCATCGCTTGGTAGATTACTGGCAGATAAAGCTGGAAAGATAGATTTATTGCTGGTTGAAAGAGTGGTAATGCGCCAAGCATGCCGTTCGTTTCGCCTGCCTTAAGGGCAGGACTTGTGGAGAGAAGGCGAAAGTCACCACCGGTCGCACTGGCAAATTGTGGATCGCTTGCAACCGTGCTTGTGCAGCCGCTTATGGAAAAGCCGCTGCCGGCCGTAGAAAAAAGTAAGTTATGTGAGCATGTATAGAAAGACGCGGGTAGCACCGTATTGTCTTCGATTTCGGTTTTATAGAAGATGTTATTTTTGATTACTGTATTCATAGGCAACTTTGTTTGTTGGCTGTTTCCTAGTTTCAGGTGACCACAAACCACAGTATTGTTGAGAAAGTGTACATTCTGCGCCCTTACCACTGGAATCTCGCCTTCGCTATAACTCGTTTGCGCAAAGAGATTATAGCGCACGATACTGCTGCTGATCATTCCATCTTGTGATCCCGAAGCAAAGCGGATCGCCGCCCCTTTACAGCGCTTAAAAAAATTGTGTTCAACTATATGTTGGTCAGCCACACCATCACCTTCATGGATGACCATGCACCCATCAGCGCCATCTTCACCAGAACCATTCTTATGTAGACGCGCGCCGTCAAAAAAATTGTGTGCGATCAGAAGGGGCATTGTCGTCGTTTTAATATCAATGCATTGCTCCATATTGATGCCTTCGGTGCAGGTATTATAGGTAAACTCCACATACCCGACGTCACGCACTTGGAACATATCTTCTGCCGGCAGATCGGAGAGATTTTTTGTTAGTTGATTGTTGGTGATCAGAATCTGGTTCGGGCGTTGGATCAGCTTTTCCGAGGTCACAAAAATGTTATGACCCGTTAACCCGCCATCAATATGATTGCCGGTGAGGGTAATGTGGGTGGTGTCATCACTAATGCGTATAGCATCAATATGGCCGCCGCGGATACTGTTGTTGCGAATCATTACCTGTGTAATATTGCCCCAATATTCCCCTTTATATTCACTATCAATCCGCATGACATAATCGTTGTCGGACGTGCCTTTCGCTTCAAGGGTAAGACCAGCAATCACCGTGTAGGAGAGAGGACGCAAACTGCCGTAAAGCGTGACCGCTTCACAATTATATGGTTTTAGCGTAATCACGCCATCAGCGGCGCCCGGTGGCAACCAAAGTTTATCGTTGGCTTGATAGGTTCCCGCCCGAAACAAAAGGGTGGTGCCCGGCTGGGCATTAGCTACTATTTCTTCCCACGCATCGTTCGGGTTAATAACCGTGGCGTTGGTGCTGGTAGCCTCGGTAACACATGGCTCCAGAGATGGCCCAACGCTCACATCAGCGCCATAGGCTTCACTGCCGTAAGATGTACTTTGGGCGCGAGCAATGAAAGGTGAAAGATGAAAGTGACTAACCAATGCACCAATGAGAAACAACCACTTTATAGCGCGTTTTACATTGTGTGTAGACAAATGTGTTCCACCCTTGTGTGAAAGTGTAGTATACACAGACGATTCTCTGAACAATACTTAGTAATTGTCTAAAAATAAGTTCCGCCACACCTGACAGGTTTTCGGAAACCTGTCAGGTGTAAATCGGGAAGTTATTTTTAGATGCTCACTTAGTAGACCACAACACTCGCGCTAAAGGAGAACCCCTGGTGCCTAGCTGAGCGATTGCAATCTGCTACTAATGGAAAAATTGACGTTTTTACACTATAGCAAAGTTTCTTCTATAGTGATGTACGCAACTTCGGCTATTTCATTACGTCAAATGTATAAAAGCTTTGGATACTAATCAGACAAATTACGTAAATTTACGTATAGAAAACGTAGGTATTTAGACTGACTATCGTATGGTAAATGTCAAAAAAGTCTCAAATGGCTGCTATAGTATTAACTAGACAAGCCCTTTTATTTAAATTGACAACTTCAAAAGCAATTGCTGACTACATTGTAAGCACATTGTCATATCTAATTTGCAAAAGAGCCTATAGAATGTATGATATCTACCTAGTATTTAATACGTCTATTGTATGTTTGACCTACGGAAAATGTACGTTTCACACTTGTCACAAATTAGCTTTTCAAGCTGCCTATTTACCCCATTTTGCAGTAATAACACTTGATACTCATTAGCTAGACGTAGGTTAACGTAGGTTAGCTCATTGGCTCTTTAGCAATCACTCAAAACTTAAACCCTAAGCTGGTCCAAAAAATGAATATTCTGTACCTGCCATCAACTACATTCCATTTACCGCGTTCTATTATAAGTAATAAGTAGGCGCGTGACAAAGCATTGTAGGAAATTAATGATGAAGCTTACGAAACCGTATCAATTTTTGGTAAATAGCGTCTATACCATCAAGAGTATCATTTGCCAGCAATTCAAGATACAAAATCTCCTACCCATAGTACTCTATAGTAAAACGTCTTGTAGATCCAGAACAGATTAACCGTAAATTCACAGCAATACCATTATAGTTATCAAATCGTCATGGAGTGAATTCCTATGCCTGATAATTTATTACAGGAATTTCAGCGTCTACTCAATCTGATCTTTGAACTTTTCACCCAGTTGCAAAGTCTAGGCAACATCGTTTTTCTTCTGATCCCCGTTGGTATTATTGGTTTTTGGCGCTGGGGTGTTTGGTTGATCCGCAAAATTGTAGGGTCACGTTATCGCACCTTGGTGCCAAGCGGCTATACGACAACCACCAGTATTGTTACCCCTGTTTATAATGAAGACCCCCAAGTCTTTCGCAATGCGCTCGAGTCATGGCTTGCCAATAGTCCTAATGAGATCATTGCTGTCATCGATTATACGGACGAAACCTGTATTCAAGAATTTCGTAAATTTGAAGAAGCATGTGCAGCTACCGGCGCGGTGACAACCAAGTTAATCATCACACGGAAGCCAGGTAAACGTGCTGCGCTGGTGGATGGCGCGCAGGTCGCTAGTGGCGAAATCATCTTTCTGGTGGATAGTGATACCATTTGGGAAAAGGATGTTTTGGTCAAAGCCATTGCCCCCTTTGAAGATCCAGAGGTTGGTGGCGTGACAACACGCCAAAATGTCCTGAACCCAAAGACAGTGGCCCAACGTCTTTTTGACCTCTACCTGGATATTCGCTATTTGGAAGAAATCCGCTTTTTGGCTGCCGCCGGTGATGCTGTCACCTGTATTTCTGGCCGCACGGCCGTCTATCGGCGTTCGGCAATCCTACCTTTGTTAGATGAACTCCTCCATGAAACCTTTTGGGGACAGGCCGTCATTGCCGGTGATGATAAGCGTTTGACCAATCTGGTGCAAGCCCAAGGTTGGAAAGTTCGCTATCAAGAAAGCGCCCGTGTCTATACCCCAGGCTTTCCACGCGTTGCGCAATTTATTCGTCAGCGTGTACGCTGGGCGCGCAACAGTTGGCGCGCGGATCTACGCGCCATCTTTAGTGGTTGGCTCTGGCGCCGTCCTGTTTTGGCTTTCCATTCTATCGACCGCCTTTTCCAGCCCTTGACTACGCTGGTTGCGCCTACCTACCTGGTCTTGTCTGTCATTCACCGCGATTGGTTCACGACGATTGTGATTTTGCTCTGGTGGCTCATTTCACGCGCGGTGAAAATTTTGCCCCATCTACGCCGTCGCCGTTCCAGTGTCATGATCTTACCCATTTATATTGTGTTTACCTATATCTGTGCCCTGATCCGGATCTACGCATTCTTTACCATGAATCACCAAAGCTGGGTCACGCGTTGGGATAAAAGCCGCGTGCGCAGTCTTAGCTTCGTCCGGTCGGCGCTTAGCTATGCTGCAACCGGCATCATGGTAATCTTTGTTGTTATCGTAATCAATCTACTCTATAACCAACGGCGTCTATTGGCAAATATTACCGATCCCAGTGTGGTCGCGCAAGAAGCGCAGTTGCCAGACTACAATCTTCAAGTAGCCAGTGCTACCATTACGGCGCTTGAGCCGACCCTGGAGCGTGTCGGCGCTAGTAATGTGGCGCAGGGGAAGACCGGCTATGAAATCGGCGTAGGGGATACGTTGCCGCTGATTGCTCAGAAATATGGCATCGACGAAAACGCAATCGCCTTAGAGTCCGGTGCCTGGACCATCGGTGAGCGGATTACCCTTCAACTGCCCTTTAAAAATTATAGTGATTACCGCGGTGCGTTGCCCCCGCTTGCCACCGAATCCACTGGCGTCAAAATTGAATATCATCCCGAATTGAATGCCATCACCGTGGTCGGCAACCTAGCTGTGGTGGATATTCCTACGATCCAGCGCATCATTAACGACCCAGCCGTTTTAGAGCATGAAGGTGACGGCGTTTACACCCTCAAAGCTAGTCTGGAATTAAAGCGGCATACGGTGCTGCTGATCGAAGGGCCGCAAGTTACTTGGTTGAAGCTTAAGAGCGACGAAAATGGTGTTGTCCGTATCTTTGGTGATTCCGCCAATATTGGCATTAGCGAAACCAAGATCACCTCTTGGGATCCCAAGCTCAATGATGTGGATCGTAATGCCGACGATGGGCGCGCCCATATCCGCGTTAACAATGGTCGCATGGATATTGTCAAGACCGAGATCGCTTTTCTGGGCCAGCCCAAGCTGCGCAACAGTGGCGGTGGCGTCTATGGTCTTTCCTGGCGTATTGAAAATAGCGCTCGCTTTGAACGTGAACTAACCACCGGCACCTTTGAAGAGAATAATATCCATGAGAATTACATGGGTTTCTACTCGTTTGGCGCCACCGCGATGGTCATTCGTAACAACCAAGTCTATAGCAATATGGAATATGGCCTTGACCCGCACGACGACTCGAATAATTTTATTGTTGAGTTCAATGATGTTCACGACAACGGCAATCATGGCATTATCTTCTCTCGGCGCTGTGTGAACAATGTCATTCGCAACAATAAATCTTACAATAACGCGCTACACGGCATTATGCTTGATCGGGAGAGCAACTATAACTCGATCTATGATAATGTTGTCACCGGCAATACTGACGGCATTGCCCTTTGGCGCTCCGATCTTAATGCTATTTATAACAACGAAGTGCTCGAAAACAAACGTGGCATGCGTTTAAACCGCCGGGCAGCCGATAATGTGATTTATGACAATACGATCAATGGTTCCACCCAATATGGCGTCTATCTCTACGAAGAATCACGCGCCAATTGGTTTATTCGTAACCGCATGAATGACAATCGCGTCGGCATCTATATTCGCTCCTTAAGCAATTACATCTTCAATAACGATGTAATTTACAGCGACAGACTCAACAGAAGCAAACATGCTATCTATCTAACCGAAGAAGCCAGCGCCAATCAGATTGCGCAAAATCGCTTGTCGGGCTACCAAACCGGCATCTATCTGAAGACTGGGCCAGACGAATTTATTGCCAATAATACCTTCCAGGGCGACGCAGAAAATATTCGCTTTACGGAAGAGTGGTATTCACCCCAAAGCAACGGGCAGCCGACCGGCACAAGCTCATTGAATCCTTTGCGCGGCTACCTAGTCTTCTTCAGCCAGATCTGGGCTGGAATGCAAGGCAAAGGCTAACTATAGTCGGAGGTCGTTTAGTCGGATGGTCATTTGGTCATTTGGTCGTTTAGTCCACAGCCATAATTCATTCAAGACTACTCGACTACCTGACCATGCGACTACCTGACCACGCGACTACCTGACCACGCGACGCAGGACTACCTGACTACGCGACTACGCAACTACATCATCTTGGAGAGAACGCTATGCGGAAATTATGGTTGAAATCATGCAGGGTGGCTGTACAACTGTTACTAGTGATTGCATTGCTCCTGCCGAATGCGGCGCTTGCGGCGCCAACCGCGCAAATTACCATCCAGAACCCAACCGACGCGATCTTTAATCAAGGCATCCAACTCTATGATGCCGGCGAGTGGCAAGCCGCACTGGAAAAATTTGAACAGGTTCAAGCAACCTATCAATCCTATAATAACTTAAAACGCAACAGCCAAGCTTGGGAATATATTGGTCATGCCAAGCTGCAACTAGGTGACATTGCCGGCGCTGCGCAGGCCTATCAGAATGCCTTGCCCCCGGCACAAGCCAGGGCCGATGTCGAGCGGCAGGCCAAACTCAACCTTTATCTCGCGCGCACGCTCTATGATCTAAAAGAGTATGCCCAAGCCCAGGCTGCCCAACAAGAGGCTTTGAAGTTTGCCCAAACCCTCAACAGCGCGGTGCTTACTAATCAAGAATTACTTGGCAAAATTCAGTTGGCCGGCGGGCGCATCTATCTGGCGCTCCAACAGCCCAAGGATGCGCTGGCTGCCTATCAAGCTGCACTAGAACTGGCCCGCCCCCTCAGCAACCAAGAGTTGGTGGGTGAGTCGCTTAGCGGCGTAGGGCAGGTCTATGAGGCGCTAAACCAATTCGAGTTGGCGATCACCCCCTATCAGCAGGCGCTGGCATTGGCCCAGACCTTTAGCAACCCCGCGCTGGAAAATGAGAGCCTTGATAATATTGCCAGTCTCTATAAAAAAATGGGACAACCCCAGCAGGGCTTATTTGTCTACCAGAACGCCTTGCGCGCCGCCTATAGTCTGGGCAATCTTGGTTTAGCGGCCAAGACATTGCTTACGATTGGCGACGCCTATGAGGATCTAGGCCAAACTGAGCAAGCGCTGGAAGCTTATGAGGAAGCACTCAAGCTAATCCAAACAACCGAAAACCCTGAACTAGAAAGCAAAGCCTTATCCGCCGTTGGCCGCATTTATCGCGATCTAGGTCAATATGAGAAAGCCGATGAAACCATTCAACATGCGTTGACCCTGGCGGAAACCTATGGCCAGGAAGAGTTAAGTGGACAAATTCGCGCCGACCTGGGCAGCAACTATCGTCAGGTCGGTAAATTTGATGAATCTCTGCTCTCCTATCAAGAAGCGCTGGCCCAGGCGCAAACAACCGGCGACCGTGTCCTGGAGGCAAAAGTGTTGGCCGGCATGGCAAGCACCTACCGCGCCCAGGAGCAATTTGAACCGGCTCTGACCTACTATCAACAAGCGCTCACCCTGAGCGAGGCGCAAAACAATCTGCAAATGGAAAAGAGCATCCTGGCCGATCTCGCCAAAACCTATCGCGATCTAGGCCAGACCGATCAGGCGTTGGAAGCCTATCAACGTGCGCTACAGTTGAGCAAAGATCTCAAAGATACCAAGTTGCAGGCCCAATTGCTGGTCGATCTGGGTGCTCTAGCCAGCGAAACTGGCGATCAAGCCAAAGCACTTGAAACTTATCAAGAGGCGATGACGCTGGTCCAAGCTCAAGGTGACATGGGTCAGTTGGTAAACGTGCAGAATCAACTGGCCAATCTCTATCGCGACCAGGGTCAAACCGATCAGGCGCTGGCCTCCTATCAACAGGCGTTACAGATTGCCGAACAGCGGGGTGACCAACTGTCACAGGGCAACCTGTTGGGTGATCTCGCGGAAGTTTATTGGGAATTAGGCCAATGTAGCGAAGCGCTTGACGCCTATCAACGCGCCTTGGGCTTTGCTCGCCTTGTGCGCAACGACCGCCAGATCATTCGCCTCCTCATGGCGATTGGACGCGTCAACGACACCGAAGGACAATTTGACGAATCACTCGATGCTTATGACGAAGCGCTACGTCTGGTGCGTCAGATCAACGATGCTGGGTTAGAAGCTGAAGTGCTGACCAACGAAGGCGATGCTTTCCGTAGCGCCGGTCAATTTGCCAATGCGCTAAAAGCCTATCAAGAAGCGCTCCGCCTAGCGCAACGCTTCTATATGTTGGGACTACAGACCGAAATTTTTGCGGGCATAGGCGGTGCCTACCGCGAATCGGGTCAATATGAGCAATCGTTACAGCCTTATCGCCAAGCATTGGCATTAGCGCAACGGCTCGGCCAGTTTCGCGCGCAGGGCGAAATTTTGCTGGGTCTTGGCCGCTCCCATCGCGACTTGGGCCAAAATGACATAGCGCTAAAGCAGTATGACGCCGCCGAGATCATTGCCAAACAGCTTCTCGACCTGGATTTGGAAAGTCAATCCGTGAGCGCCAAGGGCGAAGTCTACCGCATCCAAACCAACTATGAAGAGTCGCTGGATGCGTTTCAACGCGCGCTCGATCTGGCCGAACGCAACCTCCGGCAATTGGGTCTCTTTGGCCCCACTTGTCGCACCTTGGATGATTTTCAGTTGCCAGGACGCATCAAGGCCGACACGGCACGTGTTTATCGCGATGAAGGCTTAGTTGAACGGGCCGTGGATTTCTATCAGGAAGCGTTGTCCGCGACCAAGGAATTTGCCGACCTGGAATTGGCTGGCCGCGTCCATGTTGATCTGGGCAAACTTTACCGCGATCAACGCAACTTTAACCAGTCGATTGCCTCCTACCAAGAGGCGGTGGAACTGGCCAAGGCCAGCGAAAATCTCGAAGTCTTGGGTGCCACCTACCTAGAGACGGGTCTAGTCTATCGTGATTTAGGTGAACAGCAAAAAGCACTGGAATTTTACCGCCAAGCGTTAGCCACCGGCCAGGAGCTAAAAGATAAGGAACTGGTCGGCACAGCCCAGCTTGAGATCGGGCGCGCTTATCGGGAACTGACCCAATATGACCAAGCCATCAGCACCTATCAAGAGGCGCTGGTGACGGCTGAATCCGCCGGACAACCGGTCCTTAAGACCCGCGCCTACAGTGGACTAGGCGATGTTTATCGCGCCAGTGGCGACAACCAAAAGGCATTGGAAAATTACAACCTAGCCATTGACCTGGCGCGTGAACAAGATAATCCTGATCTGGAGAATGAACTCCTCGGTCAGGTGGCCAAGGTCTATCGCGATCTAGAACAATTGGATCAAGCGTTAGCCATTGCCGACCAGATCGATAACTTGGTCGTTAAAAATGATATTCTATCCGATATTGCCAAGCTCTATCGCACCTCCGGCCAAAATGAGAAAGCGCTAGCCCTCTATCAACAAGTACTGGATCTGGCGAAGACAGAGCAAGATCCAGAATTACAAGGGGCAATGCTGACCGAGTTGGGCAAAGTCTATCGCGCCATGAGCCAACTTGAAAAAGCGCTGGCTTCCTATGATCAAGCGCTGACACTGGAAGCGAAGATCGATAATCCCAGAATGCGCGCGCTGTTGCTCATGGAGATGGGCAAAACCTATCGCGATTTGCAGCAATATGACCAAGCATTGGCCCGTTTCCAGGAAGCGCGCACCGTGGCCCAACCCCTGGCCGACGCTAACCTGGAAAGCGAAGTTTTGATGGAAAGCGCCGCAGTCTATCGTGATCAACAGCAGTTTGATCAGGCGCTTGCGCTCTACCAGGAGAGTTTGACCCGCTTACAACAGCTTGGCGATACCGCGCGCGCCCGCGAAGTGCTGGCGCAAATTGGCGGTCTCTATCTGGATCTTGGCAATACCGACCAGGCACTACGTACCCACCAGGAAGTGCTACAGTTGGCGCGCCTGTCCGGCGACCAGACGCTCGAAGGCCAAACATTGCTTGAAATTGCCCGCGCCTATCGAGATTCGGGCAATTATGAACAGTCGCTCACCTTTTTTGAGAATGCCCTAGCCCTGGGTCAGGTACTTGGGAACGCTGACCTGCGCAAGGATGCGCTGGGCGATGCCGCCAAGCTCTATTCCTTGCTCAATCGACCAGACCAGGCGTTGCGCGCCTATGAACAAGCGTATGCCTTGGCTCAAACGACGAGCGACCGTCGCGCCGAAGGTGAAGCGCTCGCCGGTCGGGGTCGCGCCTATCTGGCGCTGGGTCAATGTGAACAAGCCATCCAAGCCTATCAAGCCGCCCTCAAAACGGCGGAAAGTTTTGGCCTGCGTGATCTCGCCGGTACGGTGCAGATCGAAATTGGGAAATATTATCGCAACCAGGGCAACGCAGAGCAGGCGTTGGCGGCGATCCAGCGTGTCTTGGCGGTTGCCAAAGAGACGAACGACGCAGCAACCCAAGCCTGGGCCCTGACAGAAATTGGTCGCGCCGAGCGCGATCTGGGAAATTACCCCGAAGCGCAACAGAGCTATGCCCAAGCGCTTACCCTGGCCCAGACGTTGGGCAATGCGCAATTGCTGGAGCAAATTCAGCTTGATCTGGGTAAAGTCCTGCGCAGTAGCGGACAGGCCGAGGAAGCGCTGCTCAAATTGCAAGAAGTGCAGACAGCCCAGCATACGGCCGGTCAAACCGTGGCAGAAAGCGCCACCCTAGTTGAACTGGCAAATGCCTATGCTGATCTGCAACAGTATGATCAGGCGCTACAGGCGTATGAGCAAGCGTTGATCCTGGTGCGCAGCCAAACTGGCACTACAGTCGAGCCCGAACTCGATCCCTCACTTGAAGGTAAAATTTTACTGGGCAGTGGTGAGATCCAGGCGAAGCTGGAACAGTACGATGAAGGCGCACAATCCTACGCAGCGGTGTTGACCTTAGCGCTCGCCACCGGCAACTTGACGCTGCAAGCCGAAGCGTTGGAAGGGCTGGGCGCGCTCTATCGTTCCGGGCAGCAATATAGCCAAGCATTGGCCAATTATCAAAAGGCGTTGCCCCTTGTCCAGCAACTCGTTCAGCGCGGCAGCAATTGTACCGGCGCCGCCAACCCAAACTGGGAAGCCGAAATTCAGAAAAATATTGGGAAAGTCTACCAAGCTCTGGGGCAGTTGGATGATGCGCTGGTGGCCTACCGCCAAGCGCAAACATTGGCCGCGGCCCAAGACAACGCTGGTTTATCCAATGAGATGCTTTCCGCCATCGGCAACGTCTATCGCCTCCAGGGTGATTTTGAACAGGCGTTATCGATTGCGCAACAACTGGGCGATTTCACGCTGGAAGACAAGATCCTAAATGAGATTGGCCTGGAACTGCGGCAAAGTGGCGAGCTGAGTAAAGCGCTGGAACCGTATGAACAGGCGCTAGATCGCGCCAAGGAAGTAGGCGATCGCGCCGCCGAAGGTCGCGCCCTAGCCAATCTGGGCCGTATCTATCGGGCGCTAGAGGAGTATCAGCCCTCTGAAGAAGCGTACAACGCCGCCCTGGTCATTGTGCGCGACGGGGGGGATGGTGAACTGGAAAGTCGAATTTTGCTTGACTTGGGCAAAGTTTACCGGGCAACGGGCAAAGATGATAGCGCGCTGACCAGCTTTGCACAGGCGCTGCCATTGGTCCAAGCGCGCGGCGACAGCGCAACCGAACTAGTATTGCAAGAGAGTATTGGCGAGATCCAACTGGGCAAAGGCAGTTATGATGAGGCGTTGACGGCCTATGAAAGCGCACGCCAGTTGGCAGAAACCGCCAATGATACCAAAAGCACAGGCGAAATTCTAGCCGGCATCAGTCGAATTTATACCGCGCAGGGGCGCAAAGACGAAGCATTGGTGCTCCTAGAACAACTGCGTTCACTCGAATTGGGTGAGGATGTATTGACTGACTTGGCTAAGGTCTATCGCGATCTGGGTCAATACGAAGAAGCATTGGGGCCATATGAACAGGCGTTGCAAGTGGCCAAACAAAATGGCGATACCCTGGCCGAAACCAAGGCGCTCATTGACATTGGTAAACTCTACCGCGCCATGACCAAGCCGGATGAGGCGATGACGCGCTACCAACAAGCCTTAGTGCTTGCCACGACGCTGGACAGTAATGTTCTTCAAGGCGATGCCCTGGAAGGATTGGGCAAGGCGCTGCAAGAACAGGGCCAATTCCAAGCGGCACTCGATTCCTACGAAAAAGTGTTGACGCTAGTGCAAGAAGCCGATCTGCCCGTACTTGAGGCCAATGCGCTGCTGCAAATGGGCAAGGTCTATCGCGATCTGCAAAAGCCCACCGAGGCGCTGGCCGCGTATAGTGATGCACTAGCGAAAGCGGAGCAACTGAAAGATTCCGCCCTGCTCGGTGCCATCCATGCCGACATGGGTGCGCTTTATGAGGTGCAAAATCAGGCGGCAGAAGCCTATGCGGCCTATGAAAAGGCGCTAACCTTTGGCCGTGAACTGGGTGATGCCCAGCTTATCCGCAATGGATTATCTGGCTTTGGTGACGCGCAGCAGGCGCAGGAGGATTACGAAGGCGCGCTGGCCTCCTATACCGAACTTTTGACCTTGGTGCGCGAAGGCGCAGATCCAGCCTC
>Ga0163153_10005639_pt1 | contig 14617 bp, 14 predicted proteins | sample OliLakLV19MP6IB1_FD_148629 | JGI IMG/M metagenome (GOLD analysis project Ga0163153, IMG submission 148629) | Freshwater microbial mat bacterial communities from Lake Vanda, McMurdo Dry Valleys, Antarctica - Oligotrophic Lake LV.19.MP6.IB-1 | ecosystem: Environmental > Aquatic > Freshwater >... | reverse complement strand
TCCCGGCAGGCCTGTTCGGTCGGAAACCAGTCGCGCAGTCCGACCGCCGTTCGAGGATGCTCGGGCATGCACCCAAAGCACTGCCGGTTGGGGTTAGGGGAATCAAGTGCATGCCCAGATTGGGAAATTCGTGTTCCTTATCCGTGTCCATTCGTGTACAACTTGCTGTTCCAAGGTTCACTGCAAAGTCGCAAAGAAAAAGAGCGAACCGGTTTCCCGGTTCGCTCTTGTGCAAAATGGTTGCCTGACCGACTAGGTCAAAACGATCTTGTCGCCGGCCTTCAACGTGACGATGGCTTTCTTCCAGTTCTCGTCGCGACCCGCCTGGGCGGTGCGTTGACGGCGGGCCTTGCCACGGACATTGAGCGTGTTGACGCCGATGACCTTGACCTTGAAGAGTTCTTCCACCGCCCGCTTGATCTGGGGCTTGCTCGCGCGGCGGTCGGCCACCAGCGTGTATTGGTTATACTTTGATCCCTGACGCGTGCCTTTCTCAGTCAGCCGCGCGGTCTTGATGATTTCAAAGGAGTTCATGGCAGTTACTTGAGGCGTGCTTCGAGCTTGTCGAATGCGCTCTTGGTTAGGACAAGGTGGTTCGGGCGAAGCACCTGATAGGTGTTTACGTTGTCAGCCGTAGTGACTTCAATGCCTTGAACGTTGCGCGAGGCAAGGAGGACATTGGCATCGACGGTGGCATCCACAAACAGTGCGGTTCCTTTGACTCCCAGCTTGGCTAGGATGGCGGTGAAGCCCTTCGTCTTGGGTGAACCAAGCTTCAAGTCGGCGAGCACCTGGACATCGCCAGCCTTCAACCGCTCGGACAGAGCCTTGCGGAGGGAGAGCTGCTTGGTCTTGTTATTCACCTTCTTGCTGTAGTCGCGGGGCCTCGGTCCGAAGACCACGCCGCCACCGACCCACAAGGGGGATTGATGAGAACCGGCGCGTGCGCGGCCGGTGCCTTTTTGACGCCAGGGCTTCTTGTTGGAGCCTGAGACTTCGCCGACGGTCTTGGTGCAGGCGGTGCCCATGCGCTGGGCGGCCTGGTAAGCGACGACGGTGTCATGAACGGCCTGAGTGCCGCGTCCGTTTTCCACCAGTTCAAACTTCACCTCGAAGTCGCCCTGCTGGTTTCCGTTAGTGTCTTTAACTGTAAGCTTCATGGTCGTTTACTTTTTCGCAGCAGGTTTAGCGGCGCCCTTCTTGGCGGGGGCTGCCTTGGCCTTGGCCGCAGCGAGCTCGCGTTTCTTGGCCACCACTTCGCGGTTCATTTTCTTGGATTCGCGGATGATGACATAGTCACCTTCCGAACCCGGGATGGAACCCTTGATCAGGAGGAGGTTGTCGCCATCACGAACCTGGATGATTTCGAGGTTCTGCGTCGTGCGACGGTCCTGCCCCATGTGACCAGGCATCTTCATGCCGCGGTTGACGGTGCCGGGGAACAATCGGCAGCCGATGGCGCCTGAACGGCGCTTCCAGCCCTTCGCACCGTGCGTGGCGTCACCGCCACGGAAATTCCAGCGCTTCATGACGCCTTCAAAGCCGCGTCCCTTGGTGATGCCGATGGCGTCCACAAAGTCACCGACTTCAAAGAGAGACGCGCCGACGACTTCGCCGGGCTTCACTTCCTTTGAGAAGTTGCGGAATTCTTTGATCTTCTTGACCGGGGTCGCACCAAATTTCTTGAAGTGACCGAGCAACGGCTTGGTCACGCGCTGTTCCTTCTGGTCAATGAGGCCGAGCTGAACGGCGTTGTAGCCGTCTTTGCCTGCCTGGGTCTTGACCTGAATGACGCGGTTCGGCCCTGCCAGCACGACAGTCACCGAGATGGCGACGCCATTCGCGTCATAGACGCGGGTATGGCCCAATTTTTTTCCGAGCAATCCGAGTGGCATAGGGTCAAATCTTGATGGTGATATCCACGCCGGCGGGAAGGTTGAGCTTCTTCAGCTCGTCCACCGTCTTGGCAGTAGGGTCGAGGATGTCGAGCAGGCGCTTGTGGGTGCGTTGCTCAAAGGTTTCTTGGGATTTCTTGTCCGAGTGCGGGGACCGCAGCACGGTGAAGCGCTCGACGCGCGTCGGAAGAGGGATGGGCCCGGCCACGCGAGCGCCCGTGCGCTTGACGGTTTCGACGATGTCGTGTGCCGACGCGTCAATAACTCGGTGGTCGTAGGCTTTCAGGCGAATGCGGATGCGTTGTCCAGCCATAGTGAAAGAACGATTTTATGTTATTCAGTTAAACTAAAGTTCCGCTCCCGATTGAAAGCGGACGCGAACTGTATCAGTCGAAGACTTCGGCGCAACAATTTTTTCAAAATTTTTGCACACGGGGCACAAGACCAGTTTTGCGGGGTCACCAACGTGAAGATTCCTGGCTTTGCTGCTCTCCCGCCGGAGTCATCTGCCGACATTTTCTCGCCTCCAGCTTTGCGCTCGAAACTGAATTCAGCGCGGGTTCAGCGTGACTTGGAGGGAAGCAGGTTCCAGATCCGGGTTGCAGAGGCTTCCGAAAAGTCCATTGCGCGCTTGAGCTGATAATCTCGTTCGAGCACGTTCGGATGCTTCTCCCAGCGGCGGAACGTTTCCCAGTTCACGTATCCTTTCAGCCAGGCGAAATGACCGTGAACCGGCACCGGATAATCGCTTCCGTGAAGGATTCGATCCGCCAGGGGCTGGACGAGGCATTCCCGGACGTGACGGCCCCGAATGGGAACATTGAACGCGCTGTTGTCTCCATACAGATTCGGGAAGCGCCGGGTCATCTCGGCGAACACTTGGAAGTATTCCGGATCGAACAGCCCGCTCTTCGTCGCACAATGCGCGGCAATCACGGTCACGCCGCATTCGAGCGGCAGTTCGAGAAACCTTGGGTCGGAGAATTCCTTGCGCACCACCGGCACCGTATGTTCGCCGCCGGTATGCGCGAGCAGCGGCAAACCAGCCTCGGCCATCCGCTCCCAAAACTTCGTAAACCGCCGGTCGCTGCAGTCGATGTTATGGCAGTTCGGCAGGCACTTCATCATCACCGCTCCCGCATCGATGCAGCGGTCCAGCTCTTCGAGCGCATCGGGGCGGGCCGGGTGAATGGAGACCGCCGGCAGAAATTCAGGGTGTCTTTTGGCCAGTTGCAGGACGTGCGAGTTTGGAACGTAAAACGAGCCCACGCCTTCCATCCGCCGCCCTTGACTGTCGTAAACGTGTTCGTGAGCGAGAATCACGGCGGCGCTCAGGGAGGAAGTCCGGACCAGTTCGAGAAGCCGGCTGACATACAGGCCGTCCAAATCTCCGGTCATGGCGGAAGCCGGCAACCCAATCTGCCGCAGCATCAGTGAGGCAAGAGGGCGATGCCAGCCGGTGACCTTGAGCCAGCAGCCGGTGCCACTGGAACCATTGCCAACGACGTGGACGTGCATGTCCACGGGTCCAGAAGTGGGCCGTGCGGAAACTTGGCTCGCCTCCTCCGTCCCGAGTTGTGGCGTGGTCACAGCGCGCCGCCGCGCGCCACGGCTTGGAACTCTCCAAAGAATCTCTCCAGCTCTTCCCGTCCGGTGGATTCGATGGTCTTGGCAGTGAACACGCCCAAGCATGTCCCATCCTGACGTCGCTCGCAGTAAAGAAACGCCCCGGAGTAAACCCAGCGCAGCCGGTACGGATTAATCCGGTTCATCTGCACGATTTGAAAGCCGTCCACCACGCAGCGCAACGCATTTTCGACAGCGACGTCTTCAAATCCATCCGCCCAGATCTTGGTGGCCGATGTTTGATCCGGGAACCGGACGCCGCACGCCAGAATTCCCTCGAAAGGAACACTCTGCTCGAACCATTGATTGACCTGATCTTTCATGGCTGCATAGAGCCCAGCGGATCCTCGGTCTTCACCGTGCTGGTGCGGACGAACAAGCCGATGTCCGACTGAATCTGGGCCACCACCCGGCAATCCGCTCCATCAATTTCCAGCCGGTCAAAATCTCCCAATGGAAGTCCCCGGCCCAGCAGCCGCGCCTTCTGTGACAGGAACTCCAAAAAGCCGACCCGTCCGTTGGTGTTGTTGCACTGCCATTCGTGCAGCACTTCGCCCTGCAAAGAGCAGACCAAAAGTTCATCGACCTTCGGCTCCGCCGCTTCGGCCGGTGCCCGCTCCTGCGCCGGGGTGATCGGCTCTTCTGAAACAATGCGTGTTCCAGAATCGATGACCGGCACAATCGCCGGCGTGTTTCGTTCGGAGGATGCCACGACGGGCGGCGTGGAAAGCCCATCGTCTGTTCCTCCCGATGAAGGAGCGGGCGATCCATCCTCGTCACGTTTCCGGGCCGCCTCCATCAGCAGGAACTCCCACGAGCCGCTGATGCTTTGGGTCGGAGGCGCGGTGAACGGCCTCACGTCAAACTCGCCGCCAGACAGGCTGAGCAAATAGTTGAATGCATCCTCGCCGGTGCGGTTTCCGCATTGGGCGTGGATGATCTGTCCGTCCTTCACATAGACCAGGCCCTGGATGTTGCCGGCGGAAATTTTCAGGAGCGACGAGTTGCGGGCGAGACATTCCATCTGCAGCACGTCCTGCAATCCGACGCGGCGCAGAACTCCATGGAATCCTTCCTCCGGCTGAAAGCGCGTCAGCTCATGGAGCGTCGCGTAAACACTGTGCCAGCCGCCGCTGTCGCGCGGTTTTTCGAGGAAGAATTCTGCGCCCGAGCTGAGACAGGTCGCGCGGTGCTGCTCCGTTGCGTCGCCCGTCAGCACGACCTTCAGGATGTTCGGATATTTCCTCTGGAGCAGATTCAGGAACTGCAGGCCGTCCACGAGCGGCATGTGGATGTCGATCACCAGCAGATCAATCCGGTGTTCCTGCAACGCGCCCAGCGCCTTGCTGACATCCGGTGCGGTGAGTATCTCCCAGGCGTTCCCGGCATACTCCCCCATCAACTGCCGAAGCACTCCCAGCAGGTTGACGTCGTCATCGACGAACAGGATTTTCTTTTTCTTATGGGCCATTAAAACAACTGGATGATGCAGCGGCTGGAGGAGTCGTCGCGCCGTCCGATCCACCCGGACAGCTTCCCGCTACAGGAGCTTTTCCTTGCAACGATCGCGCCAGGGTTCCAGACGCTCCGTCAGCCCGAGCTCGGCCAGATAATTGGCATCCGCCAGGGACATCAGGGTTCCGCCCTTCTCCGGCTCGATCTCATGCTCAATGGCATTGGCCGCGTGAACGGCGGTCAGCGGGCAGAATTGTTTGCTCAGGAAACGAATTGGGAAATGATGCAGCGCCACCGCCTCCACAATCGGCATCGGCAATCCCCAGATGCCCAGAAGACACGCGCCCAGCTCGCCGTGCGTCGCGCCGAAGACGCCGATTTCCGCATCCCAAAAATGAATTTTCTGTTCCTTGGCCTTGGCCAGCGCCTCCTTGAATCCGTCCGGAACATTCGCGGCGAGCAGCAGCTTCCCGATGTCATGCAGCATTCCTCCGGTGAACGCCTGGCCCACCACCTCCACACTGCCCCCTTCCGCCCGCGCGATCATTTCGGCGAACTTCCCGGTGGCCACCGAATGCTTCCACAGTTTTTCCACGGAGAATTCTGCCGTCCGCACCTTGTCGAAGTACGAGAAGGTATGTGCCAGCAGCACGAGCGCCTTGGTCGTCTCCATCCCCAGATACATCACCGCGTCCGAGGCGCCGACCACCTGCATCTGCAGGCCGAACACCGCCGAGTTCACCACTTGAAGCAGCTTCGCGCTCAACACCGGATCCTGCGCCACCATGGACCCGATGTTTTCGATGGATGAATCCGGCGACTGAAGTTCCGCAACGATCTTGAAGTAGAGATTCGGCGGGCTGGGCAGCTTCTTCATCTGCGCGATCAGCTTCTGCACCGTCTCGTTCGGGAGCCAGGATTCGAGGGAGAACGCCCGGTCCAGCGCGTAGCCGATGGTCTGCGCATCGCTGGGTTTGACGAGATATTGATGCGCCGTCCCCACGCACTTCATGGCGGACTGCTGATCTCCCATGCTGGCCCGGATGAATCGTATCGTCTTCGGGCTGCGCTGCATGACCTCGTCCAGCAGTTGTGCGCCGGTCATCCCGGGCAGCTGCATGTCCGCGACAATGGCGTCGCAAGGGGACTGGGTCAGTGAACCCAGTGCCTGCAAGCCGGCCTTGGCGAACGCCACATCCCAGTTCTCTGAGAAACCGCTCGACTCACTCTGCAACTGTTCCCAGAGGGCGGGATCTTCACCAACAAACAACACGCGCTTCCGTGACATACATCTCCTTCGGCAGAAATTGGAACTGCGTAAGCCTCATAATTCATTGCTTCCTGGGTGACCCTTAATTGCTCCGCACCGCCGGCGAACCCTCCCGGCGCACGAAGGCGGTTCCTCCGCTGACCGCCACCACGCTGCGGCGATCCGCCGTCGGCTCCCACCCCAGCCGCCACAGCGCCTTCTCCGCACTCTGCCGCACCCACTGGTCCACGTCCTGCAACGCGGCGGTCAACGGCTCCATCGCCCGCTGATCCGCGATGCGCCCCAGCGCCTCCGCCGCCGCGAGACGCAAGTCGCGGTCCCAGTCTCCCAAGGTCTGCAACAGCGCCTGCAACGCGGCGGCGCGCTTGTAGAAGACGGGATCAGTGAACGCATTCAACGTCGGCTCCGGCTTCGGCGAATCGTTGAGCTTGCTCAACGTGTCCGACGCGGCCTGGCGCACCCAATACTCCTTGCTGGTCATCGCCGCCTTCAAGGCCGGCACCGCCCGACGCGCTTCCTCGCATCGTTCCCAATCCAGATCGATCTGGCGAAGCACCCCCGCCGCCGCATGACGCACGGATTTCTGCGGATCGGAAAGGGCGACGACGAGCTGCTCGATGGCGCCCCGGTGCCGGATAAGTCCCAGTGCCCCGACGACCGCTTCGCGCACATCGTGATCGGAATCAGCCAGCAGCGCCGCCAACGGCTCGACTCCACGGACGTCCTTCAGCTTGCCCAACGATTCCACCGACGCCTTGCGCACGCTCCAGTTCGCATCCTTCAACGCGGAGAGCAGCCGCTCGAATCCGCCGTTGTCATTCATCGTGCCCAGCGCATGGGCCGCCGCCGCGCGGACCAGCGGATCTTGATCCTTCAGTGAAAGCGTCAGCGGTTCGGCGCTCCGCGGATCGCGCAGCGATTCCAGCGCCTCCACCGCCGCCACGCGGACATGGCTGTCGGCATCACGGAGCGCGCCGATCAACGGCTTCAGCACCCGCTCGTCACCGATCTGGCTCAACGCCTCCACGACGCTCCGGCGGTTCAGGCACTGCTTGTCCCGAAGCGCATTCAGCAACGGTTCAAGCGCCAGCACCCCGACCGTCGCCGCCTTCATGTATTCGCCCAGCGCGACAAATCTCAGCACGCGCTGGATGTCGTTCGAGGGTTTCCATCCAAAAAAATCCAATGCCTTCGCCGCGCGCCGGCGCACGCTCAGGTTCAAATCCTTCAGCCCTCCCACCAGAACTTCGACGCAGGTTGGATCTCCCACCTGCATCAACGCGCCCACCACCGCCTCGCGCACTTCCGGATCGGGATCGCGCATCCCCTGCACGAGGGCGGACGCCGCGCGTGCCTCCTTCAACCGGCCCAGCGCCTGGACCACCGCCAGCCGGATCGCGCTGTCGTCGTCCTGCATCGCCGACATCAGACGCTCGACCGCCTCATCCGTCCCTTCCGACGCGAGCTTGTCGATGGCCTGCCGCCGGGTCTGCGGGTTCTTGAATTTAAGCTGCTGCAAGGTCCACCAATGCATATTCGTTAATCAGATGACATTTCGCTGTGTTCAATCCCCGTTAGCCAGAGTTGTGCCGGGCAGTTCGACCTCGCCAAGGTCCGTCGAAATGGAACCCACCGCTCCCGATCCCCAGGCGGGAGTGTCTAGTTCGTGGGCAGCCGCCGGGCGGAACGAGACAGCCTGTTGAGGCTCGCTTCCTTGAGAACGACACAAGATTCGCTGGCAGTTCGAACGACGGTGGCGTCAGGCAGGATGCCTGCGCCACCATGCGCCACCATGCGCCCGTTCAACCAACGCGTTATTGACCCTGCGAACTTCCACAGCCTATCGTCCTTGGCGCGCTCATCGGCGATATGAATTTGATCGAACTATTGGACAACTCCTCCGGAACCTGGCCGGACAAACCGGCGCTTATCGAAGGTGAATCCGCCGTCTCTTACGCCGAACTTTCTGCGCAGACAAAATCCCTCGCCGCCAGACTTGCCGAACTCTCCATCACGCCCGGCAGCCGCATCGGGCTGAATCTCCCCAACAGCGTGGCCTACGTGGCGCTGACCTTTGCCCTCTGGCGAACGCGAGCCGTCGTCGTCCCCCTTCCCACCGAATGCACGGAGGAGGAAGTTTCCGAGATCACCGGCTCCTTGCAGCTCGACGCCATCCTCGGAGCCAGGCCCCAAAGCGGCAGCGCACAGATTGGGGCCGGCTTGTTTCTCACCGCCTGTCATCCGCCGGTGCGCGCGGACAATCACGGCCTCGACATCGCCTTCATCCGCTTCACTTCCGGCACCACCAGTGCGCGCAAAGGCGTCGTGCTCTGCCATGACACCGTGCGCGACCGCATCACCGCCGCGAACCAGGGACTCGCCATCAGCGCGGACGACGTTGTGATCTGGTGCCTGCCGATGGCGCATCATTTCCTCGTCACCATTGCGCTCTATCTCTCGCGCGGCGCCACCATCGTTCTCGCCCGGCACGTTCTGGCTGAACCATTCCTTGCCGCCATCCAACGCTGGCGCGGCACCGTGCTGTACGCCTCGCCGTTTCATTATGGAATGCTCGCGCGACATCTGGCCGGTGGCGGCACTCCCACCGTTCGCCTCGCCGTCTCCACGACGTGTTCGCTCAACGAGGACATCGCCGACGCCTTTCACGCGCGTTTCCAAATTCCCATCACGCAGGCGCTCGGCATCATCGAGGCAGGCATTGTCTGCCTGAATCTTCGTGAGCCGCGCACGCGCTGGAATTCCGTGGGCCATCCGCTGCCCGGCTTCTCCGTCCGCATTCTTTCTCCCGACGATGCGGGCTGCGGTGAAGTCGCCATCCGTGGGCCGGGCCTGTTCGACGCCTACGCCGCGCCGTGGCTCTCGCGTGAAGAACTCGCTCCCGACGGCTGGTTTCGCACCGGCGACATTGGCCGCGTCGATGAAGACGGCTTTCTGTATCTGCTCTCGCGCAAGACCGCCGTCATCAATCTCGCCGGGCGAAAAGTTTTCCCGGAAGAAATCGAGTCTGTGTTGAACCGCCACCCCGCCGTCCGCGAATCCCGCGCCTACGGACGCCCGCATCCGCATCTCGGCGAAGTCATCGAGGCCGACCTCGTGCTGGACGCGGACGCCGCCGCGCTCGACAGCGTGCGCGCCCATTGCCGCGCACAGCTCGCCTCCTACAAGATTCCTTCGCGCCTGAACATCGTGAGTGAACTGCCGCGCACCGCCGTGACCGGGAAGATCCGTCGCGAAGTCATCGCCGTCTGACATGACCGACGCGCGCGAGATTGAAGCCAGCCTGCTCGACTTCATGCGGCGTGAAGTCTTCGCGCCCGATCTGGAGCTCACCGTCGAGACCGGCCTCGTCGCCGCCGGCTTCGATTCCATGTCGCTCGTCCGCGTCCTTCTGTTCATCGAGACCACGCACGGCTTCTGGATTCCGCAGGGCGAAATCAACGCCGAGACTCTCCGCAACATCCGCAGCCTCGCCGCCACCGTGCTCCGCCTCAAGCATGCCCCGTAATCCCCAGCTCAACGGCCCGGACTTCCTCATGCTGGGCTTCGACCACGAGCTGCGCCGGCACGGCTACGCGGGCAACACCTGCCAGATGGTGCTCGAACTCGGCGGCGCACTTTCGCCCGGAACCCTCACGCGCCGTCTCGCTGAAGTCACCGCGCAGCATCCGATCCTCAACGCCCGTCCCGGCGGCTGGCTGTGGCCCCACTGGAAAATTCCCGTCACACCGAACCCGCCGCAGGTCCGACGGCATCAAGGGATCGTCGCCAGCCGCCAGTTGCTCAACAAACCGCTCGATGCACGGCGCGGCGAACTCATGCGCTTCGACCTCTGCGACCGCGCCGATGGCGGCCAGACCCTCACCTTCACCTGGCAGCACGCCTTGATGGACGCGCCCGGCGCCGAGCATTTCCTCGCGCTTGTCGCCCACGAGAATTCCGTCCTGCCTCCAATTCCCACCATCTCCGCGCCTCGCGCCAAGCAGCCGCTCCGCGCCCGGCTCAAGCTCGCGTGGAAATATCTTCATCACCTCGATACGCTTTGTCAGACCGCGCCCAAATCCATCGGCATCCGGCATCCCGACGCGCCCGCCGAGCTGCTGCATCGCGTGGAAACCTTCGATGCCGCCGAGACCGCCCGCATCCGCGCGAACGCCACGCAGCTCGCCGGTCTGTTGGGCGACGCGCAGTTCCACGCCGCCACTGCGCTGTGTGAACTTCATCGACTCCGCGCACGGCTCGGCTGCCCCAGCCCGAGCTACGTCCTGCCCCTGGCCGTTGGACTGCGGGCCAAGGGAAGCGTCCATCCTGTCTTCAGCAACGAGCTCACGATGCTGATGCTGCAGCTCCTCCCCCCGCAGCTCGACTCCACCGCCACCGCCATCGCCGTGCTCAAGCAGCAGCTCGAAAGCGCGATGCGCGGCGGACTCATCGAAAGCGGACGCCAGCTCGGCCTGCTGTTCCGCTTCCTCCCGGTCCCGTTCTACATGGCGATGGCGAAACAAGGTTTGCGTGGAGAAATCTGCTCGCTCTTCTTCGGTGACACCGGCGCCGTGAACCCGCGTCTCGACACCTTCCTCGGCGTCCCAGTTCAAGACTTCACGCACGTCGCCGCCATCACACCGTCGCCGGGGCTGGGCGTGATCTTCTATTACGTTCGCGGTCTGTTGAAGCTCACCGTCGTCCATTCCGCTCGCGTCTTCACTAAAGCAGAGGCCGGCGAATTTACCGCCGGCCTCCGCCAACGCCTCCTCCAGCCGTGAACTTGATCAGGCTCTCAACTAAGAATTGTTCCCAACCACGAATGGACACGAACAAACACGAATGCCAGACCTTCGTTCGGACCACTTCCGGTTTCCGCTTTTGTGTTCATCCGTGTCCATCCGTGGTTAAACCACTTCTTCCCCCGTGAACTCCCCCTTCGACATCGCCGTCGCCGGCAGCGGTGCTGCGGGAATCGCCGCCGCGATTTGCTCCGCACGATCCGGTGTGAAGACGCTGCTCCTGGACCGCCGTCCTGCCGCCGGCGGCATCGGCGGCTTCAGCGGACTGACCACGCTCTGCGGCCTGCACGATGACTCCGGGCGTCTGCTGAACGACGGCTTCTCCCGCGAATTTGCCGAAGCGCTCGCCGAAGGCCCGCCTGTGTCGATGGGCAAGGTCTGGGTGCTGCCCTATCGCCCCGAACGCTTTCGCGAACTCGCCTCCAGTCTCCTATCCTCGACGCCAAATCTCATCACGGTCTGGAACACCTCTGTCGATCAAGTCACCCGTGACGGTGATTCCATCACGCATCTGAACTCCATTCGCGTGCAGGCCGTCATCGACTGCACGGGCACGGCGGAAGTCGCCCGCGCCATCGGAGCCGATTGTCTATCTACCGATCAACAGACCCAGTCGCCCGCCGTCGTCTTCCCGCTTCACGGCATCGAGCGCGATCTCAGCAATGTCATCGCTGCGACGCAGGTGCTCCTGCCGCTCGCCCGTGCCGGATTGCCGCCGCTGAACTTCCAGCCGCATCCTGAGCCGAACAGCATCACCGTAAAATTCTCCGGCCGCGCCGACCAAGCCTCAGCCGTCATCGACTTCCTCCGCGCGAACGTCGCCGGGTTCGAGAACTGCCGGACTTCCTGCACAGAGTTTCACGCCAGCCCGCGCGCCGGCCGGATGGTCGTGGGCCAATATCTCCTCACCGGCGATGATGTGCTGGCCGCGCACAAATTCCCCGACGCCATTGCCCGCTGCGCCTGGCCCATTGAACAATGGAACGCCGCCGGTGCGTCGCGCCTGCGTCATCTGCCGCCCGGCCAGCATTACGAAATTCCGGCGCGTTCCCTCCGCGCCGCGCGTGCGCCGAATCTTTTCATGGCCGGCAAGACCATCAGCGCCGATGCGGACGCCATCGCCAGCGCGCGCGTCATGGGCTGCTGCCTCGCGACGGGTGCCGCCGCTGGCAATCTCGCCGCCGCTTTCGTAGGCTCGTCCGGCACAGCCGGGCATCCATGAGAATTCCTCAAACAAAGCGAAGCCAGAAACCACGCGCCAGCGTCGTGGACTGCGCCCTCGCAAGGGCCAAAGGCCCGGCCTCATACCAGTCTGGGCCGCCGGCCCAGGGAAAGGCCGCGATGAAGATCAGAGGGCTGAAGGCCCGATCCAAATCATTGGGTGAACGCTTGGCTGGTTCGGGCTTTCAGCCCTTGGCGTGGGTGAAAACCGCGACCTGGGCCGTTGGCCCAGGCTGGTATGAGGCCGGGCCGCTGGCCCTGAGCAGGGCATGCTCTTCCCCCTAGCGCATGCCTCCTCACGAACAGCTCTGGGCCGATACGTTCCGCCACGCGGCGGAACACTCGCCGTATTACCGCGAGCAATTCCGTCGCTTCAGCGCCGTTCCTGCGCTTACCGAACTTCCGACCGTGGACAAGCATGTCGTCTCCGGGCGCAACCTGGATTTCCTCTGCGTGCCGCGCGAACGCGTCGTCGAGATCGTCACTACCAGCGGCACCACCGGCCAGCCCTTGCTCTGGATGCTCACGGACGCCGACCTGCACCGGCTCGGCTCGAACGAGAAACTTTCCTTCGAGTGCGCCGGCCTGACGGCGCACGACACCGTGCTCGTCGCCGTGGCGATGGATCGCTGCTTCATCGCCGGCATCGCCTACTGGATGGGCCTGCGCGAACTTGGCTGCGCGACCGCGCGCGTCGGTCCTTCTTCCCCCGCCTACGTGCTCGAAGTTTTGCAACGTCTCCAGCCCACCGCCATCGTCGCCGTGCCATCATTCCTCCGGCTCATTGCGGACAAGGCGCGCGAAGCGGGCATCGATTTGCGTGGCGGCTTCGTCCAGAAAGCCGTCTGCATCGGCGAACCCATCCGCGACCGTTCACTTGCTCTCAACGTCGCCGGCCGCGCCATCGAGTCGGCCTGGGGCGTGAAAGTTTACTCGACCTATGGCGTAACTGAACTCGCCAACTCGCTGTGCGAATGCGACGCCGGAGCGGGCGGACATCTGCACGATCAACAGCTCCATCTCGAAGTGCTCGACGACGCGGGCCAGCCCGTTGCCGATGGCGAAGCCGGCGAGGTGGTCGCCACCACGTTTGGCGTGGAAGCCATGCCGCTCATCCGCTATCGCACCGGAGATTGCGCCGCGCTGTTCCGTGCGCCGTGTGCCTGCGGACGCACCACGCCGCGCCTCGGTCCTGTCGTCGGGCGCAAGAATCAGCGGCTGAAGTTCAAGGGCGTCTCGCTGTTCCCTTCCACGCTGCAAGCTGCGCTGGAAGAAGCGGAGGGCGTGGAAGCATTCGTCGTCGTGGCCACGGCCGGCAGCGAGCTGTCGGACGCCATCGAAGTGCTCGTGCATGGTTCGGCTTCCGAGGTTGCGCTCAAGGATCTGCTCCAGGCGCGGTCGATGATCACGCCGCGCATCCGTCACGCGTCGCGCGAGGAAATCGAAACGCTGCAACTCCCGCCCAACGCCCGCAAGCGGCGCACCTTCGTGGACCTCCGGTGAAACTCTGCGTCATCATTCCCTGCTACAACCACCCTGCCACGGTGTTCGCCGTGGTGCGCGCAGCGGAGGCGCATTGCCCGGTCATCATCGTGGACGACGGCTCGACGCCGCCACTGAGTGAACCTCCTGCTTGTAGCCGCCGAGGTGACGAGGCGGATGATGCGCTCGTTCAGGAAAGTCCACCTCGTCACCTCGGTGGCTACGACGATTCAAAACTTCTCGGCCCCGCCTTCCTCCGCCTGGAAAAGAACAGCGGCAAAGGCGCGGCGCTCCGGGCCGGATTCCAGCACGCCCTCGCGCAAGGCTTCACGCACGCCATCACGATGGACGCCGATGGCCAGCACTTCGCCGAAGATCTGCCGAAGTTTATCGAGACCGCCCGCGCCCATCCTGAAGCGATGGCCGTGGGCGTGCGCGACTTCATCGCTGCCGGCTGTCCGCCGCATCGCCGCCGTTCAAACGCCGTTTCCACCTTCTGGTTCCGTGCGGAAACCGGCGTGCGCCTCGGCGACACGCAATGCGGCTTCCGCTGCTATCCGCTCGCGCTCACGCAGCAGTTGAAGGCGCGCTCCGGCCGCTACGCCTTCGAGCTGGAGTTCATGGTGCGCGCCTCGTGGCTGGGCACGCCGCTCATCGCCGTGCCGGTGAAATGCACCTACGCCGCCGACCAGATCCGTCAGTCGCACTTCCGCCCCGTCGCCGACCTCACGCACATCACGCTCATGAACATCGGGCTGGTCGCGCAGTCCTGGACCGTGCCGCGTTCCCTGCGCGCCGCGTGGTCGCGCGGCGAAAAGATTTCCTTCCGCAACGCTCTCTCTGAGTTCTTCAGCGAACACGCGCAT
>Ga0163153_10005636_pt1 | contig 14625 bp, 14 predicted proteins | sample OliLakLV19MP6IB1_FD_148629 | JGI IMG/M metagenome (GOLD analysis project Ga0163153, IMG submission 148629) | Freshwater microbial mat bacterial communities from Lake Vanda, McMurdo Dry Valleys, Antarctica - Oligotrophic Lake LV.19.MP6.IB-1 | ecosystem: Environmental > Aquatic > Freshwater >... | reverse complement strand
GTGGCCGGGGCGGGGGGCGAGCACCAAACTCCCCCACCCCGGCCACCGGCTCCGAGCGCCGATCTCGTGACCGCGCTGGAACTGGGGGCCATGGCGGCGCCGACGACGGCGGGAGCGCCGGCGATGTCCGCGTGTGAGGACCACCGCACCTGGATCGAGGCGCAACTGGGGCTCGGGCGCAACGCCACGAGCATCTACCAGGACCTGGTCGAGTGCCACGGATTCGCGGCCAGGTACAACTCCGTGAAGCGGTTCGTGGCCACGCTGCGGGCCCGTGCCCCCGAGCGCTTCGACGTGCTGGAGTTCTTGCCTGGCGAGGAGGCACAAGTTGACTACGGCCAGGGCGCGCCCACGCGGACCGCGTCGGGCAAGTACAAACGGCCGTATCTGTTTGTGATGACGCTGAAATTCTCCGGGAAGAGTTTCCGCTGCGTCACGTGGAAGACAAATCAGGCAGTCTGGGCCCAGCTGCACGAGCAGGCGTTTCGCGCCTTTGGCGGCACGGTGCGCTACATGGTGCTCGATTATGTGACGCGTCACATAATCGAGCTTCTGTGCCCAACACGGATATGTGGCCGCCGCGCCGCGATGAGAGGCGTAGAGGATGCTCCGTGCCATATTCGGCCACATAACGCGGAACGGCCTGTCGCGACATCTTTGTGATTCTCACCCATCACGGAGGTTGTCCCAATGCTGGAGCACTATTTCCTGAAGCCAGACACCATCACCCGCATCCGCGGGTCGTGGATCGGCGAGCCAATCGAGCGCTACGTGACGTGGCTGACCGAGCAGCACTATGCGACGCGCAATGTGCACCGACGCGTGCCGTTGTTGATGCGATTCGGGGCGTTCGCGCAGGCGCACGGCGCGACCAGTTGGCCCGAGTTGCCGGATCACATGGATCCATTCGTCGTCGCGCAGGTGTCTGCGTGGCAGGCGGGGGGCAGGCAGCCGCGGAACGCTGCGGCCGAGCGGAAGGTGGCGTACTGCACGCGGAGCGTCGTGTGCCAGATGCTGACCGTCGCCCTGCCCGCGTGGGAGGGAGGCTCTGGTCGACGCTCGAAGCCGACGCCGTTTCACCACGCCGTCCCTGGGTTCTTCGCGTACCTGAAGGAGGAGCGTGGCCTGCGGCCTGCATCGGTCACACTCTATCACTATGCGCTCCGCCGCTTGGAGGCGTACCTCGGGCAGCTCGGCTGTGGCGACGTGAGTGCTCTGTCACCGCCCATGCTGAGTGGATTCATCACGGCAACCGCCCCGACGTTGGGTCGGTCGTCGATGACCACCTTGTGTAGCGCGACCCGTGTCTTCCTTCGCTACCTCCATCGCGAAGGAACATTGACGCGCGACCTGAGTCGATTGGTCGAAGCGCCGCAGCGGTATCGGTTGGCGGACGTGCCTCGCGCCATTACCTGGGACGAAGTCCGGCGTATGCTCGAGGTCGTCGACCAGCGCACGCCCGTCGGGCGGCGCGACTATGCGATCCTGGTGTTGCTCGTCACGTATGGACTGCGTGCACGCGAGATCGCTGCCCTCCGCCTTGAGGACGTCGACTGGAAGCGGGAGCGACTCCTCGTGCCTGAGCGAAAGGCCGACCACTCGACCGCCTACCCGCTTTCGGCAGTGGTCGGGGAAGCCATTCTGCACTACGTGCGCGACGGCCGGCCAGCCACGAGCGAGCGACAGCTGTTTCTGCGGCACCTGGCGCCGCAGCGGCCGCTCACGCACGGGGCGGTCTCGAGTCGCGCGAGTCACTACCTCCATGCGGCCGGCATTCCGGTCAGCCGGGCGGGCTCACACACCCTGCGCCACACGTGTGTGCAGCGGCTCGTCGACGCGGGGTTCCCGCTCAAGACGATCGGCGACTACGTCGGACATCGATCGACCTCGTCGACCGAGATCTATGCAAAAGTCGCGATCGAGTCGCTCCGCGAGGTGGCGCTCGGGAATGGGGAGGCGCTGTGATGAGTCCGACGTCGTTCCACGCCGCGATTCACGATTTCGTCACGCACAAGCGCGCGCTGAATCGCAAATACCACAACGAAGCCCGCGCGCTCGATCTGTTTGCTCGCGCGCTGGCCGCGGAGGGCATCACCGAGGTTGCCGTCGTGACGCCACCGGTCATTGAGCAGTTTCTCGCGAGTCGCCCTCGGTCCACGCCACGCAGTTATAACCACCTGCTTGGCGTGCTCCGCGTCTTCTTCGCGTGGCTCGTCGACTACGGGATGCTCGCCACCTCGCCCGTGCGGATCCGAGCACGGCGCCGGACGCAGGGTCGTGTGCCATTCATATTCGACCTTGCGCACGCACAACGTCTCATCACCGTCGCCGCCGCGTTGCCGGACAACGCCCGTACGCCGCAACGCGGGATGACGTACGCCACGGCTTTCGCATTGCTGTATGGCCTCGGCCTGCGCGTCGGGGAGTTGACGCGGCTGACACGGGCCGACGTCGACCTGGAACGGCGCCTTCTGGTCATTCGCGAGACGAAGTTTGGCAAGTCCAGAGTTGTCCCCTTCGGACCTCGGCTCGCGCTCCGGCTAGCCGACTACATGAGCGCGCGTGAAGGTGCCAGTGAGGGTGACCGCCATGGCCCGCTCGCCCCTGCGGCTCCGGTCTTCTCCTTCTTGGCTGGGCGCGCGATCCACCCGGGCACGCTCAGCCAGACATTTCTGCACCTCGTCCGCGCCCTCGCCTTCGAGCGACCCGATGGCGTGGCGCGCCCACGACTACATGATCTGCGGCACAGCTTTGCCGTTGGCACGTTGCTGCGCTGGTACCAGACGGGCGCGAATCCCGCCGCCCATCTCCTCCAGCTCTCGACCTTCCTGGGGCATGTCGATCCGGCATCGACAGCCGTGTACCTCACCATGACGGCCGACCTCTTGGACGCCGCGAGCGCGCGATTTGCGGGATTTGCCGCGCCGCTTGCCCAACGGAACTCTCCAGCGGCACCGATGCCGGCGGAGGTGTCATGAGTGCCGCCCCCGCGACAAGTGCCGTCCCGACGATCGGGACGCTCCTCTACGGATTTATCGAGCATCATCTCAAAGCCGAGCGCGGACTCGCACTCGCGTCCATTCGGAGCTATCGCGATGCGCTACGATTGTTTCTGGCGTTCGTCGCCCGCACCACACGCCGCCCCATCACGCGACTCACCCTCACGGACATGACGGCGGCCGCCGTTCGCGCATTCCTCACGTCGCTGGAAACCGAGCGGGCGAACCACGTGCGCACGCGCAATCAGCGGCTCGCAGTCTTGCATACGTTCTTCGCCTATCTCGCCGGGCGTGTCCCGGAAGCGTGTTTGGAGGCCGAGCGTGTCGCGGCGATCCCGCGGAAGCGCACGCCAGCGCCGCCGACACATTTCCTTGAGCGCGAGGAGGTCGAAGCGCTCTTCGCGCAGTTGCCCGTGACCGGCATGCATGCGCTGCGCGATCGCGCCCTGCTGCTGTTTCTCTATAATACGGGCGCTCGCGCGCAGGAGGTGGCTGACCTGCGCGCGGAGCATCTCGTGCTCACCCCAGCGCTGCGCGTGCAGCTGCACGGCAAGGGGGATAAGTGGCGTACCTGTCCCCTTTGGCCGGAGACGGCGCGGCTCTTGGGACTTCTGCTCGACGAACGCCACGCGCGGCACGCACGCCACGTGTACGGACGTGCACCGCTGCAGCACACCCGAACTTCGGCGGATCCACAACCAGTGATGGAACCGGCAAAGGGACCGGTCTTCGCGACGGCACGCGACACGCCCCTCACGCGGTACGGCATTCACAAGCTCGTGCGGCGGCACACCTGCGGCCTGACCACGACGAGCGGCCGACCGGTGTCCCCGCACGTGTTCCGCCACACGACGGCGGTGCATCTGCTGGAAGCGGGCGTCGAAGTCAACGTCATTCGCGGCTGGCTCGGACACGTGAGCCTCGACACAACAAATCGTTACGCCGAAATCAGCTTTCGCACCAAGGCCGCCGCGCTGGCGGCCTGCGAAGCGCCCGTGCCAGTCACGGCGGGATTCCCCCGGAAACCAGTATGGCGGGATGATCCGTCGCTGCTCAATTGGCTCCAATCGCTGTGACGGTTATGTGGCCGCCCGTTCGATGTGGGGCGCACCATGCCTCTCATCGCGGCGCGGCGGCCACATATCCGTGTTGGGCACAGAAGCTCGACAATTTGAAGGAAGGAGTGATCCGCCCCGACATCTACGAGCCCGAGTTGAACCCGGTGTATGCCGCGCTGCTCGCCCACTACGGCGTCGTTGCCGATCCGTGCCGCGTGCGCGATCCGAATCGCAAGGGGACCGTGGAGTCGGCGATTCAGCATACGCAGGGCACCGCGCTCAAAGGGCGGCGATTCGACTCCCTGGACGAGCAGAATGCCTTTCTCGCGCACTGGGAGGCGAAATGGGCCGCGCCGCGGATCCACGGGCGCAAGAAGCGGCAAGTGCTGGAGCTCTACCGGGAGGAACTCCCCTTCCTGCGGCCCCTGCCGCTGGAGGGGTTTCGCGTGTTTACCCAGGCCACGCGCACCGTGGATGACGCGGGACTCGTGCAGATTGAGGGCTCCTACTACGCCGCACTCCCGGCCGCGCTCCACAGCGTCGTCACGGTGCGCATCTACCCGGGCTCCGTCGCGATCCTCGACCGCACGGGTCAGGTGCTTCGCCGCCACGAGAAAGCGGCGCGCAAGGGCAGCTTCGTCATCCCGCAGGCGGATCGGCTCTTCAACCCGTCGCGAGAGACGGTCCGCGTCCTCGCGCGCGCGGAGCAAATCGGGCCCCACACCGCCGCGCTCGCCCAGGCGCTCTTTGCCCGGGTCGGCCGCCCGGGCAACCGGGCGCTCTACGGGATCGCCAGTCTCCCGCGCACCTATGCGTGCGCGGAGATCGAAGCGGTGTGTGAACGGCTGCTCACGGTGGAGTGCGTCAGCTACGCCGCGGTCAAGGGGGCGCTCGCCCGCCGGGCCGCCGCGGCGGCGCTGGCGGCGCCGCCACTCACGCAATCCGGCCCGGGCATCCGGGCCATCGCCGACTACCAACAGTTCTGGGAGATGCACTCCACAGACGCACCGATGGGAGAGCACGCATGACGATGTCGATGGTCGAACTGGAAACGGCGCTCCGGGGCCTCCGCCTCTCCGGCATGAGCGGCACGCTCCAAGCCCGCGCCCTGCAGGTGGCCGCGCATGAGATGGATTTCATCGAGGCCTTCTCCTGGATGGTCCAAGACGAACTCGATCGCCGGCGCTCGCGGCTCCTGGACCGCCGCTACGCGCTCTCGGGGCTCCCCGAGCGCAAAAATCTCAAGTCCTTCGACTGGACCTATAACACCCGGCTGCCCAAGCGTGAGATCCTCGAGCTCGGCACGCTGCAATTCATCGACGCCCGCGAGGACGTCCTGATGATTGGTCCGCCGGGAACAGGGAAGAGTCATGTTGCCAAGGCCCTGGCCGTGATGGCCGTGGACCGTGGCTACAAGGTCTTCTACCGCGAAGCGCACCAGCTGGTCGAAGACATCGCCGAAGCGCGCGAGCTGCGCGGCCTCCGCCTCTATCGCCAGCAGTTGAAGGCGGCCGATGTGGTCCTCATCGACGACCTCTTCCTACGCAAGCTTCCACCTCAAGCGGGCGACGAGCTCGCGGAAGTGCTGATGAGTCGCTACGAAAAAGCCTCCACCATCGTCACCTCAAATCGATTATGCGGTGCACCACATAATCGATTTAATGCGGAGCGTACGGTTACGCAGAGCTGAGGCTCAGCACTCGACGCTGGCTACGACTGTCACAGCGAAGAAACCCATGCCGTAACGATCAGGCCCCGCAATACTCCGCATAATAGTGACGTCTTTCACACCCTGAAAAGGAGGACGTCATGCTGTCACAGTATTTTCGATCGGCCGCACGGATTCACGCGCTTCGCGAGGGACTCGGGGGAGTACGGTTGGAGGAGTTTGCGCGCACACTGTCCCACGTCGGTTACGCCGAGATCACGGCTCGGCGACACCTGCGCGCGGTGGAGCACTTCGTCTACTGGGCCGATCGAAGAGGTTCGACCATTGGCGGGTTGACCGAGCGGTCCCTTGTTCAGTTCGGTCAGCATTTGCGCCGATGCCGATGCCCGCACTACGGCCGTACCGACCAAGTGCAGGTGCTGCATGGCGCCCGCCTGTTCCTCAAACACCTGCAAGAGACAGGCGTCATCAAGTGCGACGGTATCGCACGCCCCGCTCAAGATCCGGCGCTGCTGATCGCATTCTGGGCGTGGATGCGCCAGCAACGCGGCACCTGCCAAAGCACGCTCGACAGCTACGGTATCCACATCCGCGAGTTGTTCGGACGCCTCGGCGAGGAACCCGCCGGACTTGATGCACGGAGTCTACGCGAGTTCGTACTGGACACCAGTCGAGCGGGTGGGTGGGCAACGACCCAGAAACGCACGACCGCGCTTCGGATGTTTCTGCGGTTTCTCATCGCGGAAGGCAAGTGTCCGCCCGAGTTGGATGGCGCTATCCCCATTCTGGCGCATTGGCGCCTGGCTTCTCTTCCACGCTACTTGCCCGAGGAGGATGTGGAACGCCTGATCGCGTCCTGCGATCCAGCGGTGCCGGTTGGCCGGCGCGATCGTGCGATCTTGCTGCTTCTCGCGCGGCTCGGTCTTCGAGCAGGCGACATCGTGCAGCTTCGTCTGCCTGATATCGACTGGAAAGACGCCTGGATTTCCGTCTCCGGAAAGGGCCGTCGTCAAACACGACTACCGATGAGCCAAGAGGTCGGGCAGGCCTTGGTGGCGTATCTGGAGAATGGTCGGCCTCCCACTGCGACCGATGCGGTGTTCGTCCGCTGCCGTGCACCGTTTCAGGCCTTCCGCTCTCACTGTGCGGTGTCGGTGATCGTCGACCGGGCACTCTGCCGAGCGGGGGTGACGCGCCCGAGCCGAGGGGCCGCGCACCTCCTTCGCCATTCCATCGCCACGTCAATGCTGCGGCACGGCGCCTCGTTGCATGATATCGCGGCCCTCCTTCGGCACCGCTCCATCACGACCACACAGATCTACGCCAAAGTCGACGTCACCGCACTCCGAAGGATTGCACAGCCATGGCCGGAGGTGCCGTCATGCTAGCCGACGCGGTCGATTCGTATGTGGCGGTCCGGCGTGCGCTGGGCTTCGCCTTCAAATCCGAAGGGTCTTGCTTGAAGAGCTTCACCACGTACGCGGCGTCACGTGGCGAAGCGTACGTGCGCGCGCACACGGCGATTGCGTGGGCAGGATTGGCGCGATTGGTTCCTCAGCGCGCTCGCCGGCTTGGGATTGTCATTCGATGCGCCCGCTATCTCCGGGCAGAAAACCAACAGCATGAACTGCCGCCGGCCGTCTTCGGTGCCGAGAAGTCCCCGCGTCCCGTGCCATATATCCTGTCTCCCGACCACATCCGCCAGCTCGTACATGCCGCGTCGCTGATGGGTGCCCGGACGTTGCGCCGAGAGACCTACCGCACACTGTTCGCGTTGTTGGCTTGCACGGGGCTGCGGGTGTCGGAAGCGATCCGGCTGCGATTGGGGGACATCACACCAGACGGCTTGGTGATTCGCTGTTCCAAATTCCGCAAGAGTCGTCTCGTGCCCCTGCACGTGACGGCGCACGCCGGACTCGAACGCTATCTGGAGCGGCGACGGCTGTATGCCCCGTTCGATGACCATCTCTTCGTGTCGTTGCGGCGCAAGCCACTGATTCTGGCCGATGTGGCCGCCGCATGGGCCACGGCTCTGAGCCAACTCGGGCTGCCACGGGGAACGGGGCGTGCTCGACCGACACCCCACTCGTTGCGCCACACCTTCGCCGTCAGAGCCCTGCTCACGTGCCCGGACGGCCGCGACGAGATCACCCAACACATGGTGGCCCTGTCGACCTACCTGGGGCACAGCCGGGTCGCCGACACCTATTGGTATCTGGAAGCGGTGCCGGAGCTACTGACCGATATCGCAGACCGTTGTGAACGGTTTGTCATGGGAGAGCGGCCATGACGGCGATCGCACCACACATCACGGCCTTCTTCCAGCAGCGGCTGCCCCTCGAACGCGGCGTCAGCAGCAACACGTCCGACTCCTACGCGTACGCGTTCAAGCTGCTTCTGGCCTTCGCGAGTGAGCGTCTCCACGCACCGCCATCGCAGCTGACGCTGGAGCAAATCGATGCGCCGTTGGTGCTCAACTTCTTGAATCACCTGGAAACGATACGCGCGAATGGGCCGAGCTCGAGAAATGTTCGGCTGGCGGCGATCAAGTCCTTCATGCACTTCATCGAATATCGCGTGCCGTCCGCGCTGGAGCAGGTTCGGTGTGTCATGGCCATTCCGTCCAAGAAAACTGAGACCCGTCTGGTCCGGCACCTGACGGTCGAAGAGATGCAGGCCATCCTGGATGCACCAGCACCGACCGGCTGGAGCGGAATTCGCGACCGCGCCATGCTGCACCTGTGCTTCGCTGCCGGCTTGCGGGTGTCTGAACTGGTCGGCCTGCGGCTCGTCGACGCAACGCTTCAGCCACACGCCAGCCTTCTCGTCCACGGCAAAGGGCGACGAGAACGGTGCCTGCCGTTGTGGAAGGTGACCACCGCGGCGCTGCGCGCGTGGCTGTCGGTGCGGGGTACGGTGCTGGTGCCGGAACTGTTTCTCAATGCTCGACGCGAACCGATGACCCGGTCTGGCTTCGAGTACATTCTCGGCAAACACGTGCAGATGGCGACGAAGAGTTGCCCGTCGCTGTCAATGAAGCGCGTGTCGCCGCACGTCTTGAGACACACCTGCGCCCTGACCGTGCTGCAGGCGACCAAGGATCTGCGCAAGGTCTCGCTGTGGCTTGGACATGCCCACATGCAAACGACGGAAATGTACACGCGTGCGGATCCCTCGGTGAAGCTCGAAGCCCTCGAATCCATGATCGCGCCGAAACTCCGATCCGGCCGTTTCAAGGCCACCGACGCGCTGATCGCCTCGCTGGCGTCGCGCTCCGTTATGCGCAGCACGATACCGTCGCGATGACCCACGTGCGGTCACATGCGGGGCCTCCGAGGAAGAGGCCCCGCATAACAATCAACTCCGCATTAAACCGGCCCCTGGAGGACTGGGCCCGCCTCCTGGGCGACATGGTGGTCGTCACACCGCTGCTCGACCGGCTGATGCACCACGGCCATCTGTTGAAATTTGACGGCAAGAGCTGGCGCCTGAAGGAAGCCGCCGCGCGAGTTGCGAAGCGCGCGTCAGGCCCATAGAATCCCCCCGTCCCGCCACCGGAGGTGGGGGAGTTTGACCCGGCCACAGGTGGGGGAGTTTGGGGTGGCCACCGGGGGGTGCTATCAATCACAAGGGCGCCAGGCTCCATCGCTACCCCTACAGTTGGCCATTTTCCGAGATGACACGGCCTTCCAAAGATTCTGGCGATTCGATGGACGTTTGCGCCCAGGGCGGCAAACTGATAGGGCCGTGCTTTACCCAAGGGCCATGGGCATGCGACGTCACCGCCACAAAGCCACGTCGATCGAGAGTTGGTGTGCCCACCCACAACTGCTTGATCTCTGCGGGTAGAATAGGGGGGCGTTCAGGCACCAGCCCCCTGAGTAGGGACATCCGACCCAAGTGCTCATGACGATCCAATACTACGAACAGATGTGAAGGCGCCCCCTCGGAGGTCGCCAGCTTGCGGCGATTGTCGAGTTTGCCAGCCTCTGCCTCCCCACAGCTGATGATGTTTTCCCCCCCTAGCCAGCCCCCATCGCCTGGCATCCCAATTCCGATCCGACCCGGGGGATTCCACCGCATATGCACTCCTGCCTCAATGCCGAGCTCCTCGATGTTTGCGATGGCCGGCGATTTGTAGCGATCGTGCTCTGAATAGAAGTCGGAGATGCCAGAAGCTTCGACTGCGGCAAGGGCCCGATCAATGTTGCTCCTCACCCGTCGGATATTAGCCGACTTGAAGGGTGTCACATGCCAGTCATGCTCCGCCTGGAGGCGCTGTACAAACATTCCTTCCCCGCTCCTGCCTCGAATCGCCGCCGTCACACGTTCCATTTCGACATCGGTCGAAAGCGTAACCTCCAGAAGGGCCCTACTCCCGTCGCGACACAATAGGATGAAATCACACTGCCCATTTGATTGGTCGCTGGCAAATATCGCACTGGCGCCGCTAAGGACCGCTTCCAGAAACGCCTTAACATGCTGTTCCTCTGGCCTCACGTCCCCTCCATGTGCAATCTCATCGCCCCGCAGCCAGCGATCGACCAGAACTGAACGGTTACTGCGCAGGCCAGACAGAGGCTCTACTGCAGTCGCCAACGCGCAGGGGGAACCTGTAGTCGTTGTCAGGAAACAGGTCTAGCATAAGGAACCGGTCACGATAGTGGTCAAACCAGTACCCGTGGTCATCAAGCTTCGCCGTTACATCCGCGCGGACTCGCATCGTCTGGGTCACGTCTAGTGTGGATATGCGAGCGACTTCCGCGACAAGGTGGTTGATCCTCTGCTGTCGTGATTCATCCGTCTCAGTCTCCGTGTAGTGTGTGTACACTTTGCAGAGCATCAACTCGGCCCCTTCCATTCGCAACTCCCAGTCCCTCGCGACCACAGTGGCATTGGCGCCCTCAAGGGCCGCACGGAGGTCATGGTCCGGCCCGAGGAGCGTCTGGTAGAATACTTGCATAGCGCGCAGCAGCTGACCAGCGGATGCCTCGTCGAGGCTTCCAACTACTCCAAATACCGGTGCGCGGTCGACAGGACGCAGGATGCTGCTCATGTGCCACCCATGACACATCCCTGCAACCACCAGCAAATTCAGACGCGACAGCTCGTTGATAGCCGTAAGGATTGGGGCAATCTCGGACCATTTCACTAGCTCACCACTAGCGAGGTGGATGCCGTCTGTATCGCCATGGGCTTCAATGTGAACAATTGGCGAGCGCCCGAACTGACTTGCGGCAGTTCGAATACCGATACCTGCCAATGTCTTTACGAACTCCGACTTGGAAGGAGCCAGGTACAACTCAGACACGAATCCCGGGTCGGCAATGGAGGCCGGCGCCAGAATTGTCTCAAACAGGTCTTGCCCCGTACGCAGCTCACCTTGAGCCAGCGACTCGATGACTGCCACGGAGTCAAAGTGAAAAGCTGTGTTATAGGCCACTTGGATACCACACTCTGATGTTGCTAACGAGGCTGTAGGAAAAGCCCCCGCAAGAAGTTGTACTCGCGCCGGTCCAAGAAACGACGCTCCAGAATGCCTCGAGACCGTGGATCGGCGTCGACGAGATCATTCGATGACCCCCTGAAACACCCTCACGGCAGCCCATGGGACTTATTCTACAGCCTCAACGGGCCAGGCTTGAGCCGCGAGGCCGCACGTTAGGACCCCAGCGGCGCACTGACATCCGCGGCCTCCGCGGCTCCAAGCTGGTGTTAGCCAGCTGGCAGGCGAGTCGCAGGGGATGGCCAGCCGAAGCGGGCGCATTGGGCTGTTCTATTCCAAGTTTGCATCGGCGACAGTCAGTCTGTTCTTGCCAGCTTTCTTGGAGGCATATTGGGCTTCATCAGCGGCACGCTCGAGATCGTCGGAGGCTGTCATTGACTGCGACCGGACGGCCAATCCTGCGCTGATGGTGACCTTGTAAGTCTTCTGTGATCCAGTGACATCTAGCACGGTACCGTTCTTGATGCGGTCGAACACCCGCTGTGCCCCACTTCGAATTGCGTTTGCAGTTTGTGCACGGAATAGAACGACGAATTCATCGCCCCCATAGCGATAGACCGTACCATCGGCCCCAGCGGCGTCCAGCGCCTCGGCAGCAATGTATTGAAGAACGGCATCTCCTTGTGGGTGACCGCCGGGAGTCTCGTCGTTAAATCTCTTGAAGTCGTCACAGTCGAAGAACATCTCTCCAACGAACTCGTCGTCAGGAAGCTCGAATAGGACGTCAAGATCTCTTGAGTATTGCTCTCGATTGTAAAGCCCCGTCAATCCGCAGCGTCGCTCATACTCCCGCACCCCCTCAGAGGAGAGACGTTCTGATACGCCTCGATGACGGCACGTGCAGACTCGCTGGCGGCATGTATCACATGTGTCTGGGTACCGTCGCCACACTTCTTGACCCAGGTCGATTCTATCGACTTTGTGGAATCCAGTGGGAAGGACATTGGCAACGGCGCAGATCGCAGCAAAGACGTCGGCAACTTCGTTCTTTAGGTTGTCGGGATAAAACGGTCTGAGACGGATAGCTTCGGACAGTTCGAAAAGCTCTTCATACAGCTTTAGAAACGCGTCGGCGAGAATCGTGCGCCCATCCAGCCAGTCCGATTCGACTCGCAGAGCCGGTCCACGCTGGGCCTGACTGTAAATCCCATCGAACATGATCTGCCATTCGCCGAGCGAAAGGGGGAATTGCGACTTGTCGGCGGATAGAGCAGCAAGAGCCGACCTATCTATCGGGGCCTTAGCCCGCCCGGGAATGCACGCACAGCGTGGAGCGAGGCAGAATGGGCACGCGCTAGGAAACTTGCGCCATACAAGTGTAGAAAGCCCGGTGATTCTTAGTGATTTTAATAGGGCCGCGTACCAGGCAAAAAGCTTGGGAAGCCACTGTTCCTTTGCCTGACGGAAGTTGCCACGCTTGATGGTTGCCTTGTGCAGGTTGAGTGCTGCCTCGCAGACGCGGAGTAGAACCTGGTGAACACTTCGTTCGTGGTTCTGGCTTACATAGTAGATGCGCTCGAAGGTATGGAGCCAGTCGTCGAGCGGGCGGTCTGCATGATTTGTCATTGGGGTCGGGACCTCTGAAAGGAGGTCACTCCGGCCATGAGAATAGACTCAGAGTGGCGGCGGCAGGGGCGGGCTGGTCGCTACTAAAAAGTGGCTGGATAAGGCTCTGGATACGCTTGGTTACCGTGTTCATCGAAGCTGATGCGTCAACCACTGCTACAGGACCAAGCTCAGGCCGTGCTTCGGCGATTATTCTAAGGTACCTTTCACGGATGATCCGCAGTTTGTCATCTTCCTCGTAGAGGTCCCGGGTCCATCTTGTCCGCTGCATTCGGCTTCGCGCATGCTCAATCGAAAGGTCAAGGTAGATGCACAAATCCGGGGGTGGCGCATGTCTGTTGATCGCCAAGAGCCAATCCTCGTCAACAGAAAGCCCTTGATAGGCCAGCGTAGACATCAAATACCGGTCGCAAACCACTACCCTTCCGCTGCGTAGGTTCGGGAGTATTTCTACGGCTAGGTGGTCGGTCCTGTCTGCTGCATAAAGAAGTGCAAGCGTATAGGGGTCGAGGTCGCTCGGCGGAGGCGAAGTGGCTTGATCAATGTGGTAGCTCCCGCCGTGGCCTCGCAAACGTCGCGAGAGCGCCAGGCGAATCAGCATCCCGGCTGGTCCACTGCTGGGCTCGTGAGTGAAGAACGCCCTTCTACCGAGGTTACGGAGCCAACCTGCAATCCGATCCCCCTGGGTTGTGGAACCACTACCGTCGATTCCCTCCAATACTATGAACAGTGGTCTATCAGAGCTCGTCGACACGAACGACCCCCGTCACGATTCTGTAGAGCGATAGGAGCTGTTCACTTGGGACACCTAGCTCCTCCGCCGCCCGCGCGACAAACGTTGATCGCTCGGTGGGCGCCAAATAGACTGGGTCGGGAACTCCTGGCTGGCTGCCCGAAATGCGAAGCACAGCTGACCGAACGGCTTCGGGTCGATCCCGCACAAGGCCTAGGATTGCCACTAGCTCCTCTTCAACCCGCTTAAGGCCGGTTACTGATTCTGGCATAAAGGTCTTCCCTCCCCGAGAAGGTTGACAGAAGTCGTGGATTACGAGCTTACCAATGTACGCCCGCGCGGTCCACGTTGGGAAGCTGAGGGTGTCGAGGCCTAGGCAAGATCCGACTTGCAGCTAGAACCAGTGAGGATCTCGTTGGTCGGGCCGTTTCGCGGTGCTTGGAACCGGCACGCAATGGTTACCCTATTGTGGCTAACTAGTTTAGCCACTAGCGAGTGCCTAGCTCCGCCAGTTTGAAGCTTGGACCTCGGGGAGGGCGCGGCGTGGGGGTGGCCAGAGTTCGCGAACAGCGGTGTCAGGGGTGCTCGGCCCCAAAACATCACCCTCGGTCCCGGGGCTTGGCCGGGCATGGGCTGGCTAACTAGTGTATGGACCTGCCCACCCCGCCGCCTATCCACGACCTTAACCTACTGCTCGCCGCCTCATCCGGTAGTGCGGCAAGGCCACCCTCCCCCAGGAGGTCGGCCGGGCTCCGGACGCCCAGCCCCTCGCGGTTGAGCACATCGGTGTAGATCATGGTCGTGGTCACGTCCCGGTGCCCCAGCAGCTCCTGCACCGTCCGGATGTCCGCCCCGCTCTCCAGCAGGTGAGTCGCAAAACTGTGCCGCAGGGTGTGACCGGTGGCCCGCTTGGCCAGCCCCGCCTCCCGCACCGCCGCCGGCATTGCCCGCTGCACCACCGTCGGATCCCGGTGGTGCCGCATCATCGCCTCGGTCTTCTGGTCCCGGTAGCGACGGGGCGCCGGAACAACCCACTGCCAGCTCCATGACACCCCCGCCCGCGGGTACTTCCGATCCAGTGCCCCCGGCAGGGC
>Ga0163153_10005634_pt1 | contig 14629 bp, 9 predicted proteins | sample OliLakLV19MP6IB1_FD_148629 | JGI IMG/M metagenome (GOLD analysis project Ga0163153, IMG submission 148629) | Freshwater microbial mat bacterial communities from Lake Vanda, McMurdo Dry Valleys, Antarctica - Oligotrophic Lake LV.19.MP6.IB-1 | ecosystem: Environmental > Aquatic > Freshwater > Lake... | reverse complement strand
TTTGAATCTGTGATAACAGGCGTCAGGAGATGTGGAATGCCATTATAGAGTGTGAGTTCGACGCGCTTCGGATCGACAAAGATGAACCGTAGGTCGTCTGGTCCATGACGGTATAAGAGTGAGGTGATGATCGTGTGGATCGTCACCGATTTACCGGAACCTGTGGTACCCGCGATAAGCAGGTGGGGCATACGAGAAATGCTCTTCAGTACTGATTTGCCAGATATGTTTCGACCCAGAGCGATCGTGAGCGGGCGAGCCTGTTGAAATGCGGCATCCCCGATGAGGTTTGCCAGACCAACGGTTGTTTTTGTCTTATTAGGAATTTCGATACCGACGAGGGACTTGCCTGGGATTGGTGCCTCGATGCGGATCGGGTGAGCAGCAAGAGAGAGCGCGAGGTCACTTTGGAGCCCCACGATGCGAGAAAGTTTGACTCCTTGTGCAGGCTTTAGTGCATAGCGAGTGACCGTCGGTCCGATAGTTACCTCATCCATCTCTACTTCAATGCCGAAGTTACCGAGTGTGCGGCGGATAACATTCGCATTTGCCTTCACATCTCCAACATTTGCCTTCCCCCGATCTCCTTCAAGAAGAGAAAGTGGCGGAGGAGTATACGCACCAAAAGGTACGGTACGCTTCTTAGTATCAATAGAGAGCTCATCGAGAGATGCATCGGTTATCTTCATACTAGCAGGCTTCGGAGTGCTCTGATCAATCTCTTCGGCAGTATCTTTTTGGGATGCCATAGTAATAGAGGGGGCAGCATAGTCCTCTTCTTCTATCTCATCTGTATCGTCTCGTCTGAGTGTTAGTCCACGAATTCTTGCCCATATGCGGTTGAAGAATGGGAAGAGTTGCGGTGTGCGATCAAAGAATATACAAAAGGAACACAAGACAACAAAGGAGAGGATGATCGCCGCAAAAATAGTGTCAAATGTTGCAGTGAGAGGGAAGGCAAAAAGTTTCCCAATGAGTCCTCCCCACGAGTCGTTGGTGATAGAAAGAAGCACTAAAAGTGAGAGCATGCCGATTGCCCCACTTATAATTTCGCGAGTTGTCGCTTCAAAACGTTTGTTTCGAATGACGAACACTCCAGCCGTCCCAAGTGCAAGCGGGATCATGATAGATCCAGCTCCAAGAAGTCCGTATGCCGCTTGTGCGACAAGGGACCCTCCCACACCAGCGCCTCCTGCCATACCTCCCACCACAATAAGTGCCAAAAGAATGAGGATGAGCCCCCACACAATTGCTATTGTCCGACTTTCTGATTTCTTTTTCCTTGGAGATGATTGCTTGACCATACGTATAACAATAGTAAGAGTATATCATTGAACCTCAGAAAAACCATTGTAATATAAGGCTTATTTGGACACACACTCCTACTTGTACAAGCGCAACATGTCCGTTATAATCCAAATACTATTTGTCTTATATATTTTATAAAAGACAAAAAGACAAACAATGCAAAAGCTCAATATATACGATAAAAATAAAGGCATTTCGGATAAGGGACAAAAAATTGTAGCTGCCCTTTATCTTGTCACCAATCATCTATCGGACACTGAGCCGTTCAAGCATGCTATGCGTGCCCTCGCACTTGAGCTCAATACGATGCACTCGGACCGAATCCTTGTAATCGAGACTTTGACCAACCATCTGAAATCCGCTGCGATTGCAAAGGTTGTAAGTGATCACAACACATCGATCATCGTTCGCGAACTTGCACACTTCGATCAGTTAGTAAGCGACACGCTCTCCCTCACATCGTTTTTTACACCGACTCAAACATCTCTTTCAAAGACAAATAACATGTCTTTTAAGTCGCTGAACCCCCCATCCCTCGACAGTACTTTTTCTCGTAAACCATTGAAAAATGAGAACAAAAATAAAAGACAATACGACATATTGTCTTTTATAAACGGACGCAAATCTGCAGCTATTAAGGACATTTCTGCGCTCTTTCCGGAGGTAAGCGAAAAGACGATTCAGCGTGAGCTTGGAACATTGGTTGATGATGGCAAGATTACAAAACGGGGAAGTAAGCGCTGGAGCATCTACATGGCAATTTAATTCTCATGTTTTCAAATAATGCTGTAATACATACCTCATAGAGGCGTCTCAGTAATTAAGTGGGCTACCACTATCATTTCTTTTAGCCCCTTGTATCGCATAGGTAGATGGCGGCAAAAAATGCCGTATCACTGGTCTCAGATTGAGACTTGTGGTATTATATAGGTTATCTTTTGCTCTCTGTGCCGTCGGTACCAAGAGCAAAATGATGGATGGTGGTAACCCACTCTGCTCGTTGAAAACTGCATAGATTGACTCGTTCGTTTACGTAGCTTTCGGCGGGCAGTGTTTTACCCAAGTCTTCTTTTGAAGGGTTGGGTAATATCGGCCTTGTCGACACGGCAGATATGCAGCTCGTTACTGCTTTCTGCGATTAACTAAACCGTACTCAGTGCAAGGGTGATAAAGACCCTTTCACTGTGGTACACCCACTTCTCCTTTATATAGAGGAAAGTGTTTACCAAAAATTAATTACATTATGTCTAAAAATTTTAAATTTATCGTAGGTGCAGTTGTTGCCCTCGTACTTGCTGTTTCAGTAAGTACTTCAACTTCTGCTGCTTACATGCACTCTGGTCTTCTCAAAATGGGAATGACTAGTTCACAAGTTATGAGTCTTCAGCAGACTCTTAACGGCGGCGGCTTCCTCGTTTCTACAACAGGTGCTGGATCTCCAGGAATGGAATCTATGTACTTCGGTGCAAAGACAAAAGAGGCTGTTATGGCTTTCCAGTCAGCTAAAGGTCTCGGCGCTGATGGCGTTGTAGGCGTTAATACTGGTACAGCTCTCGCAGCTATGACTGGTGGTTCTGTATCTTACCCAGCAGGTTGTATGTCAACTTCTGGTTACAGTACGACTACTGGCATGCCATGTACTTCTGCAGCTAGTGCAACACTTCCTACAGGTTGTATGTCAACTGCAGGATTCTCTCCTGTAACTGGGCAGTCATGTTCAGGTGGATCAACCCCAACAACTCCTACTGGTTCACTCAGTGGTACTGTTGGTTCAATTGATTACGATCTTGTTTCTGGTATTTCTAACGAAGAAGTAGGTGAAGATCAAAATGACGTTAAGGTTGCTGGTCTTGAGCTCGATGCTGAAGACTCTGACTCTGACGTTGGAATCACAGCTATCAAGATTAACTTTAACCGTGGTACAGCTGCAGCAGCTACTGACTTTGATGATGTAGCTGATGAAGTTTCTGTATGGATTGGTTCAACAAAAGTTGGATCAGTTGATGCTTCAGAATTCAACGACGACAACGATGAAGAGAAAACTATTTCTCTTTCAAACGCTGTAGTTCGAAAGGATACTAAAGAAAACCTCTATGTTGCAGTTTCAGGTGTTTCAAACCTTGACACTGGTGACATTGGAGACACTTGGACCGTTGACTTCACACAGGTTCGCTTTGTTGATGCACAAGGTGCAACGACAACTGAGGATCCAACTCAAAGTGCAGAAACCTTTACATTTGAATCTTTTGCAACTGCAAACGATGTTGAATTGAAGGTCACTCTTAACGATGACGAAAGTGCTGTTAATGATGCTCATGTTATAAACGTTGATGCTACTGATGACACTGATAATGTTGCTATTCTTGCTTTCACTCTTGAAGCAGATGGCGATTCAGATGTTAACCTTCAGGAAATCCCTGTACTTCTTACAGTAACAGGTGCTACTAACGTAGATGATATGATCACAAGTGTTGATCTTTATCACGGTACAACAAAGGTAGATTCTCAGAACATTCCTACAACTGCTGGAGCGATTGAGCCTGTTACCTTCGACGACCTTGATATCGATATTAACGCTGGCGATACAGAAGAATTCTGGGTAAAGGCTAACTTTATCAGTCTCGCTGACGCACTAGATGCAGGCGACACTATAAAGGCAGAACTTACTGCAACTGAGGTTGATGCTATCGATGCCGAAGACGAATCAGGTGAAAACCTTTCAGCTACGGACCTTACGGGTACTGCTGTTGGTGAAGCTCACGCTGCATACGACACAGGTATCATGGTTTCATTCAAAAGCGCTACTGCTAACCGAACATTCACAGCTGACGATGCTGGAGAGTTCGATCAGGCAGAATACAAGGTTACTTTTGAAGTAACTGCATTCGACGACGATGCTCGTCTCGATCGTTCATGTGAAGAAGGTGGAGCTGATGCTGCTGGACAAGGTGTTGAATTTACAATCACCAACTCTGGAAGTAATTCAACTACATGTAACCTCTCTTCTACATCAACTGATACAGAAGACACAGTTAACACGTACGAATTGGACGAAGACGTTGCACGAACCTTTAGTCTCGTAGTAACTGCTACATCATCTGCTGATGCATATGCTGAAGTATCTCTCGAATCTCTAAACTGGGGAACTGCAACTGACAACACAAACGCTGACTACTACACATTTAACCTAGACGAATTCAAGACTTCATCTGTCTTCTTGAATACTTTCTAAGTATCTTGTAATTAGGTACCGTTAATCTCTGAAGACCTAAAAATCTTCTCTGATACAAAAAACCACCCCCCGGGGTGGTTTTTTGTATACCCAATTCATATTCCTCGAAACACTCTCTCTTGGTAGTCGGGCTACCAAGTAAGGTTTTTGGTATGAAATTGTGAAAAAGAGGATATTTATTATGTAATATTTTCTGTTTCTGTACAGTACTCGAGGGAGTGGTTCTTGGAGTACAATGCGCGTATTAGCAGAGTATAGAAATACTAGAATGACCAACGAAACAAATACAGATGAAGCGAAGAACCGAAAAACAGGACGAATCATAGCGACAGTTGTTGCAGTGCTCGTCATTATTGCGCTTGTGATTGGTGGCGCACGCAAGAAGACGGATGCCCCAGTGACCATAGGAGATACACTTCCTGAAGGATGTAAACCAGGGTTCCTCTTTAGTGAGACAACGGGCAAGCCTTGTCCGATAGTCGACGATGCTACGAGTGCGACTGATACCAAGCCAGAGGGTATCTCCTCAGCCTACGAGGCGGCACTGAAGGAGTATGCGGGCAAGCTCATTGCCTTTGATGGTGCATGTAAACAAATTGCAGGTATTGCAGGTCCGATCGCGACCGGGACACGGATCTTGGTTGCAAACAATTCTCCAAAGCAGATCACGCTCGGAGTAGGGGGAAAGACCGAGACACTCGACGGGTATCACTACTTCACCACGACACTTCGCACAAAGGGCGACCTCAAGGTAAGTTGTGAAAATAAAGAAGCCGCAATGATCAAGGTACAGTAAGTACGAATCGTGAGGCAAGGCCTCACGATAAAACAAAACCCTCAGTTATGAGGGTTTTGACTTTTTAGGTAGATTTGGTAAAGTACTTCTCGTGTAGATCAAAGACAGCAGGAGTCCTGAGCTAGTCAAAGGACTTAATATCCTGCCGAGGTCGAACTCTCTACGACTACACCTGCTAGTGAGGAGTGAAATCAAAGTTTACTTTTATTTCGTCCGAACGACGCAGAGAGTATGGAAATCCATACACTGTTCACTTAACAAATCACACAACATTATGGCAATTACAAAAGAAAAAAAGTTGTCTATTGTTGCCTCATTCAAAGACATGCTCACTGATGCGCAGTCAGTGGCATTTGTGAAATTTAATAAACTCACCGTAAAAGATGCCAATGCTCTTCGTCGCACACTACGTGCCGAAAGTATTACGTATAAGGTAGGAAAGAAGACATTGCTCAAACGCGTGCTTTCTGATCTCGGGATTTCTGGAGACCTTCCAGAGCTCGAAGGAGAAATTGCCATTGCTGCGAGTACCGATCTTCTGGCTCCAGCGCGGGTAGTATATGAATTTCAAAAAACTCACAAAGACATGGTTACTCTTGTCGGCGGGATCTTTGAGGGAGCATACAAAGATAAGGAAAGTATGACGCGAATCGCTTTGATTCCATCTCGAGAAGTGCTCCTTTCTCAAATTGCGTACTTACTCAAGAGTCCTATACAACGCTTGGCAATCGCAGTAAACGAAGTAGCGAAACAAAAATAACAACACACGTAACTTATCATTTAACTTATATACTATATGGCAACATTTGATTCATTTCTCACTGAGCTCGAAGGAGCATCAGTGATAGAACTCAACGATCTCGTAAAGGCGATCGAAGAAAAATTTGGAGTATCTGCGCAAGCTGTGGCAGCAGCTCCAGCGGCAGGTACTGGTGCAGCAGCAGAAGAAAAGTCTGAATTCACTGTGATGCTCGAAAGTGCAGGTGAACAGAAAATCGCAGTCATGAAGGTTGTGAAGGAAGCACTCGGACTTGGTCTCAAAGAGGCAAAGGATCTCGTAGATGCAGCTCCAAGCAAGCTCAAGGACGGCATGAAGAAAGAAGAAGCAGAGGCTCTCAAGAAAGCTATTGAGGAAGCAGGTGGAAAGATAGAGTTGAAATAATACATTTCACTCATCTACGTACACGCAAAACCCATTATTGACCAATAGTGGGTTTTGTGACATTATGTAAAAAACACATAAAACAAAAAAATATGAAAAAGATTTTCACGTTCTGTATCTTGGGAGCATTCATTTGTTCCTGTAAGACCACGTTTAACAACCACAAACTGGTTGATTCTGTACTCAAAAGTGACAAAACTGGTACTGACAGTCAGTATTGTGATGGTTTGAAGTTGTATTACAAGAATGCCGCGTATACCGGAAATCGGAGTACCTACCTTAGTTACTTTGAAGAAGTATTGGTAAAACAACCTACTGATACTACTGAAATGCATCTCGTAGCGCTCAAGGTTACCAGGAAATGGTTTAAAAACAGTTTTAGAAAGGGAGAAAAAATCGGAGTATTTGTACAGCAAACCCATGGCATCGATGTCAAAAAATGGAAGCTTGCCTACGAATATCAGACTGATGACCCTACAGAGGTTACAATCAAAACCACTGTAGTAGCCGTACCAGCTCGCTATTAAGAATTTTTCCGCACCTACATCTGACTTGTAGTGTGCGGATTTTTTATACGTACAACATATGTCGCCCAGGAGACACCTAAGTTCAATACGGACAGGTTTTATAACTCACAATGCACTTGTACACAAGAAGCAAGACACTATATAATCCTATTTGTAGGTACGTGGAAATGATTATATGGATATTTTAGCAAAACTATTGGGCGGTATTCCGCGCGTAAAAATAATGCGTTTATTCTTGCTTAACCCAGAAGCAGGCTATGAAGCAGCGGATGTCACTGATCGCTGTCGTATCTCTTCGATACACTCCCGAAAGGCGATTGCACAGCTTGCAGGTATGGACTTAGTGCAGAAGCGATCGTTTGTAAAAGAGGTACAAGTGCGCGGTAAGACGATCAAAAAGCGCGTACAAGGATGGTTCCTCAATCCGGAATTTCCGTACATCAATGAACTCCGGCAGCTGCTTATAGAAGGTGAGTTCTTCAAACATTCAGATATTGCCCGAAGATTTAAGCCAGCCGGGCGCATCCAGCTCTTGGTAGTGTCGGGAATATTTATCCAGGACTCAGAAAGTCGACTGGACCTCTTGATTGTCGGAGACAACCTCAAAAAGAACTTTATCCAAAAGACGGTCAGTGTGCTTGAGAGTGAATTAGGTAAGGAGCTCTCTTACGCAGTCTTTGATACGGCAGACTTCAAGTACCGTGTCTCGATGTATGACAAGTTGCTCCGAGATGTCTTTGATTTCCCGCACGAGCCACTCATTGCCTCAAAGGAGTTTTCTGTATTTACCCTTTCTGCCCCTGTGCGCTAAAAGCTTCCCATTGGAGGAGTACGGGGGTATACTACAGAGGTACTGTAGGTAGATCTTCTCTGTGATGAGAAGACTGATCCAGATACGTGCCACACGGGCAGGCTCGGACAAATTACAGTAGTCTATTATCAACGGTTTATTACAAAGCGCTCACGCGTTTATATACTATATATGCTTATACAATCATGGAGTCAGGTATTCTTGCTCTCTCTCCAAGGTCTCTGGTACGGATTTATTGAGACATTTCCACGAATACTCTTGGCAGTCGTAATTTTCATTATTGGGTGGATCGTTGCAACTACGCTCGGCAAGCTCGTGATGATGGGTATCGATGCACTCAAGCTCGATCGCACATTCAAAAATACTGGAGTGGACGAAGCACTCGCTCGCGCGGGTACACATCTCCACATCGGTAAGATCTTTGGCGAACTCGTGAAGTGGTTCATCGTCATCGTATTCCTGGTTGCTTCCTTAAACATCTTGCGTCTTGATGCAGTGACTGTCTTCTTGCAACAGGTACTCGCATACATTCCGCAAGTAATTGTGGCAGCGCTTATCCTTGTAGCAGGTACGATCCTTGCAGATTTCGTTAAGCGTGTGGTTTCTGGTTCTGCATCAGTTGCACATGTGCGTTCTGCAAAGATGCTTGGATCAATCTCATACTACGCAATCTGGATTCTCGCACTGGTAACAGCACTCGACAAGCTCGGAATATTTGGCTACTTCGGACAGATTTTGTTCACTGGACTTGTAGTCATGATTGCGCTTGCATTTGGACTTGCATTTGGTCTCGGAGGCAAAGACGTTGCAGCTCGATGGCTCGCTCGTGTTTCTGATGATCTTTCATCACGAAATCACAATCAATAAACTCACGTAGTTCTATTGTCCAAAAAGCCCCTAACTGGGGGCTTTTTGTGTGGAAATATGATTTTAGAGAAAATGCTTGACAGTATAAGTTGCTTCGTCTACAATAGCCGGACCTATGAAGTTTTATACAAAAAACCAATCGTAAACGGCAGCATGCCCAACACGTTTGGAATGCCGCCGCGAGGCGGTTTTTTGGTCTAAATCTTCCACTAGGAAATCGTTGTTTAACAACACAATCCTGTCCTCTTTTATCCGCCATAGCGCAAGCGACGGTGGACAATTAACACTGCAGGTGAGAGAGGCAGACAGTCGGACCGATATATCAGCGGTGATATAAAGGCGAGACGAACCTTGAACAGACGAAGTAAAGCACGTCTGTTCGTTGAGAACATGATTTCTAGATTTCCTAATAGGAAATAAAGAGCATATGGTGGATGCCTAGGTTCTACATGGCGATGAAAGACGCGAGTGGCGGCGATACGCTTCGGGGAGGTGCCTACTAACCTTTGATCCGGAGATGTCTGAATGGGGAAACCCGATAGAGTAGACCTCTATCATCTCGACACATAAGTGGTCGAGGAGCGCACCCAGGGAAGTGAAACATCTCAGTACCTGGAGGAAAAGAAAAAAATGTAACGTATGTTACGAGATTCCCTTAGTAGCGGCGAGCGAAACGGGAACAGCCCAAACCGGTGCAGCACTGAGTGTGCGACAAAAGTGATTTATCATTCGAGTCGTGCACTCTGTGCTGTGCCGGGGTTGTAAGGCAGTGATGTCAATTTATTGAGAGGAGTTATAAAGTGTATGTATAGATGAAGCTGTTGGAAACCAGCATGATACAGGGTGATAGTCCCGTACTCGAAATGCATATACCTCTTTTGTCACTGTTCTTGAGTACTTCCGGACACGAATAGCCGGGAGGAATCCACCAGAACTAACTGGTAAGGCTAAATACATTGTAGAAACCGATAGTGAACTAGTACCGTGAGGGAAAGGTGAAAAGTATCCCGAAAGGGAGGTGAAATAGAACTGAAACCATATGCTTACAAGGAGTCGGAGCGGGTATTTATATCCGTCACGGCGTGCCTATTGAAGAATGAGCCAACGAGTTAATGTGTGCGGCTCGGCTAAGGGGTAAAGCTCCGGAGCCATAGCGAAAGCAAGTATGAATAGTGCGTAATTGGTCGTACACATTAGACCCGAAGCCAGGTGAGCTATCCATGAGCAGGGTGAAGTTTGTCGAAAGACAGATGGAGGCCCGAACCGGTAGATCGTACAACGTCTTCGGATGACTTGTGGATTGGAGTGAAAAGCTAATCGAACCTGGTAATAGCTGGTTCTCTCCGAAATAGCTTTAGGGTTAGCGTCGCGTGTTCCCTTTGGGGGTAGAGCACTGGAAAGTTTCGACAGGGAGCAATCTCGCGAAATTTATCAAACTCCGAATACCAAAGGTTAAGAATGCGGCAGTTAGTCTACGGGGGCTAAGCTCCGTCAGACAAAAGGGAAACAGCCCAGATCTCTATATAAGGTCCCTAAATATACGCTCAGTACATCCTAAGGATGTGAGATTTCTCTGACAATGAGGAAGTTGGCTTAGAAGCAGCCATCTTTTAAAGAAAGCGTAACAGCTCACTCATCGAGAGATCTTGCGCCGCAGATAATCGGGGTTAAGCGTATTACCGAATGTGAGGGCTTGTAGATTTAATAAAGGAAGTAATCTTCCGTAACTTCTCCCCGAAAAGATAATAAAAATGTATCAAAAAATATTCAACCATTCCTAACAGTTTTGGTCTTGTATATCGAATAAGTATCACCAATACTTAGTCTTTTGCATAATTTATTCTTCTTTTCAGGGAAACAAATTACAGGAAGCAATTGTCATAGACAATACTTCCTTCTTTTATTAAATCTACAAGCGGTAGGAGAGTATTCCACTCAGCTGTGAAGGCAAAGGCGTGAGCCATGCTGGAGCGTGTGGAAGTAAGAATGTTGGCACAAGTAACCGCAAGCAGGGTGAGAAACCCTGCCGCCGAAAGACTAAGGTTTCCTGGGTAACGGTTATCGTCCCAGGGTTAGTCGGGGCCTAAGGTAATGACGAAAGTCGCAGCCGATGGACAGTGGGTTAATATTCCCACACTTCAAATATATTCGATGGAGGGACGAAGAGTAGTAGCGTATGCCGATAATTGGATTTCGGTAGACATATCGCGTATGTAGGATAGGCAAATCCGTTCTACACAAATATCAGATATGGCTCGTGCAATGCTACGGCAAAGTGAAGATATGTCAGCACTCTTCCGAGAAAAGCTTCTAAGATTAGTATATTTGAACCCGTACCGTAAACCGACACAGGTAGTCAGGTCGAGTAGACCAAGGCGAACGAGTGAGGGGTCCCCAAGGAACTCGGCAAAAAAGCAGCCGTAACTTCGGGATAAGGCTTCCCCCCAGAATAATGACTTTAATGTATTTATATGTTGAAGTCATTATTCTGGGGGGCGCAGCGAAAGATTTCCTGGCAACTGTTTATCAAAAACACAGCTCCCTGCGAACTCGTAAGAGGATGTATAGGGGGTGACACCTGACCGATGCCAGAAGGTTAACCAACGGTGGTGCGATTATATCAAGCTGGCTGTTGTAAGCCCTGGTGAATGTCGGCCGTAACTATAACGGTCCTAAGGTTTTGGATTTCAAGTAATTGGAATCCAAAACGGACTAGGACTGCTATGAGTTCGGCACAATTCATTGTGAACGGTTTTTGAAAACAAGTTAAAAGAATAATCATTACATTTCAAGCTACCTATTCTCGCGTAATCGAGAAATAGTCCATTGTGATTAACGAGAGACCAACGTCACAGTCCCGAATCAACCAAGCAAAGGGTTTACCCTGAGCGAAGTCGAAGGGATAAGAGAGAGTCCAACTGAGAGGAATAGTTGAGCGAAATTCCTTGTCGGGTAAGTTCCGACGCGCACGAATGGTGTAATGACTGGGAAACTGTCTCGGGGACTTGCTCGGTGAAAATACAGTACCGGTGAAGATGCCGGTTACCTGCAGTTAGACGAAAAGACCCTAGAAGCTTTACTACAACTTGGTATTGGGTATATGTGTGCACTACGTAGCATAGGAAGGAGACTTTGAAGCGCCGCTCTCGGGCCGCGTGGAGTCGTCAGTGAAATACTTCTTTGTGTTTGTGTATATCCTAACCGGCGCGGCAAAAACGCGTCGGAACAGTGCCTGGTGGGTAGTTTTACTGGGGCGGTATCCTCCTAAAAAGTAACGGAGGAGTTCAAAGGTAGGCTAGGCGCGAATGGAAACCGTGCCGATAGTGCAATGGCATAAGCCTGCTTGACTGTAAGGGGGACATCCCGAGCAGGTGCGAAAGCAGAACATAGTGAACCGACAATTCGCATTAGATGCGGTTGAAGATTAACGGATAGAAGCTACTCTAGGGATAACAGGCTAGTTCCGCCTAAGCGTCCATAGCGACGGCGGAGTTCGGCACCTCGATGTCGGCTCACCTTATCCTGGGGCTGGAGAAGGTCCCAAAGGTTTGGCTGTTCGCCAATTAAAAAGGTACGCGAGCTGGGTTCAGACCGTACAGGCAGTTATAAAGTTGAAAGTTAAAAGTTTTTAAAGAAGTACCGGTTTCGACTGGGATTTACTTTATAACTTTACAAACTTTCTACTTTCGACTCTTGTATCGTCTGAATCCTTGAGGAAATTTTTTGATTATTTTTTACTAAATAAAAAAATATGTTTTAGTCTTTTCGTCTAATAAAGATAAAGTTTGCACATAATCTGCAATTGTGTGCAAAAGAAAGATAGTCAAGTAACCCGCCTCCGTCCTTTGGACTTTGGCGCGGTGAAGAAAGAGAACCATCCAGTTACGGCGGTCATATGTGGCGACATATATGACATGCTCAACTAATATCGGTGAAAGCCTACTAGAAATAGAGGTCAACACCGAGGGAAGGTTTTGTGAATTTCATAGAGGAATTTAATTCTTCAAAAATAATGGAGCATGCTCAAGGTTGGCGGTACAATGTAAATAAGTTTGTTTAAAAAACGAACAAGGGCGTTAGAAATCCTATAAATGATTGTAATGAGTAGTCAACTTCCTCCCTGTCATGGAATCAATCAGGTAGTATATATACTTGTTAAACATGATTTAGCTAATTCATGCTTGTTTCCTCCATTAGGATTGTTCCAATTTTAAGCAAAGGGTTTTTTAACCCTTTGCTTCTTCTATGAAATTCATAAGATCACCCGTAGAGACTACACGTTGAGGTGCTCAAGCAATTGAGTACAAGATATAGTCCATTCCACACAGTAATGTGTGAAAAGAAGCGTAAGACAGGTTGGTCTCCTATCTACTGCAGGCGTTGATATTTGAGGAAATTCGCTCCTAGTACGAGAGGACCGGAGTGAACGAACCTCTGGTGTACGGGCTCTAGCGCCAGCTGGACCGCCCGGTAGCTATGTTCGGAATGGATAACCTCTGAAAGCATCTAAGAGGGAAGCCAGTTCTAAGATTAGATATCGTTTGAGGGCCGTGAGAGATGATCACGTTGATAGGCACTAAGTGGAAGCGTAGCAATATGTTGAGCTAAGGTGTACTAATTGCCCGATTCCTATTAGGAAATCTGGAAATCATCCCCGTGAGATGTCGCGCAAGCGCTATCTCATGGGGTCAGAAATAAAAAAAGTTCGAGCGCACTGTCTTGGTGGTTTTTCGCGAGGGTCACACCTTTTCCCATTCCGAACAGAGCAGTTAAGCCTCGTAGAACCGATGATACTTTATTTATAAGGGAAAGTAGGTAGCTGCCAGGACTGTGTGCTTGAACAAACAAAAGACCATCTCGTAAGAGGTGTTTTTTCGTATGTACATACACCTGGTTGCAAGGCAGTAGGAGAAAAGCAATTGACCGGTACCCCAAATCCTAGACACATTTTCTCTTAAGCATATCTAAGTATCGGGTCTCACTCACTGATGCCGGGTCTCCTGGATACGAAACTACATACTTCGGTCTCAAAACTCAAGAAGCACTCAGTACATTTCAAAAAGCAAAGGGGATTGCCCTTGCAGTGGGTTTCTTCGGTCCAGTTACGAGAGCCTATATAAATACCATGAGTACACGAGGACTCTAGTACTTCACAAAACAACCACTCTACTGAGTGGTTGTTTTGTGTTGGTGTGTAAGGGTTTTGAGGGACTATTGACAGATAGGACATGTATGATACGATCAGATTAAATTCGTCTCATTTTTTCATTCACAATAAAACTTAAAATTATGAAAAAAGTACTGTTTTTCATCGCATCCGTTGCGATTATTGTATTGTTTTTTAGTTCTTGTAAAAAAACTGAGGTAGCAACACTTATTACACCGCCAACTGGCCCGGCCGATGTACTCATAACTCAGTTGCCATCCCCCGATCCTACTACCGCAAATGGGAATACACTGTTCACAATAACGCTTCAGGTAGAGGCAAAAAACAAAGACGCATATCTGCCAAAGACAGTGACGCCGTTTAATGTACAAGCTGACGATGCTGGAGGTATTGGAGCTATAGTCAAGGCGGAAGGCTATGAAACTTTTGCTGTGATGTCCAATATTGCTGCAGACCCAGCTGAGGTAACTGCTGAAGGTGCAACAGATAAAACATCTGCCTTTTTGATAAAGGCAAACACTAAGTGTAAAATAATGGTGAAAAAAGTTGTTACGGATAGTCGGGGTATACGCGGAAAGTTTGCGTATGAACTAGTTGATTTTAAAACATTTTCAAATTTTGCCTTAACGGAAGGTAAAATTCACAAATTGTTGGGTTTTGCGACAAGTACAATAAATTTGTAACACTCCTTCACTGAAGGAGTAACCGCCTTATACGCGGTTTTTTTGTACACAAAATTTGACGTATACTATATATAGT
>Ga0163153_10005630_pt1 | contig 14639 bp, 13 predicted proteins | sample OliLakLV19MP6IB1_FD_148629 | JGI IMG/M metagenome (GOLD analysis project Ga0163153, IMG submission 148629) | Freshwater microbial mat bacterial communities from Lake Vanda, McMurdo Dry Valleys, Antarctica - Oligotrophic Lake LV.19.MP6.IB-1 | ecosystem: Environmental > Aquatic > Freshwater >... | reverse complement strand
CACGCGGGTGTACAATTCTTGACTACTGCTCATGAGACGGCTCCTTCGGTTTGGTGTGGTAACCACCGATTGTGTCAGTTTCATGAGCATTTTGCAAAGTGTTAGCTACTCAGTACTACAACGTTAGTTAGGCGGCGGTGATTTACGGTCTCGCCAGCGACGTTTCTTATGCGAACGGTAGGCGGCGTGGTTCTGTTGTTGAATGCGCGCCACCTCGGCGAGTGCTTCTTGGGCATTGAACTCGCGTTTGGGCAGCACGACTTGCAGCAACTTGCGGACTTGCGCGACCGTCAAGGCGGGGGCCGTAATGCCCCGGTTCACGCGCAGCCGCACTAGGAAATGATGCGCGAGCAACGTCATGGTCGTACCCCCCAAGGGGGCGTTCCTGTGGTGGTGCCAGCCGATCCAGCCGCGGACTTCGTAATGATCCAGTCCCAGTTCGCCCTTGCATTCTTCGATCACGGTTTCCACCGGCCAACGCCAGGCGGTCATTCGTGCCAGCGTGGTCAGCGGCACATTGGCCGCGGCATTCGAGCGATAGAACTTCCACTGTTTCAGCGGCGCCCCGATCGCGCGGCGCAGCACCAGCCACTCGTCGCGGCCGGGCATTTCTTCATCGGCCATGACCACGCGCAGAACGGCAATCTCAACTTCCAGTGGGCCTTTGGTGCCCTCATGAATAATGAAGCGCTGCCAATCCGCCGGTCGCAGCTGCTGGGCCAGTTTGTCCACGCGCTGAGCGGGCGGAGCATCCGGGGCCAAATGCGTCCGGGTGGGCGGGCGCCCAGTCGCGCCCGGCTCGGCCGGCGGCACGATCTTCGGGCGCCGCACCCAGGCCTGCTTGTCGCGCGGAATTTCGGCGAAAAACAGCTTGTTTTCCCGATGGATCAGGTCCAACAAGTAGCCGGCCGCCCCATAGCCTTCGTCCATCGTGATCCACCGAAACGGCACCACCCCTTCGGCCACGACGGCCGCAATCATCTCTGCCCCAAGCTCGGGTTTCGTCTGGAAGGTCACGCTGTCGGGGATGCCGCACTTTTCCCAGCGGGTGCGGTGGTCTTCCGCAAACCAGGCCTTGGGTACGTACAACCGCCGGTCCAGCAAGGTCGCGCCCAACTCACTCGCATAGGCCAACATCACACTCGCCTGACAATTGGCGATCTTGCCCAGCGGCCCGCAGTATTGCGGCGCGACCCCAACCGAGTCCTGGCCCTGTTTGGGGAAGTCACATCCATCCAAAATGATGACGCCATCCGCTTGGCCCAAGGTCTCCGCCACCGCGCTCCGGTGAAGCGCCAACACCGCCGCATCCGACCAAGTGCCTTGGCTAATGAACTGCTGCATGGCTTGGATATTACCACCCGCCACAGCCACCGCCATCGGCTCAATCGACTTGCGCTCCAAGTCCAGCACACGCACCTGACGGTGGTGCAGGTGTCTGTCCCTGCGAATACTTCAGCGCCCAATGCCGCTGTTCGGACCGCACAAAGCCATCGGCAAAATGCTGATGAAACTGATCCAACTCGTCGCCCAGCCCTTCCACGTCGCGCGCCACAATATTCAAGACTGGCGCCCGACCCGAGGGCGGTGGCAGTGCCCGTCCAATTCGATTAGTCAATCCGCCGGCTCCTCTCTGATCGATGAAGAGCCTAATTTACCGGACTTTTCGCCCTAAGTCACGTTGTAGTATTAGTGCCAGGTTCCTAAACTATGGACAAGTGGCTCGCAATTCCAGTCGTTACAGCACTTGTGCTTATGAGTGCAGCTTGTGGCACAACCGCAACTGGGGTTAGCAGTGCAACGGTAACAGTTCCCACGATTCCTACCATAGTTGTAAGCCCTACAAACAAATCGCCATCCCCAGCGACGACTTCGATTATAGCAACTCCGCTCGTTGCGATATCAGGCACCCCTAGCGCTCCGCCTACTGAAGCAGACAGTTGCCAATCTGATCTTGCTACCAACCTCAACTCCCAGCTACTCACGTATGCTGCTGCTTCGGGGGACAACAGTGAAATATATGTCATACATGGCGACGGCTCGGAGAAAATACAACTCACGTCCAACGCATTCAATGATCTCGCCCCTACTTGGTCTCCAGACGAGCAGTGGATAGCGTATGTATCCGAAAGAGTTCTAGGCGTTTATCAACTCGTTGTGATACGAGCTGATGGCACTAATGAAGTGCTGCTTCTGCCTATCGGGGTTCAGGTTGGGCAATGGGCGGAGGCTTCTGTTACGGATCCTCAAAGGCAGTTGTTGACACCTGGTAATTTTACAGCCTTGAAGTGGTTTGACTGGTCACCAGACAGCCACAAAATTGCGGTATTCGGAGTGCAATCGGATACAGACTACATATTCGTCGTTGATTTAGAAGGTTCACCACCCAAGATATTGGCAACTGGCGACACTTATCTCGGCACATCATTAACCTGGTCTCCTGATAGCCAACGTGTCGCCTATGCAGCCGCACTCGATTACTCCGCCCAAGTCCAGCGAATTCACATAGCAAATCTGGATGGGTCTGATACAACCACCATTGCATCAGAGAGTTACCTGGACCGTGATCCTCGCTGGCATCCCTTTCAGCAGTTGCTGGCTTTCATCTCTATATTGCAACCAGGTTTGTCGCCAGAGCAACTCAATTTAGTAGCTCTCGATAGAGACAATCTCTTTGTGCCCCTCAATTCCGATGACTACAAGACCCAACTCGAGTGGTCTGCATCTGGAAACACTATAGCCTATGGCCAAACCCTCATCGAAGTGGCTGGTGGCCCACCAAAGATAATAAGTCGAAAGATCCAGCTGCTAAATTGGCAAGGCGGGATTCCGAAAACACTTGTCGAAGGAGATGATGTTGACGTCAGTGATTTTACTTGGTCACCTGATGATTGCTATATGGCCTTCCTCACCATACGGGCGGGTGGATACGATCTGAACGTGATCGATATTTACAGTCATGCCGTCCTACTATTGGCAGAAAATGTCAATCATTATTCTCCAAGCTGGAAACTAATCCCGTGCTGCGGTTGAGGTTCAACCGGATGTCAATACAGACAGGTGCATCAGATCATGCGGCGAACATGTGCCATGAGTTGATTGCACAAGTGCGATCTTACCGTGCCGCCTAAGCGAGCCTCGGCGAGCTGGATCATTACCGAGGCGCTTCGCGATTAGCAATTCGGTGCTTCACTTGGCAGCAGTTGGGCAACATGATTGCAGTGACAACGAACTTGTTTCCGGGATAGGCCATAACGGCTTGAGCGAGCGCCGGCAAGTGACGGCCTGGGCGGGCGGCATGAAGTACCCGAATCCAGACTACACGCCCGTGGCAGCGCTGACGGCGAATGGCAGTAGCTGGGGTAGGCGGCAACGGCAAAGGTCTCGCAGGCCGCGACCAGTTCACTCCAGGTCGTCGGCACGGCGACGTTATTGGCCGTGAACAGGTCCTTGTTGTAATACAGCCCACTGAAGCCAACTCGGCCCAGGTTAATCTCATAGACCTTGCCGTTGTACGTGCCGGCATCTGCCAGCGAGGCCGGGTCGTAGTTCTGGAGAAACGGCTGGCCGCTCAAGTCCATTAGCAGGCCGGCGTCGATCAGCGACTGCCACACGGGCGCGGTGACGTTCTTCATATACGGCTGGGCGCCGTTGCTGAAGGCGAAAATATCCACGACGTCCACATCCTTGGCGGCCAGGCGCGTCTGAGTCGAGGTGCTCAGATCGTTGGCATTCACTACCGCCATGTCGATCGTAATATTCGGATGCTTGGCCTGGAAGTCGGCGTTGAAGGTGTTCATGTAGTCGACGAACGGGGGGTTCTGGTGGATCAGCACCCGCAGCGTGACCGGCTCCGCCGGGGCGGCGGTGTTCGGGGCCGCGGTAGCTTCCGGCGCTTGGGTAGCGGCCGGGGCCTGCGTGGCCGCCGGGCCACAAGCGGCGAGCAGCAGGCTGGCCGCAAGCAGCAGGCTAGACACAAACGATAACTTGCGCATGGCGTTTCTCCCTTTCTCCTTGTCCGACCTAGCGAGTGACGATTTCAGCTATAGCTTAGGAGAAATGCGGGCGGCCGACACGCACAAAAGCGACGAGCCTATGGACAATTCATAGCGGGGCCAAATCAACTGTGGCGAAAGGCTTCGGGGGCCAGGCCGACTTCGTGCCGAAACACCCGGCTAAAATAGCCGCTGTCGGAAAAACCGACGGCCAGCGCGACCTGCAGGACGCTTTTGCTGGGGTCGGCCAGCAGGGCCTTGGCCTGATAGACCCGGTAGCGGTTCAGGTAGGCGATGGGTGTCAGGCCCAACTCCTTGCGGAAACTGGCGGTCAGGTAGTCATTACTGAGGCCCACGTGCCGGGCCAGGGCCTCACGTGTAATAGTTTCTGCATAATGTTCGTGCAGATAGGCCATGGCCTGCCGCACCAAACGCTGCGCCTCGGTGCTCAACTTGCGCTTGCGGCTCAGGGCCGCCTCCACATGGGCCAGCGTCTCGGCCACATTGAACAGGCCTTTTTCCAGCACCGTAGTCACGCCCTGGTTAAGTTGGGCCATCTCTTTCTCAGTCAGCGACTGGCCGGTGAGCACGATGACGGGGATGTGGCGGGTGGCTGCGTTGGCCCGCATGGCCTCCAGCACGTGGAATCCATCCATGTCAGGCATCATGAGGTCCAGCAGCACGAGGTCTGGCCGTTCCTGCTGCAGTTCGTTCAGCGCGGTCCGGCCGTCGGGCGCCGTGAGGACGCGAAAATTCCCCGCCTGGCTCCGCACCATGCGCACATGCATATCCCGCGTGTGCGGATCGTCGTCCACCACCAGGATCACTTTTTCACGCTGGCCCGGCCCGGCCGGCGCGAGGGCCAACTCCAGGCGCCGTGCCAACTCGGAGGAGGTCGGGCCTTGCGCCTCCACCACCACACCGCCCGCCGGCGACAACGAATAGAAAAGCACGGGAAGCGTCCGCAGGGCGGGATGCTCCCGCAGCAGCCGCAGCGCGGGCCAGCCGAGTTGAGGCGGTACGCCCACGTCCATCACGACGGCCATCGGCAGCGCCGCCGTCACCTGCCCGACCCAATCGGGCTCATCATCGAGTTGCACCAGTTGCACCGCGCGGCCCTGCCGGCTCAGATGCGCCCGCAGCGCCTCCCCTTGCCCCGCGTGATGCGTAAGCACCAGGACCATGGGTTCCGCCGCGGGCCTTGATTCAAGACGGGCTGGGGCGGCCACCTCGGCCACGGGCAGGGTAAAATAGAATACTGACCCGGCGTCCGGCCCGGACGCGCCCAGAGCGATCTGCCCGCCATGCAGTTCAGCCAACCGCTGGCTAATGGCCAGGCCTAACCCCAGTCCGCCATAACCCTGGGCCTGGGTCCGGCTAGAACGCTGGAACTCGTCGAAGATCGAACTCTGCTCACCGGGCGGAACCCCAATACCAGTATCGCTGACCACCACCCGTATCAGGCCGGCCGCCGCTTCGATCCGCAGGCTGACTGAGCCGCGCGGCGTGTACTTGACGGCATTGCTGACCAGGTTCAGAATGATCTGCCGCAGCCGGGCCGGGTCGCCCCAAACCTGTGGACCGGGTTCAGGCAGTGCTTCCAACCAGGTCAAGCTTTTATCGTGCGCCATTTGGCGGCCGGTGTCCGCCACCGGGCGCAGCGCCTGGCTAAGATCGAGCACTTCCCGTGTCAGCCGGAGTTTGCCCGAATCGCTGTTCGCCAGATCGAGCACATCTCGAATCAAACCGCCGATCTGTTGGGCGCTGGTATGGATGCGCTGGATATCGCCTAGATAGCTCTCGGCCAGCGCTCGGGGGTTGGTGCGGCTGGCCTGCAGCAAGATGTCGCTAAGCCCCACGATCAGGCTCAGGGGGGTGCGCAGTTCATGACTCACCGTGGATAGGAAGCGGGTCTTGGTCCGGTTGGCTTCCTCCGCCAGGCGGCGGCCTTCCACTGCCTCTTGGTAGAGTTGGACGCTGTTGAGCGCCCCCACCACTTGTTGCGCAATGCTGCCCAGCGAGTCAAGGCTGTTGGTATCGAACGCGATAAAACCGCGCCGACCGCTTTGGGTGACGAGTGGCAGCAGGGCGAGGCTGAAGGCGGCCTCGGCCGGGAGCAAGCCCGGCGGGGGGAAACTCCGACTGGCGCACCACAGCGGTTCGGGCGGCGCACTAAAGATATCGCGCAGTTCGCACCCGGCCACCGGGTCGTCGGCCTCGGCCTCGAAAAAGCCGGCCAGGGCCTGACGCACATTCACCGCCGGCAGGTGCTCGCGCAGCACCGCCCACACGTGCGCGCCATCGTGCGTCGCCAGCAGCCGGGAGGTTAGCAGCCCCAGACCGTTCGCCAGCCAATTCTGGTCCACGATGGACTGCCGCCGGGCTGCTGGGCGCGCTGAGGCTGGACTGATGGCGCGCTTTCGGTACCTGAAGGGCGACTCGTTTTTTCACCGCATGGACCCGACGTGGAAGTTCGCGTGGAACCTGCTGGTGCTGGCGGCGGTGTTGGCGCACCTGGGCGTGGGCTGGGGGCTGGCGTGGTGGGCCTATGCGGCGGCGCTGGCGCTGGGCGGGGCGCGGCTGCCGCTGCGCACCTATCTGCGCGGGCTGAGCTTCTTTTTGGGCATGGGGTTGTTCGTGCTGCTGTGGCACAGCCTGTACAGCCGGGTGGGGGGCGCGGCGCTGTTCGCCTGGGGGCCGATCACGGTGACGGCGGCGGGCATGGTCAATGGGGTGGCGATCTTCTTCCGCATCTTGGCGCTGGCGAGCCTGGCGCTGATCTTCACGCTGACCACTGACCCGGCGCGGCTGGTGGAGAGTGTGATCCAGGTGGCGCGGGTGCCCTACCGGATTGGGTTCACGCTGTACGCGGCGCTGCGGTTCATCCCCGTGCTGGAGAATGAGGCGCAGGTGTTAGCCAATGCCCACCGGGTGCGGGGGGTCGGGGCGGGATACCGGGCGGGCTGGTCGGGCTGGGCGGCGCGGCTGCGGCTGACGGCCAGCCTGGTGGTGCCGCTGCTGGTGAGCGGGCGGCGGCGGGCGCGCCTGATGGCGCTGGCCATGGATAGCCGCGCCTTTGGGGCCGCGCCCACGCGCACGGTGCTGCACCCGGCCGTGGTGACGCGCGCGACGCGGCTGTGGGTGCTGGCGCAGGTGGTGGTGACGGCGGCAGTGTACTATGATGTAATCGCGCGGCTCGGCGCGTGAGGCGCGCCGGCGAGGCTCTAGCTGGAGAAAACGAATGGCACAACCTGAGACCAAACGCGCGTATCTTTCGACCACCGATTTGCTGACGCTGGCGGTGATTGCCGTGGTCGGCGCGCTGCTGGGCGCGTTCGTGTGGTATGCGCTGATGGGGCCGGCCATCCCCTTGTTCGCCTTCTTGGGGCCGGTGGGGTGGTTTGGCATCTCGGGCGTGTATAATGATTGCGCCGGTGCTGGCCGGGCTGTTGGTGAGCCGGCTGGGCGCGCCCACGCTGTATGGGCTGGTGCAGGGCGTTGTGGAGATGCTGCTGGGCAATGCCTCGGGCGCGGTGACGATTGTGCTGGCCGGGCTGCAAGGTCTGGGCACCGACCTGAGCCTGGCGGTCTTCCGCTATCGGGCCAGCCTGCCGGCGGCGCTGCTGGCGGGGGCGCTGGGCACAGTGCTGGCCAATGCCGCCTGGCTGGTGATTTATGGGCCGCTTGGCGTGCAAACTGTGCTGGTGGGCGGGCTGACCTCGGCGGTGAGCGGGGCGCTGCTGGGCGGGCTGCCGGCCTGGCTGCTGGCGCAGGCGCTGCAGCGGGCGGGGGTGACGGCGCGGCTGGGCCGGCAGCGCTACGAAGAGCTGTAGCGCGCGGGTCTTCAAAATTGACGGCGGGCGCACTGGGGCGAGGCTCACGTGTGCCCGCTGTTGATTCAGGGGCGCTTGCTCGGTGGCGCAATCGGGGTAGAGTCGGGCCGATGGTTCCGAAGAGCAGGAGACGCGCATGACACGACCCACTGACCGGCCGCTGGCCTCGGTGCTGGAGGCGATGGGCGACACGCCGCTGGTCGAACTGGCGCGGCTGACGCGCGGGCTGAACGGCCGCGTGCTGGCCAAGCTGGAATACCTGAACCCCGGCTACTCGAAGAAGGACCGCATTGCGCGGCAGATGATCGAGGAGGCCGAGGCGGCCGGGGCGCTGCGGCCGGGGCAGACGGTGGTGGAGCTGACCAGCGGCAACACCGGCACGGGGCTGGCGATCGTGTGCGGCGTGAAGGGCTACCCGTTTGTGGCGGTGATGTCGGCCGGCAACTCGATGGAGCGGGCGCGCATGATGCGGGCGCTGGGGGCCGAGGTGGTGCTGGTGGACCAACAGCCGGGCAGCCGGGCGGGCCAGGTGTCGGGCGAGGACCTGGCGCTGGTGGAGCAGGCCGCCCAACGGATCACGGCCGAGCGCGGCGCGTTCCGCTGCGACCAGTTCCGGCTGGCGGGCAACTTCAACGCGCACTGCTTGCACACCGGGCCAGAGTTCATCCGCCAAAGCGGCGGAGCGCTCGATGCCTTTTGCGACTTCGCCGGAACAGGCGGCTCATTCGCCGGGTGCGCGGCGGCGCTGAAGGACCACGATCCGGCCATTCGTTGTTATGTGGTCGAGCCGGAGGGCGCGGCGGTGCTGGCGGGGCAGCCCGTCACCCAGGCCAATCACCGCATTCAGGGCGGCGGCTATGCTATGTCGCACTTGCCGCTGCTGCGCCCAGAACAGGTGGATGGCTACGTGCAGGTGAGCGAGGCCGAGGCCATTGCCATGACGCGGCGGCTGGCGCGCGAGGAGGGGCTGTTCGCGGGCTTTTCGGCGGGGGCCAATGTGGCGGCGGCCGTGCGCCTGTTGACGACGACCATGCCCGGCGCGACGGTGGCGGTGCTGCTCTCCGACTCCGGGCTGAAGTATCTGAGCACCGATTTATGGGACTGACGGGGCCGGCGCGGGTTCGTAACGATGGCGTAACGGCCGGGTGGTAAGATCGCGATGATGGTAAACTCCCATTCTCCAAGCAGCGCCGCGCCGGCGGCGGCCGAAACGCGCTTCGACCGGGCCAGTGGGCTGACGCTGCTGGGCGTGTTGGCGCTGGCAACGCTGATCGTAGCGAGCACGCTGGCGGTGCTGGCGCGCCCGGCCGACGGCTGGCTGATCCCTTACGACTCCCCGGCGGCCACGCTCAGTTACTTCTATGGCGACTGGCCCACGCCGCTGCAAGCGGGCGATGTGGTGCTGGCGGTGGAGGGCGCGCCGCTGGTGACGCTGTACTCACTGCAGCAAGCGGTGCCGCCGCCGCCCAACTGGCGCGCTGGGGCGCAGGTGGTCTACACCGTGCAGCGCGGCGCGCAGACGCTGGCGGTGCCGGTGGACCTGCACGCGCCCACGGGAGCTGTCATCGCCCGCGCCCTGGCGCACACCGCGCAAGATGTGCCGGCGGAGTGGAGCTGGCCGCTGGTGGCGCTGGTGGTGTTCTGGCAGCGCCCGCGCAGCCTGGCCGCGCGGCTGCTGCTGCTGGCCATGGTGAGCCACGCGGCGGTGGTCAAGCTGGGCTGGGCCAGCACCAGCGTTGGCCTGTATCTGGCGCCCACCGCGCTGCTGGCCATGGTGCTGTTCCTCAACAACTTTTGGATCTGGCTGTTCTGGCCGACCGTCATCTGGCTGGTGTTGAGCTTTCCGCTGCCGGTGTGGCCGTGGGCGCGCTGGCCGCGCGCGGTGCCGGCGCTGCTCTATGGGCTGCCGTTGGCGGCGGCGCTGCTCATGCTGACGACGGGGATCGACGCGGCGGTGGTGGCGACGCTGGTGGCCGAGCTGCTGCTGCTGGTGGTGGCGCTGGGGCTGGCGGTGCGCCAGGCCTACCGGCCCAGCGTTGGGCCGGTGGCGCGGGCGCAGGCGGGCTGGGTGCTGCTGGGCCTGGGGCTGAGTCAAGGGCTGACGCTGCTGCTCTATTTGCTGCTCGACGCGGTGCCGGCCCTGGCCGGGCTGCCGACCTGGGTGACCACCTGGGTGACCACGCCTCTCACGCTGGCGCTGCCGATCTGTCTGGGCATCGCCATTTTGCGCTACCGCCTGTTTGATATCAACATCATCATCCGCCGGACGCTGCTGTATGCCGGGCTGACGGCGATTTTGGCGCTGACCTATTGGGGGCTGGTGGTGGTGCTGCAGAACGTGCTGCGGCCGGTGACGGGCCAGGGGCAAAACCAGGTGGTGGTAGTGGCCTCGACTTTGGTGATCGCGGCGCTGTTCGGGCCGCTGCGGCGGCGGGTGCAGGCGGCCATCGACCGACGCTTTGACCGGCGCACCTACGACGCGGCCCGCACGCTGGCGGCGTTTGGCGCGGAGGCGCGGGCCGAGACCGACCTGGCGGCGCTGCAAGCCCGCCTGGAGCGCGTGACCGATGAGACGATGCGCCCGGCGCATGTGAGTGTGTGGTTTGCGCCGGACAAGCGCTAAGGACTGGCAGGCGCTCATGGACCGGGCCGACGCGCCGGGGGCCATAGACGATTACGCCGCGCTCGAACGCCGCCTGATAGCCTGGGCGCAGACTCAGCCGGCGCTGCGGGCGGCCGTGGTGGTGGGCTCGCGCGCGCGGTCGGGGCCGGCGCACCCGCTGTCGGACCTGGACTGCGTGCTGTTCACGACGACGCCGGAGGCGTATGCGGGCGTCGACGGCTGGCTGCGCGCGCTGGGGCCGCTGGTGCTGGCGGTGCGCAACGCCACCGGCGCAGGCGACCCGGAGTGGCTGGCGCTCTATGCGGGCGGGTTCAAGGCCGATTTTGTGCTGCGGCCGACGCCGGAGAACGCCAGCCTGGCCGACCGAATGCGGGCCTCGCCCTACCGCCGGGTGTATCAGCGCGGGGTGCGGGCGCTGTTCAACCACGGCGGCGCGCCCGACCTGCCGGCCGATTGGCTGGCCGAGCCCGTGGCCCCGCCGGCGCGGCCCAGCGCGGATGAGTTCGCCGCCGAGGTGCAGGGTGCGTGGTACGCGGCCGACCGCGCGGCGCGGATGCTGGCGCGCGGCGACTTGTGGCGGGCCAAGCAGCAGGTGGATGGGGCGCTAAAGCAGCGGCTGCTGCAGATGCTGGCCTGGCACGCGGCCGCGCGGCCGGATGACGGGCCGGATGAGCGGCCAGCGATCTGGGACGATGGCCGCTACCTGAGCGCGTGGGCCGAGGCCGCGGCGGTGCGCGCGCTGCCGGCGACGGCCTGGTCCACGATCCCGACGGCGGCCCCGGTACTCAGGCCGAGGCCGAAGATATCGGCCAGCACCGTCTGCAAGCGCGCATACCCGATATGGTGTACTTGGTGAAAGTAAGTCACCAGCGCTTCCAACCGGGGGCCGAACCAGCGCTCCGCTTCCAAGCCCGGTGGCAAGACCCCCATCTGAACCGTGTGACACGCCGGACAGCAGACTTCGTGCTGTTGGGTTTCAATCACGACCGGCTTCAGCTCCGGCACTTCGGTGATCTGCCGCCGCCGGACGCGCGTCGGAGTGACCGCCCGCAAATCGGCCCCGCACCCCACGCAGGTCTGCACGCGGGCTTCGATGAGCGTGTCGGGCTTCGCGACCAGCGGCCGGTCAGCTTTTGCATGGCCGGCTGCGCCCCGGGTTTCTTCTTCCGCGGGCGCCGGCCGGGCGGGGTCGTGCCTTTCCAATCGCGCGAGGGGGGCTGCGATGAATTCTGGGACGTCGTCGGAGGAGGCTTCAAACGTTCAATTGCCGCCTGCAATTGCCGGACTTGCTCCGTCAACAAGGCGATTTGGTCTGCGGGTCGAGCAATCTGCTCCGCCTGCCTGGTGGTCTGCTCGGCTTGCGCGGTGATCTGGTCAGCTTGCCGCACGATCACTCCAAGCAGTTCAGCGCGCGACAATTCGCGCAGTTCGTCCGTTCACCAGCCCCTTTGAGGCGCAGCCCGGTGAGGGTACAGCGGGTCAGTTCATAGTCCTTGCGAGCGCCGGCCCAAACCAGGCACCTATCGGAGGACGACAGGCATTTTGCGTAATCAGGATTACCCTAATCGAGATTACGCAAAAGAAGCGACCCCTTGCCATGTGGGTTGTTGGTCGCACGCCCGGCCGAGTTGCGCCTGGCACCCCTGCCTGTCGGCGCTACCTCAGCGCAGGCTTGTCTGGGGAGCGTGTCGCGCGGCGCTTCGCCTAGCGCCTGGCGACACCACCCGTGCCAGGGCAGACACCCGCTCATTGCCCTCGCAATACAGGATCTGAAGCGCGTTGACGATGACTTGGCGGCGTTGGCCTGAAACACAAGGAACCGGTGCATGCAGCAGTTGATTGTGGGGGATATCCATGGCTGCTACGCCGAGTTGTGTGACCTGCTGGACCTGGCGGGTCTGTCGGCTGACGACGAAATCATTGCTATCGGTGACATCGTGGACCGGGGACCCGAGTCGCCGCAAGTACTCGATTTCTTCCGCCGCCAGCCGAACGCTCACAGCTTGATGGGCAATCACGAACGGAAGCACATCCGGTCGTTGGCGGGCGAGCTCCAGCCGGCCTTGTCGCAGATCATCACGCAAAATCAGCTGGGCGACGCGTACAGCGCCGCGATCGCGTACATGCGCGGCCTGCCCCATTGGCTGGAACTGCCGGACGCGACGCTGGTCCACGGTTTCTTCGAACCGGGCGTGCCGGTGGCCGAGCAGCGGCCAACGGTCATTGTGGGAACCCTGAGCGGCGACGCCTACCTGAGAGAACGTTATGCCCAGCCCTGGTATGAGCTCTATGACGGCGCGCAGCCCTTGATCGTGGGCCACCACGACTATCTCCGCACCGGCCAGCCGCTGGTCTACCAGGACCGTGTGTACGGCCTGGACACCGGCTGCTGCACCGGCGGGCGCCTCACCGGGCTGCTGCTGCCCGACTTCCAATTCCTATCGGTGCCCAGCCGGGCCAATTACTGGCAACAGGTGAGAGCCCAATACCGGCGAACACACTCCCGCGCCCAGCTAGCCGAATGGGATCGCAACGCCGAGTTGGTCCTGGAAGCGATCTATGCCTACGTGGTCGCGCAGCACGCGCGCATGCTGGCGGAGCTGCGTTCCAAACTCAGCTTTGACGCGTTGACTGCCAACGAGCAAGCCAAAGCCTACACCGAACACATCGGGCGGGGGCCTCTGGTCGGCCTGCTGCAGCTCGCGCGCACGAAAAAACTGAGTGTGACCGGACTGCGGCGGCGCTTCAAGCAGCCAGACAAGGCGGCGGCCTTTGCGGCCTCGCTGGGGTCGAGCTTGAGCACAGATAGGGATGAGGCCGCGTAAATCGCGCGGAGCGGTTCAAATGAGCTTGGCCTCCGCCATCCGTTTCATGATCGAGGCCCGTGCTATGTGCCGCTCCCGCGCCGCCTTCAGCCGGCGGTCGAAGGCGGCGCGGGTCCGCTGATAATCGGCCAGGTCGCGCAATTGCAGGAGCTGCTCGACGGCCTGCTCGTGCGCCTCCCCACGCTTCTCCGCGAGCAGCTCAGCGACGGCTTGCCAGGCCTGCTCTTCCGTCTGGGCCAGTTTTCAAGAGCGGCAATCCGGCGTTTCTCTGGCGCCGCCGGTTTCGACCGGCGTGCCTCACAGCCCGTCGCCGGCTTCGTTCGGCGTGCGGCCCCGCAGCTCGTAACGCGTGGTCGCGTTCCACAGTTCGGTCAGCAAGTCCCGGAACGCCTTGGCCTCGGCCCGGGGCTCACGGAGCTCGACCAGGGTGGTCAGTAGGGGCTCGGGGTTTTCAGCGTTGCGCATCAGGCGTTGAATCGAACGCAGGTAGACCCGGCGCGTGATCCGCTGGTTGAGCGCCTGCTCGATCTCGACCTCCCGGGCCGTCAGCGGTGACTCATCGGCGGCCACGACCAGCAGCTCGGCGGCGCTGACGGTGCGCGGCGACAGCGCACGCGCGGCCTTGGCTTGCAGCACCTTGAGCGGGTGCTCAACCAGCGCAATGGCTATGACCTTGCCGCGCAGCACCCGGAATTGCGGATCGGCCTTATAGAGGTCGCGGGCATGTGCCATCGAGTACCAATCCCCCGGCTGCGCGAGGCCAGCCGCCAGCGCGGCCAACTCGTCGGCCGCCAGCGCGCCTTCCAACACCAGCCAGCCATAGCTCAGCCGTACAAACCGGTCTATCTCGGGCATCACCCGCGCCGCCTCGGCCGGCGTCAGCGCCAGCACCCAGGGGGGCACTACCAGCGGCGGCGGCGGCGGCGCCGACGCCTCCGCCGTCGCCTCGTCGGACTGGGCCGCGCGGGCCGCATTGAGTAACTCCGGGTTTTTCCAGGGGCCGCGCAGGTGCAGGCGCGGCTGGCGCGTAAACCCGTCAGGCCCCTCCGCCAGGACCGTCGCGCGATAGGGCGGGATACGGTACTCGGCCCGCAGCCGGTCTAGCTCGGCTTCAACTTGCGCCTCGATCCGGGCCGCCGGTTCGGGCGCGAGGCGGCGCGCGCCAACGGGGCAACTCCGCCCCTTCTCGCAGCGGCACGCTACCTGGAGGCCATCGGCGGTCAGCTCCCAACTGCGCTGGGCAACTTCGGCGCCGCTGGAGGTGAGCACAAACCCCACGACCAAAGCTTTGTCGGTATACACCTCGACCTGTAGGCGATAGGCGCTCACCGGCGGGGTGGGGCCAGCCGGTGAGCGCCTATCG
>Ga0163153_10005628_pt1 | contig 14640 bp, 17 predicted proteins | sample OliLakLV19MP6IB1_FD_148629 | JGI IMG/M metagenome (GOLD analysis project Ga0163153, IMG submission 148629) | Freshwater microbial mat bacterial communities from Lake Vanda, McMurdo Dry Valleys, Antarctica - Oligotrophic Lake LV.19.MP6.IB-1 | ecosystem: Environmental > Aquatic > Freshwater >... | reverse complement strand
TCTTTGCTGCAGGCGGCGACGCCCAGGGCAAGCAGCGCGGCGGCGAAATAAGCGGGTTTCATGTTTTTCGTCCTTGCATCGTGGTTGTTTTGCGGGGATTCAGCGTCGGCCGGGCCTTGCTGCACTGCAGCGATCCAGCAACGGACCCGAACCAGCGGGCGATTGTAGCCGAAACCCGGTTCGCGCACTCAGAGGCCGAGTGTGGTCGCGGAAACCGCGGGTTCCGAGAGATCCCAGATTTCGTCGAAGCGCTGCGCGATGGGGGACGCATCGGAGGGCGAGTGCAGTGCAACAATTGCGCCCGGCTGTTCGTGGTGCAGCTGGTGCCACACGCTGTGGTCGTCCGCGAGCACGAAGGGATCCATCGCGTTGCGTGCCTGCCCGAGCGTGCGATGGATCTCGATCGACATCGGGAACTGGCGCAGCAATTGCAGCAGGCGCGGCGATTCGCGCTCGAGGTTGTCGGTGTTGTGCAGCGCGATGTAGAGGCGATGCGCGCGGCCGGCGACGAGGAATTCGCGAAGTTTCTCTGCGCGGCCCGGCGCGTTGAAGCCGCGGTTGGAAAGCGAAATGTCGAAGACGCGGATGGCGCGCTGCGCGCCCGCGATCACCTCGTCGATGGCGGCGACGGATTGCGCGATGCCGGAGATCGCGCGATAACTTTTCTGCGGTGCGGTTTCCTGTCCGCTCATGTGGGTCCTCCCCCAAGTACAACGAAGCCCTGCAGGTACCAGCCGTAAGCCGCGTCCCAGAACGAATCGGGTGCCGCGCTCCCGGCCTCGATGCGCCTGCGGTCGGCAAGGCGCGTGGCGGCGGGGCGTGCCCCGGTGTCCAGTGCCTGCGCCTCGCCGTTCATGAAGAATACCGCGCCGGAAAAGGCGAAGCGAGACCTGCCATCGAGTTCGATCCCGCGGCGCCTGGCGGCGGCGGCGAAGCGCGCCGGCGCAAGCGGGCGCGCGGGCGGATCGAAGAAGACGTGTGCCTTCGGCTCCGTGAGGTAACGCCCGGTGAACTCACGCACCATCGAAGGCGTCCAGCGGATCCGGCCCAGCGTGCGCGCGGCGTGGTCGAGCATGCGCGGCGGTATGGCGCCGGGGTGCCGCGCCGGGGCGCCGCCGGGATCGGCATAGTGGCCGCCCGGCGCGGGCGCCTCGCGCAGGTAGTCCAGGAAACCCGTCACCCACTCGCCGTCGCTCGGGGCGCGAAACCCGACCGACCAGGTGAGGCAGGGCGTTTGCGCCACCCCATGGTGCGCAACGCCCGGCGGCAGGTAGAGCATGTCGCCCGCTTCCAGCTCCCATTCGTGCTCGGGCTCGAAGCGCCCGAGGATCTTCAGCGGCATGCCGGGAAGGAAATCCCGATTGGTTTGCGAGGAGATTTGCCAGCGCCGCCGGCCGCGACCCTGTAGAAGGAAAACGTCGTAGGAGTCCACGTGGGGCCCCACGCTCCCGCCGGGAACGGCGTAACTGACCATGACATCGTCGATGCGCGCATGGGGCACGAAATCGAAGTGATCGAGCAGCCGATCGGCGGCGCGGCAGAAGTGGTTCGTATCCTGAACCAGCACCGTCCAGTCGCGGCTTGGAAGTTGCTTGAAGCGGGATGCGCCGATGGGGCCATGCTCCAGGCTCCAGCGTTTTCCACGCCCCATGATGAGGCGCGATTGCGCCTCGTCGCGCCCGGCCAGGCGCATCACCTCGGCGGGCGAGAGCGGGTCGCGGAAATCGGCAAAAGCTGCACGGACGAGGAGCGGCTTGCGTTGCCAATGCGTGCGCATGAATGCGCCAACATCCAGTGATCCGAGGTGCTTGCGTGACATCAAAATGGGCTAGAATCGTTTCGACTGCAGAGCGATCGCGGGTGCCATGCTACACGTAGGCCAACCAGCACCGTCCTTCCAACTTCCCGATGCCAGCATGGAGATGATGGATCTCTCCAGCTACAAGGGGAAGAAGAATGTCGTCCTCTATTTCTACCCGAGGGACGGCACGCCCGGCTGCACCATCCAGGCGATCGGCTTCAGCGATCGCGAAAACGAATTCAAGAAGCTCGATACGGTCGTCTTCGGCGTGTCGCGCGACGACGTGCTCTCGCACCAGGCGTTCCGCGACGAACACGGCCTCACCGTCCAGCTCCTCGCGGATACGGAACACGAAGTCAGCCGCCTCTACGATGTGATCCAGGAAAAAATCGTCGACGGGCACCGCAAGGCGTGCCTGATGCGCTCGACCTTCGTGATCGACAAGAAAGGCGTCGTGCGCCACATCCTCCAGGAAGTCAGCCCGCGCGCCCACGTCGAGGAAGTCCTCAAGATCTGCAAGACGCTTGGAGCGTCTGCTGCCCATGCCAATTGAGCGCGGCCAGGTCGTCACGCTCGCCTACGAGCTGAAGGATCCGGACGGCGAGCCGCTGGAGGAGCCCGAGGCCGTGATGGCGTATCTCCATGGCGGCTTCGGCGGAATATTCCCGAAGGTCGAGGAAGCGCTGGAAGGAAAGGAGGTCGGCCACGAGCTCAGCATCACGCTCGAGCCGCAGGACGCCTTCGGTGAATACGATGCCCAGCTGCTGCGGGTCGAGCCGCGCAAGGGCTTTCCCGAAACACTTGAGGTCGGCATGCAGTTCGAGGGTGTTCCGGGCGGGGCGGGAAACGACGACGAGGAAGAAGTTCAGATCTACACCGTGACCGACGTCGCCGAGGAATCGGTGGTGGTCGACGCCAACCATCCCTTCGCCGGAGAGCGCGTCCACTTCAAATGTTCGGTGACGGATGTTCGGCCGGCGACCCGCGACGAGATGAAACACGGCCACGCCCACGGCGATTTCGGGGTCCATCCGGGCTAGCCGCCCGCGCCACCGGCATCACCGGGACGGCAGCACCGCCGCCTGCACGTGGGGCGCAAAACTGAAGACGCGCGGATCGGCCGCATCCACCGTCACCTTCACCCAGCCCACGAAGGGGCTCCCGAAAGTCTCCAGGCGCGTGATCGATTCGCCGGCGAACGGAAAATCCACGCGATAGGTGTGGCTGTCGCCATGCACAAAAAGCACCGGCTTGCGCAGCCGGGCGGCGCCCGCTTCCAGCTGCGCAAGGAAATCGCGGTACACCGGCTGCTTCGACTCCCAGGGGTTGGCCTGGATCGCCACCACCAGCGCGCGCACCCCCGGCGCCTGCGCCCGGCTGAAGGCGTCGTCCAGCCAGCGTGAGTTGGCGGCATTGCGGCAAAGGGCCTCGGCGTCGCTGGCTGCGTCGAAACCCACGTTGTTGCTGCTCCCCGGGATGTTGAGCGTCACGAAGCGCACGCCGGACCGCTCCCACGCGCGGTTTTCGGGATAGGCGCCGCATCCACACGCCGCCACCGGTGGCTGCAGGCACTGGTCCTGCGCCTGCAGCGGGATGCGCCGCGCGCCGAGCGACTGGCGGTCGGCGAAGAAGACCTGGCGCAGGCGCGCCAGGCGCTCCAGCGGATCCATGTTGCCCATGTATCCGCGCCGGCAATCGGTCCATTCGTTGTCGCCCGGGATATAGATGAGCGGCTGCGCAAAGGTGTTGAACTGCGCCAGGCGATGGGCGTAGAGCTCGTCGCTGCATTTCCCCCCGCCCTTGAAGTCGCCGACGTGCACGACGAAATCCAGCGCCTCGCGGTTGATGCGGCCGATCATCGCCAGCCACGAGACCTCTTCCGCGTCGCTGTAGGGCGTGTCGCCGACCACGGCGAAGCTGAAGGCGTCGGGTGATGGCGTCCGTGTGGCGCACCCGGCCAGCAGGCAGGCGAGGGCGACGGCCGCGAGCCTATTCATCGGCCACCTTCTTCAGGCGATACAGGGCTTCGAGCGCTTCGCGGGGTGAAAGCTCGTCGGGGTGGATCTCTTTGAGGGCGCCGCGCAGGGCGTCCGGGTCCCGGGGCGCCACGGGTGCGGGGTCCGGCGCCGCGAACAGGTCCGGATGGGTGGAGCCGGGACGCAGCTGTTTTTCCAGCTCCGCCAGGTGGCGCCGCGCGGCGCGGACGACATCGCGGGGAATTCCCGCGAGGTGGGCCACGTGGATTCCGTACGAGCGGTCGGCGGGACCACCTTCCAGCTTGTGCAGGAAAACGATGCGGTCCTTGTGTTCGATGGCGTCGAGGTGGACGTTGGCCACGTTGGGGATGGCGCCGGCGAGCTGGGTTAGCTCGAAGTAGTGGGTCGCGAAGAGGGTATAGCAGCGCGATGTTTCCGCGAGGTGACGCGCGATTGCGTAGGCGAGCGCCAGCCCGTCGAAGGTGGAGGTGCCGCGGCCGATCTCGTCGACCAGCACCAGGCTGCGCGGGCCGGCGTTGTTGAGGATTGCCGCGGCCTCGGTCATCTCCACCATGAATGTGGAGCGCCCGCCCGCGAGGTCGTCGGAGGCGCCGATGCGCGTGAAGATGCGGTCGATCGGACCGAGGAAGGCACTGGTGGCGGGAACGTAGGAACCGCAATAGGCCAGCAGCGCGATCTGCGCCACCTGCCGCATGTAGGTGCTCTTGCCACCCATGTTCGGGCCGGTGATCAGCAGCAGCTGGCGCGAGCGGTTCAGGCTCGTGTCGTTCGGGATGAACTCGCCGACCTGGCTTTCGACCACGAGGTGGCGCCCACCCACGATGTCGATGCGGTCCTCGGTGGTGAATTCAGGCCGCGACAGGCGCAGCACGTCCGCGGAGGCGGCGAGCGCGCCAAGGGCATCCAGGCGGGCGGCCGCGTCGGCGATCGCCTGTAGCGCCACCAGGTGGCGGTTGAGCTCGTCGACCAGCGCGTCGTAGAGCGCCTTCTCGCGGGCCAGCGCGCGTTCCCCGGCGGCGAGCGCCTTGTCCTCGAAGGTCTTGAGCTCCGGGGTGATGTAGCGTTCGGCGTTTTTCATCGTCTGCCGGCGCTTGTATTCAACCGGCACCTTCTCGAGCTGGCCCTGGGTGACCTCGATGTAGAAGCCGTGCACGCGGTTGAACTCCACGCGCAGGTTGTTGATGCCGGTGCGCTCCCGCTCGCGTTTCTCCATCGCCTGCAGGAACGCGCCGCAGTCGCCCTGGATCGCGCGCAGCTCGTCGAGATCCCCATCGCAGCCGTCGCGGATCACGCCGCCTTCGCGGATGACCGCGGCCGGCTCGTCCTTCAGGGTGCGCGCGAGGCGATCGTGCAATTCATCGGCGGGGCGCAGCGCCTGCGCGGCCTCCTCGAGGCCGGGCTGTCCGCTCGCGGCCAGCGCGGCGTGCAGCGCAGGCAGGGTGGCGAGTGTGTCGCGCAGCCCGGCGAGGTCGCGCGGGCGGGCGGTTCGCAACGCGATGCGCGCGGTGATGCGCTCCACGTCGGCCCATGGCGTGAAGAGATCCTTGAGCCGTGGATGTCGAAGCAGTGACGAGGCATGCAGCAGCCCCTCGATCGCGGCCTGCCGGCGCAGCAGCACCGAGGTGTCGCGCAACGGGTGGTGCAGCCAGTGGCGCAGGCGGCGGCTGCCCATGGAGGTCGCGCAGCGGTCGAGCAACGAGAAGAGCGTCGGCGATTCCGCCCCGCCGAGGGTTTCGCTGATCTCCAGGTTGCGACGCGTGGGCGCATCCATCATCACGAACTCGCTGGCACGCTCGACCTTGAGCCCGTTCACGTGCGGCAACGCCGATTGCTGCGTGTGCCGGCAATACGCCAGGAGCGCGCCCGCGGCCGCAATCGCCGCATCCATGTCCTCGCAGCCGAAGCCGGACAGGTCCGCGGTGCCGAACTGCTTCGCGAGCTCGCGCCGCGCCGCGGCCGCATCGAACTGCCAGGCGTCCAGGCGCTTGAGCGCGACGCCGGGCGCGGCAACAACCTGCGTCTCGTGTGCGGCCAGCAGCTCGGCGGGCTGCAGGCGGTCGAGTTCGCCGGGCAGGCGATCGAGCGCCACCTCGGTGATGCGTACCATCCCGCTCGCAAGCGAGATCCAGGCGAGCCCGGCGGTTGCGCCGGCCACATGCACCGCCGCGAGCAGGCTCTCGCGCGAGGCGGGCAGCAACGCCGCGTCGGTGATGGTCCCGGGTGTGACCACGCGCATGACCTTGCGCTCCACCGGACCTTTCGACGTCGCCACGTCGCCCACCTGCTCGCAGATGGCGACCGATTCGCCCAGCTTCACCAGCCGCGCCAGGTATTGCTCGACCGAGTGGAACGGAACACCCGCCATGCGCACCGGCTGCCCGCCGCTCTGGCCGCGAGTGGTGAGCGTGATGTCGAGCATCTTCGAGGCGCGCTCGGCGTCGCCGTGGAACATCTCGTAGAAATCGCCCATGCGGTAGAACAGCAGCATGTCGGGGAACTGCGCCTTGAGGGCGAAGTACTGCTGCATCATCGGCGTGTGGGGGGAAGTCGTTTTCTCCCTCTGAGCGGGGTTGGACACGTCAATGATGCCGCGGGATTGTTCAAGGGGCTTGGTGAGCTTCATTCGGTCTCGTCCATCGGAGGCAGATGGCGCGGCAGATCCATGGCGTCGTGGAGCAGCCGCAGGACCTCGATCACCTCACGCCCCTGGTCGCGGCCGATCCGAAACATCACGAAATGACGCCCTTTGCGGCCGTTGCGAGCGACATGTAGCGTGAATAGTCCTTTGGCGATGTCGTTTCGTGCCTTGGCGCCGATGATCGTCGGGCCTGCGGCCAGCGCTTCCACTGCAGCGGACAGCGTTTCAGCATAGCTCCGCGCTTGCGCTTCACCGAACTGCTCCACCGTCCAGCGCAGGATGTCCTGGATGTCGGCCTCAGTTGCAGCCGTGAGACGGACCAGCCACGGGCTTGTTCCCGCCCTCACTTGGAGCGTGTTCCGGAACCTTTCCCGGCAATTGTCTTGTCAGCCATCGAGGCAAGATGACGCTTGAGGGCGGCCGGCGACTCGAAACTGCGGAAACGTCCCGCCTCGACGTCGGCGATTCCTATGCGTGCGGCTTCGCGTAGCGCAGTGAGGCGGACTTTTTCCTCTGCCTCGCGACTCTCGATCAGCCGCAGCCCTTCGCGCAGCACTTCGCTCGCGTTTTGGTAACGGCCGGAAGCAACGAGCCGCTCGACCAGATCCGCCTGGTAATCGGTGAGAACGACATTGCGCGTCGGCATGGGGGCTGCTCCGTTTTGGCTTGAATGTTCATTGGCATATTATGCCATAACTCGACAATGACAAAGAGCGGCGCGGGCGGACGTCGCGGGCGTGCGCACCTGGGCCATGTCGGCGCTCGAGTTCCAGGCCGACATGGGGATCCTGCTCGCGTTCATGTTCTTCCTGAACATGCTGGGGGCGCTCTTCCCGCTCCCCGCCCTGGCGGCTTTCCTGCTGAAGCCGCACGCCGCGAAATCCTGAGATCGTGATCGCCGTGTCACCTGGGCGACTGTTTGCCGACGCTTTCGAACGCATCGCGAACAACTGCTTCGAACTTCACGATCTCTTCGTCGGTGAGCAGGATGAAGTGGCGCTTCCTCTTGTTCCTGGAAAGAGTGCCGCCGTTTTCGTGCACGAAGGTGATGAAATGATCAGCGGTCTGGCCCGGCCAGTCCGCGACCGCATGAAGCTCGCGGCGGGCTATATCGAACGCGAGAAGGTAGTCGACTTCCACCTCGAGATCGATTCGAATCGTGCGTTCGATGGCGCGATACAGAAATGCCGCCTGTTCCGTGGCATCGAAGAATCGGAAGTAGATGGCGTCGTTGCCCTTTGCGGGGATGTCGGGGGTCGATGGATTGAAGTCCGTCATTTGACGCAAGGGTTGGGAGAAACGCTCCAGCGAATCCTTGTACTCCTCCATGTTCGCGAGCATGACCGCGGAAACCGGAAAGATGAGCCCGGGCGGCGTGAAGCGCGCGGCCGACAGCGCTTCGTGAATCAGGAAGCGATGAATGCGCCCGTTTCCATCGATGAAGGGATGGATGAACACGAAGCCGAAAGCGATCAACGCGGCCTGGACGACCGGATCCAGAGTCGACGTGTCGCGCTTCCAACTCTCGTACTTCTCGGCAAGGCCCTCCATGAGGTCGCGCACGTCCTCCGCGCGCGGTGGCACGAAGTCGGCGTGCGCGGCCAGCCCGTTATCTGATCCGAGCCAATTCTGTGTGGTCCGGTAGCTCACCTCCCGATACCGCGGGTCGATGACCGCGTTCTGGAGATCCAGCAATCGCTTTTCGGTAAGGGGCTTGGGCTGCTGCGCGTCGCGCAGCAATTTCGCGAAGCGCTCGGCTCGATTCTGCGGCGGATGCTCGTGCTCGATCTCGAAGGAGCTGCGGGTTTCCTTCATGTAGAGATAGCTCGCCGCGCGACGAATGAGGTCGGGACTGTATTTCGAGAGGACCTCCTTCGCAGCCTCTGCAAGGTTCATCGAGGTGAGGCGCTGCAGCTCTTCCGTTTTCCGGACGAGCGGGCAGAATCGAGGATTGCCGGGGAGGTTGTTTTCGACGCGGAACTTCTCGTTACGCACGCCTTTCGAGAGGCTGAACTGCAACTCGTCATCGAGGATACGGACGTACCGGCTCTTGCTCTTCTCGATGGCAGAAGCATCGAGGGGCTTTTGAGTGAGCCATTCGTGCAGGAAGCCCGCGCGCCGCGCATAGGCCGACTCGGGGCTGGCAGAAATCCAGGCCTCGATTTCGTGGGCGCCGTGATGCGCGAACAGAAGTGAGAGGACTTCGAGATCCACGCCCTCGTAGCGAAGTGCGAACTGCAAGTGATCGACCAGCGAATCTCCTGGGTAGTACTTGGTCTCGAAACCCAGGCGCTGGCGGTACCCCATCTGGACGCTCGTTCGTCGTTTGAGCGCCGAATCGACCACGGCGTACGTGGCCGGCTCGCGTGCGCGCAGGCTAAAGCGTTCGATGATCCAGGAATAGCCAACGTGGGTAGTCGCCATAGGTTCGCTCCGGAAATCCATCCGCGCCGCCCGGAATATCGACCGCGTACGAGGAGTATATCGGAATATTAGCCGGAGGAGCGGAAGAATGGTCGACATGATACAGCGTCAGCGGGCGTTTCTCCGGAGAGCGCGGACGGATCTCCGGAGAGTAAGCAGCTACTGAGGACCTCGGCCCGGTGCGCAAGGTGAAGGGGCTCTCGGCCGCCAACTATTTCCCTTGGGCATGAGATTAAATTCGTCCGATCCGACCTGCCTAAGGTCGGGCCACGACGCCTTCGCGCTCCACTCCTGAAGGTAGGCGCGCGGGATCAAGCCTCGACCTCGACCCGCTCATTGATGAGCAGCATCCACTTGGGATTCCTCTTCTGCGATGAAGCGAGGGAAGCAACCAGTGGCCTGGCCGCGGGATCGAGCGGCTTCAAGGATTTCGCTTCACGGGCAAACAGCTCCAGCGCCTTTGCCTGACGCGCGTGTCGGGAAAGCTCGAGCAGGTAGCCGAGCCGTCGAACGGACGAGTTCTCGTAAACGTCGTGGAAACGCCTTGGATGTAGGCCTCCTGCACCACCGCGGTCAGCGCGTTCTCGGCCGTCCTGCGCGGCTCCAGGAAGCCCGGGAAGTAGCTTCCCCGCCGCAGCGTCGGGATCTTCAGCGGCACGGTCCCGCTCCTCGTCTCCCAAGCCGTTTCCCAGACAGGAAGCCAGAGTCACCACCGGAATCCCTCGAAAGCCTTGAGGGCGAGCAATGCCTTGTTTCCAGTGACGATGGCTCGCGCGCGCCCCGTCAGGGCGCATTCGAGAATGCCGGCGTCATACGCCTCGCGGCTGTGCCGGCTGCAGGCGGCCAAGCAAAAAGTGGGCGCCGATCGCCAGCGTCAACACCAGGGCGACACCCAGGCCCCACAGCACCCAGATGAACGGCACTATCCAGCCTACCGCCGAACCCAGTGAGGGCAACGCGCCGTGCAGCGCCTGCAGCGCCCAAACCAGGCCGCCTTGTGCGGCCTGAATCCAGGCCGCGTCTACCCAGACAGATATCCACCCGGGCACGGGCCACTGGGCGACTGCCTCGCCCAAGGCCGCGGCTTCGCCCGATGCCAACTGCCGCGCGCCCCATTCGGTCAGCTCCGTCAGCAGCAGCGTCCCGCCGGTCCAGAACCCCAGAAGCAGGAGACACACAGCCCAGACAGCAATTTTCATGAGGCCTCCCTTGTTGTTCACTTGAGCGCCCGTGTTCGAGGGTAGTGGCGCATGGCGGTGTTGCTCCTGCGCTGGCCATGCGACCTTGGTCCGTCGGCATGGACGTGGCCATGGTCGGAGTCCGCAAAGTCGGATCGCGAGCGCGCTGGTGCACTCCCGCCAGCCTTCATCAGTCGAGCGTGATGGAGCGTTGACGCAATCGCCTGGACTCACTGACGCGTCTCACCAGGCGAAGCAAGGACCGCGCGGCGCGTGCCAGGGCCTTGTCCAGCGCGCTGCGCCAGTCACTCGCCACCGAGGTCACAACGACGGTGCCTGCGAAGTCGGTCTTGAGCTCGACCTGGCATCGCTTGTCGATGCCGCCACGCGGGCCGTTGACGTCCGACATGCTGACAGTCGCTTGTGGCACCAGCCAGGCGAGACGCCGGAGCACGAAGCGCGTGCGGCGCTGGCTCAGATCGAGCAGATCGGCTGCTTGCGCATCACGCGACTTGAAGAAGAATTGCACCAGGGCTCTCCTTGGGTTTGAGTACTGCTGAACCATAGGACCCGCAGCAATCTTGAAAAAGCAGGTTTCAGCGAGTCTTGACATCGGATAAACCTGAATGCAGAAAGCCGTGTGCCGTCCCGGGTCGACGCGAACTCGGGGACTTCGCAGTTTCCGAACTCGGACTCACAGCGAATCTGCTTTTTCCGGGTCCGCATCAGCGCCACAGTGCAGCGGTCGCAACTTTTCAGGGACTTGATCATGAAGCTTCACTTTCGCTCCAACGACCTTGAAGGCAAGCTCTGGCAGCAGCGCGCTGCGGACAGGCTGCGCCACGCGCTGCGGCGCCTGCACGGGCTGGTGGCGCGCATCACGGTCAGGCTTGACGACATCAACGGGCCTGCGGGCGGCGTCGACAAACGCTGCAGCGTCGAGGTCCTTGTTCGAGGGGGCAGCCCCGTGGCGGTCACTGCCACCGCCCGATCGTGGCAGGACTCGGTCGAGGCGGTGGCGTCCCGGGTACGGCAACGGGTTGTCATGCAACTGCACCGCGCGACGCTGGTTCAGGATCAGCCCGCGGCGCTGGCGCCATCCACGTCCTGCCTCTCCATCACAACCTCAACCATGAAGGTGCTTCCCGATGCGCAGCTACCCCCGCAACAGCCCCGAAGCCGCCGCGCGCATCGTCGCGCTCGTGCTCATCTCTGATGGTCATGTGTGCAGCTCCGAGTTCGACATCCTCAAACAGCTCGGCGCTGAGCATGAACTGGGCCTTGAGCCCCATCTCCTGCCGCAAATCGTTCAAACGCTATGCGAAGAGCTGCTGATGGGCGGGTACGCGACGGGTTCGCTGTTGGCGAACGTCGATGACAGCACCCTGGCGTCGCTGATGGCCGAGGTGTCGGATCCGGCGCTGCAACGGACTGTCCTGCGTCTGTCCCTGGCCGCCGCCCTCGCGGACGGCCACCTGGCCGACGGCGAAACCGTGGTTCTGCAGGCGGCCCGGCACCATTGGCGCCCGGCCGATGGCGACGAGGCGAGCGCCCCGACATCGGCGCGCCGGAATGCGGCCTGAGCTCAGCCGATCGGGCTCGTTCAAGCCCGCGCCGCAGCCACCACCTGGAGCACCAGCGGGTGGTGCTGGCCGCGGCGTGAGCGGATGGCGTGGATCTCCTCCATCACGTCGTCGCACCGGCCCAGCAGTCGCAGGCCGCGCATCAGCGCCACGTCGGCGGCACCGAACCGGCTGACCGGGAACACACCGAGGCCTCTGGCGGCGAACACCGCCATCAGGGCGCTATCCTCGAACTCGCCGACAATGTGCGGCCGCAGGCCCTGGGCTTCGAACCAGCGGTCCAGCCGGGGCCGCAACGCCGAATGCCCGGTAGGCAGCAGCACGGGCAGCCTTGCCAGCGACTGCGGAAACCCAGCCACTTCGGCCTTGTGCACCAGCGCCGAGGGCCCGTACCACTCCATCGGCGACTCGACCAGCCGTTCACTTGTCAAACGCAGATTCGGGTTGTGGGGCGCGGGTTGCCCCGCCAACACCAGATCCAGATGGTGCATCGCCAGCTCCGCCAGCAGTTGCGTGAACTCGCCCTCGTGGCAGAGCAGCCGCAGCGTCGGTGTTGCCAACACCGGCGCCAGCAGCGCGTGCGCCGCCAGTTTGGAAATGCCGTCCGACAGCCCGACGGCCAGGCGTGCGACCTTGCCGCTGGCTGCCTCGCGAACTTCTTCCGCAATGAGCTGCCCGAGCTGGAAGATTTCCTCGGCGCGAGCAAAGGCCGCCTGACCCGCCTCGGTCATCGCCACGCCGCGCCCGGCGGGCTTGAGAAGTTGGTGACCCAGCGCCTTCTCCAGCTCGCGAACCTGGGCGCTGATGGTCTGCACCGCCATGTCCAGCCGCTCGGCCGCGCGGGCAAAGCCGCCTTCCTTCGTGACAACCCAGAAGTAGTACAGATGGCGGTAGTTCAACATGTTGCAGCGCCCATATCGGTAAAACCGAACTTGGGCTCAGTGTATCGCTGATTCTTCCGGGCTCCGGAACTGCCGAAGATCCAGCACATGGATATCCTTCTTTCCCACCTCACGGTGGATTTCCTGGGCAAAGCGGCCTGGATCTGGCTCGTTTTCATCGGCATCGTCGTGTCTTTGCTGGCCTTCGACCTCGGCGTCCTGCACAAGGGCGACAGCGAAATCGGCGTGCGCGAAAGCCTGCTGCTCTCGGGCGGCTACATCAGCGTGGCGTTGCTGTTCGGGGCCTGGGTCTGGTGGTTCCTGGGCGCGCAAAGCGGCATGGACTATTACACCGGCTTCATGATCGAGAAGTCATTGTCGATGGACAACGTCTTCGTCATCGCGCTGATCTTCAGTTTCTTCGCCATCCCGCGGCAGTACCAGCACCGGGTGCTGTTCTGGGGCATCCTGGGCGTGATCGTGCTGCGCGCCATCATGATCGGCCTGGGTGCCACCTTGGTCAGCCAGTTCAGCTGGGTGCTGTATCTGTTCGGTGCGTTCCTGATCTTCACGGGCATCAAGATGTGGATCATTGCCGACCACATGCCCGACATCGAGAACAACCCGTTGCTGAAGTTCATGAAGAAGCACATGCGCGTGACCGATGGGCTGCGCGGCAATGCCTTCTGGGTGCGCGAACCCGACCCCGCCACGGGCAAGCTGGTGCGCTTTGCCACACCGCTGTTCCTCGCGCTGGTCTTGATCGAGTTCGTCGACCTGGTGTTCGCGGTCGATTCGGTGCCGGCGATCTTTGCGATCACCACCGACCCGTTCATCGTCTACACCAGCAACATCTTCGCCATCCTGGGGCTGCGTGCGCTGTACTTCGCCCTGGCAGCCATGATCCACCGCTTCAACTACCTGAAGTACGCGCTGGCCCTGGTGCTGGTGTTCATCGGCTCGAAGATCTTCCTGGTCGGCATCATTGGCAAGATTCCAGCGGTGATATCGCTGTCTGTGACCTTCGGGCTGATCGCGGGTGGCGTGCTGGTGTCGCTGTGGAAGACCCGCGGGGAAGGTGTTGTGCTGGAGCGCACGTGACGAGGTCGATCGCGCAGCGGTTGCGCCAGGCTGCCGCGGACTTGCCCTCCGAGCGCGTGTCGCTGCAGTCCCTGGCGCAGGCTCACGGCTCCGCGACGCAGGGAACCTTTCTGCTTCCGATGGCGGCGCTTTGCCTTCGCACGCCATTGGCGCTACAACGTGCAGCACCGCACTCAGCCAGGACATCCTGATGATCTATCTCGCCCTCAAGACCGTGCATGTTCTATCCATCATCGTGTGGATCGGCGGCATGGTGTTCACGCACTTCTTCTTGCACCCCGCTGCGGCACGTCTCGACGCCCCGGTGAGGCTGCGCCTGATGCGTGACATCCTCAGCCGCTACTTCCAGTCGGTGGTCGTTGCTTCGTTGTTGACACTGGCCAGCGGCGTGTGGATGCTGGGCCGCGTGGCCAGGCAGGCAGTGCAGTCCGGCGGCAGCTTCGAGATGCCTCTGGCCTGGATCGTCATGGCTGCGCTTGGTGTCGCGATGGTGACCATCTTCATGTACATCCGGTTCGTTCTGCACAAGCGTCTCGTGAGCGCAGTCACGGCATCCGACTGGACTGCCGGCGGTACGGCACTTGCGCAGATCCGAAGATGGACGGCAGTGAACCTGGGCCTCGGCCTCGTCGTACTCCTCGTGACGCTGCTGCGCTGGAATGCGTGAATCAGCCGCGGCAGCAGAACATGCGTCGAACGTCGGCTCAACGCGCCTCGGTGGCGGCGCTCTCGCTGGTCGCGCCAGCTCATGATGGCCGGGGATTTGGGTGGCCCGGCGCCGCCGGAATGAAAAAGGGGGCGCATCACGCGCCCCCTGCGGGTCGAACGAAGGCGGGTTACTTGACCGCGTACTTCCGCGTCTGCACCACCTGGTCGTTCAGCAGGACCTCCGCCTGGTAATTGCCCGCGGGCCAGCCGTCCGGCTTGCTGACGTGCAACTCGTTCACGGCCGGGCCGCTGGCCTGGATCTGCATCGTCTCCTCCTTCACCGGGACGAGCTTGCCGTCCTTCGCGATGTAGGTGAAGCGGGCCTTGAG
>Ga0163153_10005626_pt1 | contig 14642 bp, 4 predicted proteins | sample OliLakLV19MP6IB1_FD_148629 | JGI IMG/M metagenome (GOLD analysis project Ga0163153, IMG submission 148629) | Freshwater microbial mat bacterial communities from Lake Vanda, McMurdo Dry Valleys, Antarctica - Oligotrophic Lake LV.19.MP6.IB-1 | ecosystem: Environmental > Aquatic > Freshwater > Lake... | reverse complement strand
GAACTGTGCTGCACATTCTCGGTGCGCTACAGATATTGACCTTCAAGGACCGGCGTGGAGCCAAAGAAGCGCGTCGACTTTCATTCCGTGCGCTCGACGTCGAGCAGATCGGGCATGTCTACGAAGGTCTCCTCGACCATTCGGCTGTCCGAGTCGACGAAGTCGCCGTCGGTCTCGGTGGAAAGCGGCAACCCGAGATAGCACTTGAGCTCATCGAGCGAGAGGCAACACAGGGGACGGAGCATCTCGCAGACTTCCTCGCCCAACAAACAGGTCTTTCGCTGAAGGCCGTGGAGAAGGCTCTTTCTAGTGAGGTTGAGGCGCAGCACTTGGAGCGATTGACCAGCGCATGTGACAACGACCGATCCCTCGCCGACCGCATCGTTCCATTCCTGGGATTGCTTCGCAGCGATCTCGCCGAACTGCCCGTTGTGTATCTGCCCAACAGCATGTATGTCACTCAGTCGGGCGACCGGCGATCGTCAGGCACGTATTACACGCCGCGTGTGCTCGCTGAGGAGATGGTGAAGTACGCACTCGATACTGTTGTTTATCAGCCCGGTCCGGTTCAGGGCGCCGAGCCAAAAAGCTGGACGCTCCTGTCGAGCCGCCAATTACTCGACCTCAAAGTCTGCGACATGACGATGGGTTCGGGTGCCTTCCTTGTGGCGACGTGTCGCTACTTATCCGCTCGGGTTCTTGAGGCGTGGGATGCCGAGGGCGTGGGCGCGGGAGACGTCATCACGTCGACGACGGACACCATAACCAGCATGCCCTCGAATGAGCATGATCGAGAAATTCTTGCTCGGCGCCTAATAGCCGATCGATGCATCTACGGCGTCGACCGGAACCCGATGGCTGTTGAGATGGCAAAACTCTCGATGTGGCTAATCACGCTAGCGAAGGATCAGCCGTTCACCTTCGTAGATCACGCCCTTCGATTAGGCGATTCCCTTCTTGGCATTACCGACCTGCACCAGCTTGACAGCTTTCACCTCGACCCGGTCGTTGGTCAGAGACTTCACGGCGGAAGCCTCTTTGACCCAGCAGTTCGAATAGCGCCTGTCGTCAAGGCCGCGCTCGAGAAGCGCCGGAAACTGGAATCGTTTCCAGTCATCGATGTCCGAGACTCTGAACGCAAACAACAACTGCTCGGCGAATCGAACCGACTCCTCGACCAGTTGAAGGTGATCGCCGATCTCGTTGTAGGCGCCGCGTCGTCCACTGGGGTGCATTCGAGGGATGCATACAATGATCGGCTCGTCTCGGTGGCGACCGAGGTCATGTCCGCACTCGAGCCCGGTCGGAGAGAGGACGATCAAGCGGACCGACTATTCGACCTCCGGCGCAGGGCCGAATACTGGCTCGACGCTGGTCGGCCGCCGATGGCCCCTGATCGGCACTGTCTGCACTGGCCTCTCGAGTTCCCCGAGGTCTTTCTGAAGGACGATCCGGACGGCAGGGGCTTCGATGCGTTCGTGGGGAACCCTCCGTTCATCGGAAACCGGCTTTGGCTTTCAGCGCTCGGAGACATCAGCGGGGCACTCGATTCGATCTTGGGGACGAGTACACCAGGAAAGATCGACTATGCGTTGTTGTTCTTTCGCCGCGTGCTGCAGTTGGCTCACTCACAGTCCGCCGTCGGTCTGCTGGGCCCCGTGAGCCTGACGGAGGGGGAATGCCTGCATATCGGTCTGGGCTATGTGAGCGCGAACCGTGCCATCTATCGGGCGGTGAGATCGACCCTTTGGCCATCTACGGCAAATGTCAACATCTGCAAAGTGTGGTTTGGATGCCTGGACTTTCACGGAAAGCGACTTCTCGATGGAGTGGCGGTAGACGTAATCCAGCCAAGTTTGCTGCCAAGCGGCCGCTCGCTCGACGACAATCCCTTCCGTTTGAGTCAGATCCTTTGTTTCGAAGGTGTGCAGAACGCCAAGGGTGAAGCTCTTGTGTTCGCCGATGGCGATGTGCGACTTGCGCTCGCGCCACAGCACTTGCCGCTCAAGAGATACGCGACGGCCGATGACCTCACGTCGACGGCCCTTCGTTCGACTCGCCGGACGTTGGACCTGGAGGACCGGAAGTGGCCACAGGTGGTGTCGATGGGAGCCGAACTGGTGGAGTTTCTCGAGACATCCGTGCGCCCGCATCGACACCTGGGTTCACTCAAATCCTACCCGGGACTGGAGGAGCGATGGTGGCAGTACTGGCGACCGCGCGCCCCAGATAGACGCGCAACGGTATCTGCTTCCGATCACATGATTCTCCTGCCGAAGGTGACAAAGTACTTGACGCCCGTTCGCGTGCCTTCGGATTGGGTCGCGACTAATTCGTTCGTTGTTGTTGGTGAGACAAGAGCTGATTTGCACGGCATCATGGTGTCGGAGATCTTCAATCGATGGGCAATCAGGTATGGAAGCTCGCGAGACACGCGCATCAACCTTCCTGTCTATCCATCGGTATCGGCCTTTCCGCTTCCCGACTCTCAATCCTCCTCGCTGAGCGCTCTCTCTGAGACGTTTCAGTCCGAACTCTTTTCGTTTGCACTTAAGGTCGGCGCGGGCACGACAGCGGTATTGAATCGGGTGCACGCGCAGGATGACACTGACGCTCAGGTAGAAACTCTGCGCGCGACGATCGTTGAGATAACTGCTGCGGTGATCGAGCTATTCGGTTGGAGCGATGTCCCTCTGGAGTTCGAATTCCGAGAGACCTGGCAGGGCGTGAGGTTCACCCTTGGCGAATCAATAGAGACTGACGTGTTGGAGCGACTCCTTCGTTTGAATCACGTCCGAAATGAAGATGAGGCGGCCCGTGGCATCCAAGCGCAGGACGAAACCTCGGGCAAGACGACCCGGCGGCGCCCGAACCAACTGGTTCTAGACGATGCATCGTGACGGCGATGACGTGTCCAAGTCATGACTGAGGTTCGGCGCGCGCCTGTTGTTCTTGCCACACCCCCAGCCGCGCAGATCCGCGCTGAGCTCGAGCGACTCTTCGTGAAGAATGTCCTCGGTCCCGAGGGCGGCGAGGAGGAAGAACTCGACATCAAGACGGTCCGATCAGTCTCGGACTATTACCTCGTCGGAATGCTTGCTCCGATGCATCGTCTGATCGAGCTTGACGACAAGGACGAGCTTGCTGTCGATGGCACCGGTGGGGCTGATGGAGCAACTCCGGACATCTCGGCGCCGACGGCCACATCCCTCCTGCCCTCGTCCGCGGGCATGACGTTCGGGGTCGATGGCTCCCAGCAGTCCATCACGCTCGCCGCGCGCTGGGGTCGCTACGAGAAGGTGATGCTGGAGCTCGAGGATGAGGCGGGCAAGGGCCGTCGGGTGTGGCGTCGGGTCCCGATGGGCGGCTCGGTTCCGTTGCCATTGGTCGAAGGTGACTTCGATGCACTCACTCCGGACCTAGGGCAACCGGAGGTTGTTGTCCGCGGGCGCATCAGGCGCAACGGTGACGACTGGATGGTAACCGCGTTTCTGGTGAACACCCAGCAGGAGGAAGGTAAGCGGCGGGACGAGGCTTGGCTGTTCCAAGTGCAGCTCGCTGCCACCGCAGCGGACGGAGAATCGGCGGTGTTCCGTCGACCCAATCCCAACAGCGATCTCGTCGCCGACGCAGGTGAAGCTCAGGCCCTCGCGATGGCGTACCGCGACCAGGTCGAGTTCGCAGTTGGTCACGGCACCGGCGTGCACGCAACGCCGAGCGACGATGCTCCGACGCAAGCGGTCCGTGTCGAGACGACTGCGGTGCCGTCGTACGAAGTGCCTCGCACCGACCCGCCCGCGCCGTCCGATTTTCCCGACATCCCGCAGCTCGCAGATGTCGAACTCGACATGGCAAAGCTCGCGTCGCTCGATCAGGATGAGTTGGTCCAGCGCCTCGATCTACTGGTGTCCGCGTATCGGGCGTGGGTCGAGCTCCAGCGAACCCGAGTGGGTGACCCCTCGGCACGACTTTCCGGCTTCGAGCAGCCCGCTGCTGAGGTGCTCTCGCGTTGCGAGCGAGCAGCCAGTCGTATCGAAGCGGGGATCGAGTTGCTCGCGACCGAACCGTTGGCGGCAGAAGCGTTTCGATTCGCGAACCGGGCGATGTGGCAACAACGGGTGCACACGCTCGCCGCTGATCGGCGACGGCAGGATCCGAGCGTCTCGTTGGTCGATGCGGTTGCCGCTGTCGACATCGAATCCAATCATCGATGGCGGCCATTCCAGCTCGCGTTCGTACTGCTGAACCTCCCGAGCTTGTTCGACCCGAAACACGACGAGCGCAAGCCCGGCCGCGATGGCCTGGTCGACCTGTTGTGGTTCCCGACCGGTGGTGGCAAGACCGAGGCGTACCTCGGCTTGTCCGCCTTCACCTTGGCGATCCGACGTCTGCAAGGTACCGTCGGTGGCTTTGACGGTAGCGATGGCGTCGCCGTGTTCATGCGCTACACGTTGCGCCTCCTGACGGTGCAGCAGTTCCAGCGCGCCGCGGCGTTGATATGTGCGTGTGAACAGATTCGCCGCGAAGCGGTCGCTGCTGGTGACCAACGTTGGGGCGAGATTCCTTTCCGTCTCGGCCTGTGGGTTGGCTTCACTGTGACGCCGTCGAACGAGAAGCAGGCGCGGCGAGCGATCGAGGAAGAACGTGGCGGCGGTTGGGGTAGCGGCGGCGCGAGCGCCGTTCAGGTGACGTCGTGCCCATGGTGTGGTTCAGACATCACCGCGAAGCGCGATGCCGAACCCGACCCGGTGCGCCTGCGCACGCTCGTGTACTGCAGCGATCCTCGCGGCCGGTGCCCGTTCACGCGCCGCAACGCTCCCGATGAGGGGCTGCCCCTGGTGACCGTCGATACGGAGATCTACCGGCTCGTGCCCGCGATGGTGATCGCGACGGCCGACAAGTTCGCACAGATCCCATGGCGCGGTCCGACGCGGGCGTTGTTCGGGCGGGTGTCGCGACGTTGTGAACGACACGGGTACCGCCACCCGGATCTCGATGGGGAGACGAAGGAGAGCGATTCCCATCCGAAACGCGGGACGGCCCCGGCGGCAAAGACGGTCGACGTCCTCCCGCTTCGACCACCCGACTTGATCATTCAGGATGAGCTCCACCTCATAGCGGGCCCGCTCGGAAGTCTGATGGGTCTGTACGAAACCGCGGTCGATCACCTCTGCACGTGGGAGGTCGACGGCCAACCGGTGCGGCCCAAGGTCGTGGCATCCACTGCCACCGTGCGACGCGCCGAGGAACAGGCGTTCCAGGTGTTCTGGCGCGGGCTCGAAGTGTTCCCGCCGCCCGGTCTTGACGCCGGCGACTCCTTCTTCGCCGTACAGCGAGACGTATCCGATGCACCCGGTCGCCGGTACCTCGGGGTGTGTGCACCGGGCCGGCGCATCAAAGTGGTCGAGATCCGTTTGTATGTCGCGCTGATGGGTGCAGCACAGAAGCTGTTCGAGACCTACGGGGTCGCGGTCGATCCGTGGATGACGCTCGTCGGTTACTTCAGCGCGCTGCGCGAACTCGCGGGCATGAGCCGATTGGTGCGAGACGACGTCTCGACGCGTCTCTCCACAAAGGCCATCCGCAACCGAGGGCTCGGGTGGCGGTTCATTCGCGATTCTCGGGAACTCACGTCCCGCATCGATTCGCGTGAGATCCCCGACATCCTCGATCGTCTCAACATCACCTTCCCGAAGGACTACGCCGATCCTGAACGCGAGAAGAAGCGCAAGGAGCGAGGCGACCAGTCGAAACGCCCGATCGATGTGCTGCTCGCCACCAACATGATGTCGGTCGGTGTCGACGTGCCAAGGCTCGGACTTATGGTCGTCGGCGGTCAGCCGAAATCAACCGCCGAGTACATCCAGGCGACGAGCCGGGTTGGGCGAAGTCTCGACGGTCCGGGGCTTGTTGTGACCGCACTCAACTGGGCACGGCCGCGCGACCTGTCGCACTTCGAGACGTTCGAGCATTTCCACGCGACCTTCTACCGGCATGTCGAGGCACTGTCGGTCACGCCGTTCGCGCCACGTTCGCTCGACCGCGGGCTGTCCGCGGTGCTCGCCTCGTTGGTGCGCCAACAGGACGACCGGTCGAACGCGAACGACGCGCCACAGGTACTGGACCCACAAGACTCGGTCGATCCGTTCATCGAACTGATTCGAGCGCGCGCTGAGGATCTCACCAGTGACGCCGACGTCGGTATCGCTATCGCGCAGGACATCAAGATCCGTGCTGATGCCTGGCTCCGCCAGAAGGGGCAGGGCGGCGAGATTCTTGGCTACCGCCAGAAGAAGGACGGCAAGACCGTCGGGCTCCTGCAACAACCCAGCGAAGGCCCATGGGGGCTGTGGACATGTCCGATGTCGCTGCGCGAGGTTGAGCCCGGAGTCAACCTCCTCCTCTCCGACTTTGTCATCGACGAAGGAGCCCCGTGGGAGTTCCCCGACCGTACCGACGGCACTGACGAATCCGATGAGGATGCATCGCCTGCGCTGAGCGAGAGCGAAGTGACTGCATCTCGCGCCACTCCCTCACCGTCGAGGCCGACATGAGCGGCCGGGTCGGGCAGGTGCGCCCGAGCCAGCTGCTCTATACGTACGGACCCGGTTCGATGGTCGACCTGCCGAACCTGTCGGTGCTGGTCATGGGGCTCAACTTCTGGGCCGCCGACGACGCGAATGCGAGGGTGCTTCCCGAGAAGCGGCTCCTCGGCGCGGTGCGCCGACGGCTCGGACAACAGGTTGAAGTGTTGCGGTCGCCGCCGCACCTTCCCGAGAAGCCGAACGACGTGTTCGGCGACTGGGCCCGCACCGGCGTTCCGGTCGTCGTGTTCCCGAGTTGGTTGCGTTGTCCGGCGTGTGACCGCATCGCGCCGGTTTCGAGCAAGATCTGGGAGTTCAAGCCCGATCCGTATCGGCCCGAACGCGCTCGGTACATCCACGCGAACTGCCAGAAGGTGAAGACGAAGGCGCCGCCGTCGCTTCCGGTCCGGTTCCTGCTCACTTGCCGCAACGGGCACCTCGATGACTTCCCGTGGGTCCAGTTCGCCCATCGCGGACCATCGTGTGGCTCACCGATCCTCGAGATGTTCGAGCTCGGTCAAGGCACCGGGCCCGACGACGTGTTCGTGAAATGCATCAGTTGCGCGACGCCGTCGCGATCGCTCGTCGATGCGTTTGGGCAGAATGCCCAAGGAAGCCTCCCCAGCTGTCGGGGGCGACACCCGCAGCTCGGCATTGTCGACGACAAGAAATGCGACGACGACAACCGAGCAATCCTTCTCGGAGCAGCGAACCTGTGGTTCAGCACCACAATCAAGGTGCTCGCGCTGCCCACATCGAGCACCTCGCTCGGCCAAGTCGTCGATGACTTGTGGCACACCCTCGAAGACATCGATTCGCACGCGACGCTCAACTTCGCCATCAAGAACATGCTGGTCCTCAAGGAGCTGAAGAACTTCGATCGCGACGACGTCTGGGCAGAGATCGAGAAGCGTCGAGCTGGCAGCGATGATGACGGCGAGGCAGAAGACCTCCTCCTTCCGGAGTGGGAGCAGTTCTCCCATCCAGCACTCGCCATGGTCGGCGACGACTTCCGCCTCCGAGAAGTCGATCCTCCTGCAACATTCGCTTCACTTCTCAACCGGGTCGTGCTCGCGGAACGTCTTCGCCAGGTCGTCGCACTTACCGGCTTCACTCGTGTCGATCCCCCCGGCGAACCCGACCGAGACGGCCGCGAAGCAAAGGTCGGTCCGCTGGGTAGAGGCGCGCCAACGTGGGTGCCGTGCGCCGAGGTTCGGGGTGAGGGGATCTTCCTGCAGTTCAGCGAGAAGCTCTTGCAGGACTGGGAGGCGCGCGTCGAGGACTCGGTGCAAGTCGAAGCGTTGCGCAAGGCACATCGCGATTGGCGCGACCGACGCAAGTTGGATCCAACAATCGACTGGCCTGGGGCGCGGTACGTGTTGCTGCACACGACCAGTCACTTGCTGATGCGAGAGCTGGCGCTCGAGTGCGGTTACGGGTCGGCGTCGATCAGCGAACGGATATACGCGCGCATCGACCCAACTCCCATGTCGGGCATCTTGCTCTACACCGCCGCCCCCGATAGTGAAGGAACACTCGGCGGTCTGGTCAGCCTCGGCGAACCCGACACACTCGACCGGCTGCTTCGCCAGGCGCTCGACCACGCAAAGCTTTGTTCTTCAGACCCCATGTGCTCTGAGCATCGCCCATCGATAGACGAGGACACGCTTCACGCGGCCGCGTGCCACGCGTGTCTCTTCGCGCCTGAAACGTCCTGCGAGCGTTCCAACCGTTATCTCGACCGATCACTCGCCGTCGAGACCTTCGCTCACTATGGCATCGAGTTCTTCAAGCGATGACAGCCCCACGACTCGACCAGGTGATCGCCGAAGTAGCGAGAACGTTGCCGCTCGAACAGGTTGAGGTCATCGCGTCGTTCCTCGGCTTTCACGGTGTACCCACCGAAACCACCCTCATCCGACTGCGCCAACTCGTTCCAAACCCGAGCTTCGGAACACAGGCGGCCGCGCTGGGTAGGGCCTGGTCGGATGGAACGGACGTGAGCGGGGCAACGGTCGCGCTCGCGCTCCGCGCCACGGGTCTTGCGGTCGAGCGCGCGCGCGATGAAGAACGCATCGCGACCGTTTGGACTGGACCGACCACGAAAGCAGTTCGGCTGCGACAGACCCTCGGCGTGCTACTTCAGGTCGTCAAGGCATCACGCGAACGTCTCGTCGTGGTCAGCTTTGCCGCGTACAAGGTGCCGCAAGTCGTAGAAGCAATGCTTGCGACCGCCGAGCGCGGCGTGAAGATCACCGTCGTGATCGACGAAGCAACTGACGCCGGCAAAGCCTTCACATCGCTGAAGAGCGTCGCCGACCTGTACCGCTGGCCCGCAGCCGGCACGGCACTGCCGACCGGCGGGACGATCCGCATGCATGTCAAGGCTGCCGTGGCCGACGATCACACGGCCCTTGTCGGCAGCGCCAACCTCACCGGTCAGGCGCTGAGTCAGAACATGGAGCTTGGCCTTTTGGTCGAAGGTGGCGAGATCCCTCGCCGTCTCGACGCTCACTTCAAGGCACTCATCGCGTCCGAAGTTCTGGTGCCCGTCGATGGCTGACGCCTGGGTCCCGTCGTACAAACCCGGGTTCCTGGCCGAGGTGCTCGCACTGCCGGACAAGATCAAGAACCAGGTGCTGACGAAGATCGCAGACCTCGAGCGCGACCCGCACCCTGACGGACACACCAAGAAACAGCTGAAGCACATGAAGAACAAGCTTCATCGATTGCGTTCGGGGGACTACCGCGTCTTCTATACGTTCGATGAATCGCATGTGAGTCTGCTCGCGCTACGGCGCCGCGACGATGAGACCTACGACAGCGACATCGACCCTGAGTTTCTCGGCGGTGGCGATGTCGACGTCAGCCTCGACCGGCCTGTTCAGCCCGATTGGGAACAGTGGTCGAAACCGCCAGATCCCAAAGCAACCTCGTTCCCCGAGCCGATCACGACGACGCTGCTCAGCGCTCTGCGGATTCCAGAAGAACTGCACCCGCGGCTCGTCAGCATCACATCGCGTGAAGCGTTGTTCGCATGCCCGGCAGTTCCCGACGAGTACCTGCTGCTCATCGACGAGCACATGTTCGTCAAGCCGGTCTCCACGCGCCTCGACCAACCCGACCTCGTCGGCACTGCGTCCGACGACCTGTTCCGCTATGTGAACGGCGAGCTCGACGCCTTTCTGCTCAAGCTGAGTCCCGAACAAGAGAAGTACGTCAAGTGGGCCATCGACGCCGCGGGACCGACCCTTGTCAAAGGTGGGCCGGGCAGCGGCAAGAGCACCGTTGCGCTCTACCGCGCACGCGAGATCCTCGCGGTGCTCCGAGCGAGCGGCGTTACGCACCCACGCATCCTGTTCACCACGTACACGGTGCCGCTCGTGAACATGTCCGAGCGTTTGCTGCGCACCCTCCTCGGCGAGGATCTCGTGGCAGTTGACGTACGCAACTACGACAAGCTGGTCCACGAGATCCTCTCGGGCGCCGGACGACGAATGAAGATCACGACCGACGCGCAAACACGTCAGGTCTTCAGCACCGCGTTCCAAACCGCTGCGTTCGAAGGCTCGCCGACAGAGCAAGCGAACCAACGCAGCAGCGTCGACAAACTCGGTCTCGACTACATCCGCGATGAAGTACTCACGGTCATTCAGGCACGCGGTCTCCAGTCGCTCGATGACTACCTCGGCGCTGCCCGGATTGGTCGCCGGGTCCCTTTGAGCGTCACTCAACGCATCGCGGTATGGACGGTGCACGAAACGTTCCAACGATGCCTGACACAGAGGAGCTTGCGGACCTGGCAACAAGTCCGCGCGGAGGCCGCGACCCTCGTGGCTTCCGGACGCAGCGCGATTCCCAAATACGACGCGGTGATCATCGACGAAGCTCAGGACCTTGACCCGACCGTGCTGCGAATGCTGGTCGGCCTGTGTGCTGCACCGAACCGGCTCTTCGTCACCGCTGACGCGCAACAAGCCATCTATCGCAGTGGATTCAACTGGTCGGATGTCCACGACGACCTCCGCTTCCAGGGGCGAACGGGCGTCCTTCGAGCGAACCATCGATCCACGCGCCAGATCGCCGAAGCCGCAGCCGCGTACCTCGCGGCTGGCGATGACGAGCCCGAGATGGAGCCGCAGACCTTCGTTCACGACGGCCCGCTTCCAGTAATCCGACGGGTGCACGATCGCAGCAGCGAGGTCGCCCTCCTCAGGACCTACGTGCTCGGTGCGGCGAGAGAGATCCGCCTGACACTCGGCTCGTGCGCCGTGCTGGTACCCACGAACGACGTAGGCCGCACCATCGCGTCAGACCTCACGGCGTCCGGCGTTGAGGCCGTCTTTCAGGAGACGCGCGAGGTCGACATCGCTGCGAAGCAAGTGAAGGTGCTCACCCTTGCCGCTTCCAAGGGGCTCGAGTTCCCAATCGTCGCTGTCGCCGGTCTTACAACATCCGGATACCCGTTCATTCCAGCTGCGGCACCATTGCAGATGGTCGTAGAGATCCTCGCCAAGGAGCGACGCACGATGTACGTCGCGATGACGCGCGCGATGCGGGCGCTCCTCGTTTTGCCGCCAGCGGATAGCGATAGCAGTCTTTTTGAAGGATTCGATCCAACTCGCTGGAACTGTGCGTGATGAGCTGCAAGAGTGACCGTCGCGACTTGTGCTGGCGTGCTTCAGCAGAGGCACCTCGACGCCCGGAGGATCGGCCTAAGGTGCCGTTACCGTACGGGCCATTGCGCTCGTCGCGCTCGTCGCGGGCTGTCGTGACCGAGGAAGCGTAGTGGGCGCGCCGGAGTCGAACGCTGGGGACGATTTCCACTTCTGGTGGGCCGCGAGTCGAGCGCTCGCGCTGATCGAACCCGGAGCTGATCTTTATCTCGTCACGCTCGAGGGTCTTGCCTCCGTCGATGATCCAGAGGATGCGTACGAGACCGTCGATGTCGGCGAGTACTACGGGGCAAGCGACATCGCTGCAGCGCGCGCCGTCGTGCTCTCGCAGCTGAAGTACAGCACGCGGCATCCGGAGCTCGCGTGGACAACTGCCCGAATCTGCCAAGCGCGCGCACGACGACGCCCGGACGGCTCCACGACACCGGCGCGGTCGGTCATTAGCGACCTCGCCGACGCGTTCCGACGCCTCGTGGACGACCATGGAGTCGAGGCCGCCGCCAAGGCGCGCATCGCCCTCGTAACCAACCAACCCGCCGATGCGCTGCTGGAGGCAAGCGTGTCAGCAGCAGCGGATTGGATCCGCGCGCGACAGGAGCAACCTAAGAAGGCTGCGTTGCTCGCTGCTCTGCCCGAAGATCAGCGGGCGGTCGTACAGCGGCTCGCGGAAGCCGTTGGCTCGCGGCTGACCAGCTGCCAGTTCTGCGACTTCGTCGCAAGGCTTGACCTGTCGCATACCGACGCCCTCGAGCGTTCGGTGCTGGCGCGCGCCGTACATGTCCGCTCGGAAGAGCTGACGCCCGGCCGTGGTGCTGACTCCGCGCTGCGACTCTTTCATCTCGTTCGAGACGAAGCTCTACCAGGGCCGCGTCAGGGTGTCACTGCGACGGACGTTCTCGCGAAGCTCGGAGCACCTGAGCTTGTTGATCTGTATCCGGCACCGCCGCGCCCTGCCGATGTACCCGAGCCCCTGCCCGCGCCCGCGGCGAAAGAGATCGCCGACGCAGCACTCTCGCATCTCGGCAGCATCGTCGTCGCGCATGGCGCTGCAGGGGCTGGAAAAACGACGGCACTGCGGCAGGTCGCCGAGCATCTACCCGCCGGGTCCGCGTTCGTCTTGTTCGACTGCTACGGCGGTGGCGAGTATCTGAGCTCTGGAGAAGAACGTCATACGCCGCAGCGGTTCGTGACCCAGGTCATCAACGAGCTCGCGCAGCTCTGCGGTACGCCGCTACTCGTTCAGCCTCCCCAACTCGACCCCGACCTGTGGCGACGATTTCGCCTGACACTCGAACGAGCAGTCGACGTCCTTGACCCCCAGTCGGTGCTTGTCATCGCAGTCGACGCAGCGGACAACGCCATTGTCGCCGCGACGCAGAACGGCGATCGCGCATTCGTGCCCCCGCTACTCCATCTTCAGCTGCCGGACCGCGTCGCTGTCGTGTTGACGGCGCGAACACACCGCATCCCTTCGCTCGGCGCGGATCGAGCGGCGACCATCAAGATCGCTCCGTTCGACGCGGCCACGTCTGCCGCTCACCTGCGTCGACACCGTCCCGACGCAACCGATGCAGAAGCGGCCCAGTTCCACGCACGTACCGACGGAAACCCACGAGCGCAGTTCTACGCCCTCTCCGAAGCCGACGCGCGTGGTGCAGACATGACGACGTTGCTCGAACGCTCATACCGAACCCCCGATGCAATCTTCGACAACCTCGTCGACTCCGCGCTACAGATCAGCGGCGCGGACGTCGGGGGCCAACGCTGGCTTGCGCTAATGCTTGCGCTCGCACGGCCCGTCAGCATTGACATCCTCGCCGCCGCTTTAGAGGTCACCACAGACGCGGTCGACGCATTTGCCGCGGGTCTCGCCCCAGGTGTCCGGATCGCAGACGGCGCAATCCAATTCCGAGACGAAGACTTCGAAACACACGTTCGCAGCCGCGTCGAACCTGGCGACGTCATCGTCGCGCATGACCGGCTCGCAAACCTGTTCCTCGAGTCCCGCATCCGCGATCCGGACGCGGCCGCACACGTCGCCGACCACTTGTTCTCCGCCGGACGATTTGACGATCTGCTAGGTCTCGTTCTTGAGGAAGACACACCCGTCGGCATCGACGACGGTTTTCGACGCGAGCAGGTCCAGGGACGACGGTTGGACCTCGCTGCCCGAGCGGCCGCCGAGTCCGGAGATCCTGCGGCTGCCGTCCGGATCGCTGCACGAGGCTGCGACACCGCATCGCGCCGGGACACGCTCTCGAGACTGGTCGAGTCGCATCTCGACCTCGTCGCCCGATACGCCGACATCGAACTTCTTAGCTTCTACGCGCTGAGACAAACCAACGCAAAGTGGCTCGGCCCGATCTTCATGCGCCTCGCAGCGGCGTTGGCGCGGGATCCGGAACGTCACGACGCCGCTCGAGCAGCGCTCCACAGCGCAGACGCCTGGCTCCGCCGGTGGGCGGCGGAACGGGAGGACGAGGCGAAGCATTGGCGGGTCGAAATCGAAGACGTCGCGGCGTCGGCCGAGGCGAGCTACCGCCTCGAGGGGATGCCCGCGGCGATCGACGAGCTACAACGCTGGCGGCCGGAATCGTTCGTGTGGGAAGCGGCCGCGGCGGCTGCCGCGCGGCTCGCCGGCGACTTGGTACCGGAAGAAGCCCGAGAAGCGCTGCGCGCTAGCGATGTTCCTGCGGCCGCCCAGGCTCCCGTCCTCGCGTACGCGTGCACATCTGAAGTCGCCCCTGATCCGGCGTGGGTCAACGAAGTAGTCGCTGCGTTGCCGTCGGTTCCCGCGGGCGAGCCCCGACCCTGGCACCTCCTACTGCTCAACGCAGCTATCCGCCACGGCGACCGCAACGCCACATGCGCGCTCGCGCGCCATTGGTCACGCGAACTTCCCTCCACTCGATGGGAATTCGTCAAAGCCGACGCCGACGCCGTGCTGACTCTTCGATGCCACGCCATCACAGCCGCGCTCGAGGGAAGCGATCTACAGGTCGACGCGCTCATCCCCCGCTCACTGCGACCCCCCGAATCCGTCGACAGCAACACGCCCGGCCGAAGCGCGCGGGACGACCGCGGCCATGAGCGAAGTAAGTGGGTGGAGATCGTCTCACCAATCGCAGCGGCCGCCACGCTCGCCGCCCGAGCCGCCGTACACGACGCGAGCGCAGAAGACGTCGTCACATTTTGTCACACCGGACTCAGCGAGCGCCTGCAGCGCGCGGATCACCGATGGTTTACCTACGACCCGTCGTTTCGCGCGTGGTCGGTTCTGATCCTCGAGGCCGCGCTCGATCTCGACGTCGTCGCCGACGTCCTCGAGTGCCTTGCCGATGCCGCGATGAAGCTGGTGCGCGAACGCGCGCCAGCTTCATCG
>Ga0163153_10005624_pt1 | contig 14646 bp, 5 predicted proteins | sample OliLakLV19MP6IB1_FD_148629 | JGI IMG/M metagenome (GOLD analysis project Ga0163153, IMG submission 148629) | Freshwater microbial mat bacterial communities from Lake Vanda, McMurdo Dry Valleys, Antarctica - Oligotrophic Lake LV.19.MP6.IB-1 | ecosystem: Environmental > Aquatic > Freshwater > Lake... | reverse complement strand
ATCCAGACCCCTATTTCATGATCAACGGCCGCGTGAAGACGGCTTACGTCGCCGGCCGGAACATCGGCGATGAGTACCGCTACATTCTCGAACGCAAGTACATGAAGATCTACCCGGGCAACATGCTCGCCCGGCCCAATATCCTGCTCAACCCCTGGGCCATCCGCGCCACCGAGACCGGCGAGCAGGTCGCCCAGGGCGGCGACGACTTCTACGGCCGCGGCGGCAACGTCGCCAGCGACGCCAACCGCGGCGCCGCCCCCGGCATCGCGCCGGGCGCCACCGGCGACTTCGCCAACCTCGATTTCCTCGGCGACACCTCGGCCGTCCTCCTCAACCTCATCCCCGACAAGAACGGCATCATCACCATCAAGCGCGCCGACCTCGGCGAGCATCAGCAACTCATGGTTGTCGCCGTCGATCCTCAGAACACCGCCTTCCGCACCCTCGCGCTGCCCGAGGCGAAGCACGACTTCGTCGACCTCCGTCTCAAGAACGGCCTCGACCCGGCGAAGCACTTCAGCGAGCAGAAGCAGATCACCGTCGTCGCCAAGGGCGCGAACTTCGTGCTCAATGACATCACGACCAGCAAGTTCGAGGCGTATGACACAATCGCCCGCCTCTACACGCTGTATGCGACGCTCACGAACGACCCGAAGCTCGTCGAGTTCAGCTTCATCCTCGACTGGCCCAAGCTCAAGCCGGAGGAGCGGACCAAGCTCTATTCCAAGTACGCCAGCCACGAGCTGAGCTTCTTCCTCTCGAAGAAGGACCCGCAGTTCTTCACGCAGGTGATCCAGCCGTACCTGGCTAATAAGCGCGACAAGACGTTCATGGATCATTGGCTGCTGAACAATGTGTCGGCGAATTACCTGGAGGCATGGGAGTTCGGCCGGCTGAACATTGTCGAGAAGATCCTGCTCGGCCAGAAGCTGCCCGGCGAAGCTCCATTCACCGCCCGGCACGTGCAGGAACTCTTCGAGCTCGCCCCGCGCGATCAGGACCAGCTCAACTTCCTCTACCAGACCGCGCTCAAGGGCAGCTCGCTCGAAACCGGCGACGCCTTCGGCCTCGAGGAGCAGCGCGACCGCACCATGCCCAGTGAGAAGCTCAAGGAGCAGCTCAGCCTGGCCCGCGACCCGCAGGCACCGAAGAATGGGCAGTACGGCAATGTCCCGACCCCGATCACCGCCGCGCCCGGCCCGTCCGGCAAGTTTGCGCCGCCGGCCCCCGGAGCTCCGCCGCCGGCGCCGGCGCTCGACGCCCTCGCCGCCGCCAAGCCCGGCGACGCCCGCGGCGCCAAAGGTGACTCCAAAAAGGAAGCCGAGGAATCGAAACAACTCGGCGGCAAGGCCCGCGAAGAGAAGGCCGCCAGCAACATGCAGCGCACCCGCCAGCTCCGCGCGAATAAGGACGGCAAGGACTTCGATGGCGATTTCTTCGCCGACGATGCCGAGCGCCGCAAGGAGGTCCGCCAGTATTACCGCAAGCTTGACAAGACCCAGGAATGGGTCGAGAACAACTACTACAAGATCCCCATCGAGCAGCAGAACGCCAGCCTCGTGACGGTGAACGCGTTTTGGAACGACTACGCGAAGCACAACCCGGCCCAGCCGTTCTTCTCCACGAACTTCGCCGAGTCCAGCCGCAACTTCACCGACATGATGCTCGCGATGGCGGTGACCGACCTGCCCTTCGAGGCGGGCAAGCACGAGACGAAGTTCGACAACACCAAGATGACGATCACCGCGGGCAGCCCGATGGTGGTGTTCCACAAGGAGATCAAGGAATCCGCCAGCGTCGCCAAGGAAACGCCGATCCTCGTCAGCCAGAACTTCTTCCGCCAGAGCGACCGCTACCGCCACGAGAACAACGAGCGGATGGACAAATACGTCGCCGAGGAGTTCCTCGTCGGCGTGGTGTACGGCTGCCAGGTAGTGATCACCAACCCGACGTCGTCCAACCAGAAGCTCGATGTGCTGCTCCAGGTGCCCATCGGCGCGATGGCGGTGATGAACGGCCAGCAGACCAAGGGCGTCCACATCCAGCTCGCCCCGTTCAGCACGCAGGCCATCGAGTATTACTTCTACTTCCCCGGCGCCGGCAGCTACACGCACTACCCCGTACACGTCGCCAAGGCCGAGCAGACCATCGCTTTCGCGCAGCCGTTCACCTTCAAGGTTGTGAATGAGCTCACCAAGCTCGACAAGGCGTCATGGGATTACATCTCGCAGTTCGGTACCGATGATGATGTGCTCGAGTATCTCAACACCGCCAACCTCCAGCGCACCAACCTCGACCGCATCGCCTTCCGCATGAAAGACAAGGCCTTCTTCGAGGCCATCATCGCGCTGCTGACGAAGCGGCACGCCTACAACCACACGCTCTACTCCTACGGCCTGCTTCACAACAGCGTCGCCGCCATCCGTGAGTTCCTCGAGCACTCGGACAGCTTCGTCGCCCAGGCCGGCCTCTGGCTCCGCAGCACGCTGCTCACCATCGACCCCGTCGAGCGCCGCACCTTCGAGTTCATGGAATACAGCCCGCTGGTCAATGCCCGCGCCCACCAGCTCGGCAAGACGCGCAAGATCGTCAACGAGCGCGTGGCCTGGCAGTACCATCGCTTCCTGCACGTGCTGACGTACAAGCCGGCGCTCAACGATGATGATGAGCTCGGCGTCACTTACTACATGCTGCTCCAGGACCGCGTCGAGGAGGCCCTCGCCTTCTTTGCCGATGTCGACCCGAAGAAGATTTCGACAGCCCTGCAGTACGACCTCGCCGCGTCGTATGTCGACTTCTACGCGGAGGACCCTACCGTCGCCCGCGGCTACGTCGAGAAGCACAAGGACCACCCCGTCGACCGCTGGCGCAACTCGTTCGTCGCCATCGGCAAGCAGCTCGACGAGATCCAGGGCAAGGTCGTCGACGTGACCGACAAGGACAACCGCGATCAGGCCCAGGCCAAACTCGCGGCGACCGATCCGAACTTCGACTTCAGCGTCGAGGCGAAGAAGGTCAGCATCACGTACCAGAACCTCAAAGCCGTGAAGGTGAACTACTACCTCATGGACGTCGAGCTGCTCTTCAGCCGCAACCCGTTCGTGCAGCAGTTCAGCGGCGAGTTCTCGTACATCAAGCCCAATGCGACGGAAGTGATCGAACTCAACGAGAAGGCGACGGTGCATGCCTTCCCGCTGCCCGAGAAGTTCCACACCAGCAACGTGCTGGTGGAGATCGTCGGCGGCGGCACGACGAAGTCGCGGGCCTACTACTCGAACGCGATGAGCGTGCAGATGATCGAGAACTACGGCCAGGTGCGGGTGACGCAGGCGACGACGGCGAAGCCGCTGCCGCGCACTTATGTGAAGGTCTACGCCCTGATGGAGGGCGGGCAGGTGAAGTTCTTCAAGGACGGCTACACCGACCTGCGCGGCCGGTTCGATTACAGCTCGCTCAACACGGATGAACTGGGCAACGTGCAGAAGTTCTCGGTGCTGGTGATGAGCGACGACCACGGCGCCGTGGTCCGCGAGGCCCTGCCGCCGAAGCAGTGATGTGAAGAAACAACGAAGCTACCGGAGACCGCGGCGTCCATCGGGACGCCGCGGCTTTTTTGCAACGATCCTGATCACCCCAACGTCATCGCGCCCCGCTGGCTGCCGCCGCCGGCGACGGTCATGGTGTAGTTGATCTGCGTGGTGCTGATGAAGGTGAGGAGGATGGTGCCGGCGCCGAGTACGTTGTCGGTGAAGGTGACCTTGCCGGTTTTTTTGCCGGTGCGGAGGTAGGTGAGGGTGCCGGTGCTGTCGCCGACGTTGTCGCCGTCGCCGAACATGGCATAGCTGGTTCCATCGTCCGACACCTCGATGGAGAACGACCCGGTGGTGGCGAGCGGGGCCCTGCCGGACGCGATGATGGCGTCGAGGATGAGGCCGTTGATGTCGGCCGGGGCGAACTCTTCGCTGGTGAGTGTCGCGAGGCCGGCGGCGTCGGCGATGGTGGCGTTGGTCGCGTTGGTCAGGTCGAGCGTGAAAGTTTCGTGGTCTTCGGGGTCGAGGTCGCCAGTGATGGTGACGCTGACTTTCTGCGAGGTGACGCCGGGGTTGAAGGTGAGGGTGCCGAGGGTTGCAGTGTAATCCGAGCCGGCGGCCGCGCTGCCGTCGGCGGTGGCGTAATCGACGGTGACGACCTGCCCGCTGGCGGCGGAGAGCTTCACAGTGAAGGTGATGTTCTTCGTTCCGGCATCGCCCTCGCTGGTGGTGACGTCGTTGATCGTGAGCGTCGGCGTCGCGTCGTTGTCGAGGATCGTGCCGGTGCCTTGCGCATCGGCGAGCGTGGCGCTCACGGGGGCGCTGAGGTTCACGAGGAACGTCTCATCGGGCTCGTCGCGGGGGTCGCCCTTGACGGCGACGTTGACGATCTTGCTGGTCTCGCCGGGGGCGAAGGTGACCGTCTTGTTGGTCTGCGTCGTGTAGTCGGTCGAGGGCGTGGCACTGGAGGGGCTGCTCGCCGCGGTGGAGAACTTCACGGTGACAGGCACGGTGCTGGCGTGGCTGAGTGACACAGTGAACGCGGCATTGACGTTGCCGCGGTCGACCTCGGTCACCTCGGCGTCGCTGATGCTCACGCTCGGCGCATCATCATCGCTGATGGTGGCGAGGCCCTGCTTGTCCTGGATGGTCGCGCCCACCGGCAGCGTCAGGTTGACCGCGAACTTCTCGTTGGCCTCGGCGACATCGTCCGGCAGCGCCGCCACCGCCAGCGGGATCGACGTCTGGCCGGGGCTGAAGGTGAACACCGTAGGCGAGAGGGCGAGGAAGTCGGCGCCATCGATGGCGCGGAGGCTCGCCGCGCCGGGGGCAACGCCGGTGGCGGCGGTGACGGTGATGGTGCGCTCGCTGGCGACCGACAGCGTCAGCGCGAACACCGCGTCGGCGTTGGCGTCGTCCGACTCACTCACCGTCACATCGTTGATGCTGATCTTCGGCCCGGCGTCGTTGTCCTTGATGGTGGCGAGAGCCTGACCATCGGCGATGCCCGCGCCGCTGGCGCTGCTGAGGTTGATGAAGAAGGTCTGGTCGTCCTCATCGATGAGGTCGCCGACGATGGGGACGGTGAAGGTCTTGCTGGTCTGGCCGGCGAGGAAGGTGAGCGTGCCGGCGGCGGCGGTGTAGTCGGCGCCTTCGGTGGCGGTGCCGGCGGCGGTGGCGTAGTCAACGGTCACCGGGCCGGTAAGCTTGCCCGAGAGCTTGACGGTGAAGGTGGCGCTCTTGGCGCCGCTGTTGGTCTCGGTGACAGCGACATCGGCAATCGAAAACGTGTGCATCTCGTTGTCAGCGATGGTGACGGCGCGGACGCGGTCGGCGGCCAGCGCCGGCAACAGGTAGCCGGTGCCGGTCGCGAGAGTGATGGCGGCGGTCTCGGCGGCCTCGAAAAGGGCGTCGTCGAGCGGGTGGATCACGACATCGACGGACGACACGCCGGAGGCGAAATGGATGACGGAGCCTTGATAGTTCACGCCGCTCACCGACTGCGTGTAGTCCTTGCCGACGCCGAAGCCGGCGGTCCCGCTGCGCAGGATGTTGACGTTGAGGGCGGCGCTGGCGGAGCCGGTGCGGGTGATGCGGATCGTGCCGGTGTCGGCGTTCTCGCTGGCGGTGGCGTCGAGGGCCTCGATGGTGATGAGGGTGCCGTCGTTGTCGGTGATGGTGACGGTCGCTTCGGTGGAGCCAACGAGGGAGTAGGCGGCTCCTGCGGTGAGGGCCACGATCACAGTTTCCGCGGATTCCGGCACAACATCGTTCGTCGCTGTCACGACCACATCGACGAAACTCGCGCCGATGGGGATGACCACGGGCGAGCTCAGTGCGGTGAAATCAGCGCCGCTGGTGGCGGTGCCGCTCACCGTGAAGGCGACGGAGAGCGCGGTGTCGGTGCCGCCGCCGCGTGAGATACGGAAGGCTCCGGTGCCTGCCCCTTCGGCGGCGCCCGCATCGAGGGCGGCGATGCTCACTGCCGGGGGCTCGTTATCGGTGATGGTCACCGCGGCTTGCAGCGTGCCGACGTCATAGCCGGCGGCGTCGACGAGGGTGAGCAGCACCACCTCGTTGAGCTCGGGCTCGGCGTCATCGAGCGGCGTGAGCGCGATGTCGATGAAGGAGGCGCCGGCGGGGATGACGACGGGCGAAGGAATGAGCACGTGGTCGACGCCGTTGGTCGCGCCGGTGATGGTGAAGCTGACGACGAGTTCCTCATCGGCGTCGCCGGTGCGAGTAATGCGGAACAGCCCGGGGTTGGGCGTGCCGCCGGCGGTCTCGGCGGCGCTGGCGTCGAGGGCGGTGACGGAGACGAGCGGCAGGCCGGAGGGGATCTGCGGAACGGTGAAGGCGACGAAGTGGGGGTTGAAGTCGCCGTTGTCGAACGATTGGAAGAGGAAGGACGAGCTGAAGTCGCGGTCGGTGACGCCGACGAAGTTGCCGCCGGACCCGGTGATGATCTTCCCATCGGCGCGGATCATCATGCCGATGTGCGCGATGTCATCGCTGTTGGTATCGAGGAGGTTGCCTGCGTTGTCGTGGCGGTAAATGTCGTTATCGAGATCGCTGGTGTAGATGTCGCCGTTGCTGTCGACGGCGATGGCGGTGACGGTCGAGCCGTGCATGAATCTCTGGAAGGGATACTGCGTCACGAGGGTAAACGAATCGGCTTCGTATTTGGCGACGTCGCCCTCCTTGTCAAGGAGGTATAGAAAACCATCGAGGCCAAGCGACACGTAGTGCGGCGTGACGGCGGACTCGAGGCGGACGATATCGCTGAGGTCGCTGAGGTCGAGGCGGATGACGCCGCCGGGGTCGCCGCCGGAGCCGCTGTCAGGCGCGTAGACGTAGGTGTTGGTGACGGCGATGCCGCCGTAGTAAGTGACGTTGTGCATCGCCCAGTCGTCGAAGGTGTGGTGCTCCCAGGCGCCGGTGGCGGGGGTGAAGGTGGATAGGAAGGCGACGCCGTCGCGCTCGTTGAAGATGTGGACGCGGCCGGTGAGGTCGAGGTCCAGGTCCATTGCCTCGGGTCGGACCTGATCGGGCGAATGGATGGAGAACTGCTGGACGAGCTGGCCCGCCAGCGTGTATTCAGAGACGAAATCGGTGTTCGCCATCAGCAGGTTGTCGGGGCCGAACGGCGCGAGCGGGGCGCCGATGAGCTGCACATCGTCTACATAGCCGTTGTTGACGGAGAAAAAGACGGCATCCATCACCGGCTCGTTCTGAAGGAAACCGAGCGTGTCGGGGCCGACATACTCGTTGCCGTTGACGATGAGCCGCCAGGAGAGCGTGCTGGCGTTGGCGATGATCTGGACGTGGTGCCACTGGTTGGCGGTCCAATTAAGCCCGGTCAATTCATTGCCGCCGCCCTGGCCGTCGCGGACGGTGATGGTGCCGTTGGAGTTGAAGAGGACGGTCGGGCCGACACCGGCGTCGATGCTTTCATTTTCGAGGTCCCGCCACAGGCGGACATCGCCGAAGCCGCCGGCGTTGAAGCGGATGCGGAAGTCGAAAGTGAACTGGCCGGTCTGCGCGACGGTGAATCGGCGGGTGACGAAGTCACCGGCGGCGGGGAAGAAGATGGCGCCGTCGCCCTCGAACTTCGTCGTGCCCTGAACGGAGGCTCGGCTGAATCCGCTGGTCCATGGGCGGGCCCAGCCCGGCTCATCGCCGCCTTGATTGATGAGCAGGCTGCCGACGTTGTAAGGCGAATCGGCCGTGCCGTTGGCGAGCGCGCCGGTCGCGTCATTGAAACCGCTTTGCGCCACCACCGCCGCCAGCAGCAGTCGTTGCTCCAGCGGCTCGAGGTTGACGCGATGATGATCTGCCGGCCGTTGATTTCGCATGTCCGCTCCCAGAAAAGAGAAACCGAAAAGGGGCCGCGTCCATGCGCCGCTCAAGTGCGGCCGCATGATAACAGAGCGATACCCAATGACAGGAAGGGGAAGGGAGCAGCAGGGCAATCGCATCTGCATCGGCGTGCCATGGGAGCACCATGGCGGAAGGCTGGTGCTGGAGCAGACCCAAGGCAATCGTATCGGGTGCCACGGGTCGGCTCGGCGACCCGTGCCGAGTGCGCCGAGAACACGGGTCACCGAGCCGACCCGTGGCACCGACGCTAGACGCTACGATCGGATTCGGTTCGCTCTGGTGAAGTTGCTGTGTTGCACCCGAATCGATCAATCTCGCAGCAGATGAACGTCGCGCGCAGCACACCTTCACCAGCACCACCCTGCCGGGCTGGTGCTCCCAGACGTGCATGCAATCGCCCCGGGATAGGCAGGCGCCGCGCCACGTTCACTTCGACACCACCTTCACCTCGATTGCCTGCCTGCCGTCGGTCACTTCGACGGTGCCTTCCGCGTTGAAAGTTCGTGCATCTTCCATGCTCGGCACGGTGAGGAACTGCTGCGCGACTTCGTTCACGACGACGCGGTATTGGCCGGGGCAGGGGCCGTGGGTCGCGGGGATGGTGAACTTGCCGTCGGCCTTTTCGGTGATGTAGGCGTTGCTGATGGGCAGGTTTTCATCCTGCGGGATGAGCGTGACCCAGCCGCGGTGCAGGCCCTTGCCGTCGACGGTGACCCGGCCGCTAACGGCAACGCGCTTGGCATCGGTGAGGTTGCCGGTGTTGCGGAGGAAGGTGTCGAACTGGGCGGGCCACTGCGAGGCGGCGGGGTCGCCGGGCGCGAGGCCCAGGCCGTGTTGCCCGCGCGAATAGATGTGAATCTCCGCCTCGACCTTGGCTTTGCGGAGGGCTTGGTAGAAGCGGATGCCGTGCTCGGGGTTGAGGTTGTCCTCGCTGGTGAACCAGATGAAGGTGGGCGGGGTTTTCTCGGTGACCTTGTCGTGCGTAGTGGCGTAGCCTTTGAGGAGGTCGCCGCTGGTGACGGGGTAGCAGAGGCAGAGGAAGTCGGGCCGGGAGCTTTGCTTTTCGATCGCGTCGCCTGCCTTCTCGTCGCCATCGTCGAAGTCGGTGCCGACGGCCGACGCGAGGTGCCCGCCGGCGGAGAAGCCGAGCATGCCGATGCGATTGATGGACAGGTTGTAATCCTTTGCGTTGAGGCGGACCCAGCGCACCGCCCGCTTGGCGTCGAGCAGCGCGACATCGGGCTGATATTGCGGTTTGAGCCTGTATTTCAGCACGAACGCGGTGATGCCCTGCTTGTTCAGAACCTTCGCGACTTGTGCGCCTTCGTGGTCGATGGCGTGGACGTGGTAGCCGCCGCCGGGCGCGATGATGACGGCGGTGCCGTTGGCCTTGTCTTTCGGCGCGGGGTAGAGCGCGAGGCTGGGTTTGTCTTTTTCGTCCGTGCCCTTGGCGCCAGGTGCGCCCTCGGGCCAGAGGTAGATCGGCTCGTACTTGGGTAGATCAGCGGCGGCGGCGGTAGAAATGAGGAGCGAAATTAGGCTGATACGGTGAAAGGTTCGAATGGTCATCCAAACATCTTATCGAACCAACGACGAGGCGAGATGGTGCCATAGGTTCTCGTCCCAAGAGCCATTAGCTGCGCCACTCGTGGAAGGGGCTATAAATACTCTTGTCGATCCGATGGCTATGTCACACCATCCGTAGTTCACATCGCGGACTCCTAGCCAAACCTTCGCCGCCGTCTTCCCATTGAAACAGAGGAACTGTGGCGCGAATCGCTTGATTCTTTCCTCGAAGCCGGGAGCATCAAAGTCGCTATCGTCGATTGCTCGATCGACTCCCGTTTTAGTTTTGCACAGGTCCGTCAGGCCGATCCCAAACTGAGGGAGAAGTTTGTATTGATCAGGAGCAAGCAACAGGGGAGTGAGACCAACGCTATGTAGGGTCCTCCAGAATTTGTTGCCTGGGCCAGCGTAATAGGCCTGCCTTTGGGCAGATTTGTCACCTACGGCAGTGCCGCAGACGACCAGTTTCAGTGCGGATTGAAGAACATCGGGCAACATGGTTGATTAGAAGCGGAGGACCCATGATGCGGTGACCGCGCCGAAGCTGTGGCCGCCGCGCTGGCCCTCGAACTCTTCGGTGAGGAAGGTCTGGCTGTAGGCGAGGTCGAGGTTGCCGCAGCCGAAGCGGAACTGGAGGGCGATGCCGAGCTGGATTTCGCCGACGAGGGTTTCACGGTCGACGTGGTGGCTGTCCTTGCGGGTGTTGCCGTCGAGGAAGATATTGTGTTCGATGGCCTTGCCGCCGATGCGGGCGAAGAGGTAGCCGCCGCCTTTGGGCTTCCCCCCGGGGGCCGGCTCGGTGAAAGACTCGATGTCGGCGAGCCGGCCGGGGCCGAAGTCATCGGGGAGGTTGAAGCCGATGCGGACCAGAGCGCCGGCCGCGACGTGCCGGTAGACGTTGCCGACGGCGACCTCGACCTGCGGGATCAGTTGCACCTCGACGGGCGGAACATCGTTGAGATTGATCGTGTGCGTTGCGGTGCGCCACTTCTTGCGGAGATAAAGCTGCACGGTGGGTTCGTCGGCGAGCTGATTATCCCAGCCGTTGGGGTCCTTGGCTCCCGACAGGTCATGGATCCAGATTTGCGCATCGCCGGCAAGGGTTGACGGGCCGATGAGGCCGAGGTCGAGCTGGACGTGGTCGAGGGTGTGTTCGTTGGAGCGCTGGAATAAGACGCCGCCGTAGAGGTAGCCGGCGTAGGGGCGGTCGTCCTCGATGAGGTTCTCTTCTTCGATGTCCTCGGGCGTGTACATGTGATGCCCGAAGGCCAGTCCGACGGCCCGGCGGTTCGCGTGCTCGCCGCCGAAGGCGTTACGGAACGGCATCCATTGCGTGGCGCTAGTTGCGAACTCACCGTGCAGCGACAGGCTGAACCCCAGGCCGTTGGTGTAGTAGCGGTCGTGCTGGTTATTGGGCTTGAGCCACCGGCTGTCGTTCTCGGCGTAGCCGGTGAGGCGGAGGGCGTCGGTGGTGACGGGTTTGATCGGCGGGGGGGCGTCGTCGGCGACGGCTTGCGCGGCGAGCGCCAAGGCAACGATGAAGGGGAGTGTGCGCATGAGACGTTGACCGGTGTTTAGCCGCGGAGCATAGGTCTGCCGACGCTCCGCGCGGGGGGCGGCACGTTGCTGGTCGTTGAGCCGCGCGGAGCGGCGCCGAGCCTCTGCTCCGCGGCTAAACGAAAGTCACTTCTTTCGCCAGAACTTGCCGCCGTACACCGCGCTGTCGCCCAGATCCTCGGCGATGCGGATGAGCTGGTTGTATTTCGCGTTGCGGTCGCTGCGGCAGGGGGCGCCGGTTTTGATCTGGCCGCAGTTGGTGGCGACGGCGATGTCGGCGATCGTGCTGTCTTCCGTCTCGCCGCTGCGGTGGCTGAGGATCGCGGTGTAGGCCGCGTGGTGCGCCATCGTCACGGCCTCGAGCGTCTCCGAGAGCGTGCCGATCTGGTTGACCTTCACGAGGATCGAGTTGGCGGTGCCGGTGTCGATGCCCCTCTTGAGGAACTTGGGGTTGGTGACGAACAGGTCGTCGCCGACGAGCTGCACTTTTGCCCCGAGCTTGTCGGTGAGCTTCTTCCAGCCGGCCCAGTCGTTCTCGGCGAGTCCGTCTTCGATAGAGCGGATCGGGTACTTGCCGCACCAACCGGCCCAGAGGTCGATCATCTCGTCGCTGGTGGTGACTTTGTCGGGGCTGCTCTTGAAGAAGCAGTAGCCGTCCTTCTTGTGCCGCTCCTTGGCTTCGTTCCAGAGCTCGCTGGTGGCGGGGTCGAGCGCGACGAAGATTTGCTCGCCCCACTTGTAGCCGGACTTTTTCACGGCCTTCTCGATGATCTGGAGCGCTTCCTCGTTGCTCTTGAGGTTGGGCGCAAAGCCGCCTTCATCGCCGACGGCGGTGGAGAGGTGGCTGTCGTGGAGCACCCTCTTGAGGTGATGATAAATCTCGACGCCGGCGCGGAGGGCCTCGTGAAAATCATCGAAGCCCCAGGGCTGGATCATGAACTCCTGGAAGTCGACGGTGTTGTCCGCGTGCTTGCCGCCGTTCAAGATGTTGAGCATCGGCACGGGCAGAACTTTCGCGCTGGTGCCGCCGAGGTAGCGGAAGAGCGGCAGGCCGGAGGATTCGGCGGCGGCGCGGGCGACGGCCATGGAGACGCCGAGGATCGCGTTGGCGCCGAGCTTGCTCTTGTTGGGCGAGCCGTCGAGCTCGATCATGGCGGCGTCGACGCCTTCCTGGTTGCGGCCGTCCATGCCGACGATGGCGTCGGAGATCTCGTCGACGTTCTCGACGGCCTGCTCGACACTCTTGCCCATGTAGCGGGTCTTGTCGCCGTCGCGCAGCTCGCAGGCCTCGTTCTCGCCGGTGGAGGCGCCGCTGGGCACGGCGGCCCGGCCGATGGCGCCGTCTTCAAGGCCGACCTCAACTTCAACGGTGGGGTTGCCGCGGCTGTCAAGAATCTGACGGCCAAAGACGCTGACGATATCGCTCATGGGAGAGGGCTTTCGTGGGATGCAACGGGGGGTAAAGCGGGGAGGAATCGGGGCGGGAGGATAACAGAAACAGCGCGCACGCTCCACCGAGGAAGCTCGGTATTTCAAGGCCGTTCAATTCTCCCTCGCCAGTGAGGATTCAAAGACCGACCACGAAGGTCACGAAGAGGATGAAGGTCACGAAGTAGAGAGCCAGGCAAGTTAAAACCGCCATGCACGTCTGCCGACCTTCGTGACCTTCTCGTCTTCGTGACCTTCGTGGTTTGCCTTGGGAACGACAGAGTGCCCGAGTATTAAACGGCCCTGCTCGGCATTTCAGAGTCGACAAAGTGCCGTAGTCGACCGATTGCGTGTTCAGCCCGCAAGGGCGCTTGAAGGTAGCCACGGGCGAAAGCCCGTGGAGAAGAAGCGTGCAACGGCAGAGCCCCGTCCGGGGCGAGTGAGCCTTCGGCGCCTTCAATCGCCCCTGCCGGGGCTCGCGAAACAGGTCACGCATGGTGTCCACGGGCTCGCGCCCGTGGCTACCTTCAAACGCCCCTGCGGGGCTTGGGCGCATGAAAAAGCCCCGAGCCTGACCCGGGGCTTGGTGTATCAACGAATGTGAACGATCACGGCATCCGGCGCACGGTGACCTTGCGGCCGACGCGGCGCTTACGGTTGATCGTCTTGCGGCCGTTGGTCGTCTTCATGCGGTTGCGGAAGCCGTGCTTGCGGACGCGTTTTTTCTTGCTGCGGAGCTTGTGATAATGGGTCGTCATGGCGGTTCCTCAGTTGCTTAGGGTGGCACTGACAAGCGGAGTCTGCGGCGGGTGGCACTGACAAGCGGAGTCTGCGGAGCTTGTCAGTGTGGCTTGGGCTGGATCATCCACTGACAAGGCCACGGACGGCCATATCAGTGCCACCCAACCCATCAGCGCCACCCATCCCATCAGCGCCACCCAATCGAATCACTTCACTTCGACCGTGTCCGCCACATACTGCGTGTTGCCTTGAGCGTCGGCCGCTCGCAGCGTCACCACGTGGGACCCGGGCGAAAGGTCGGCAATCTTAACGGTAATCGTCTCGCGTGTCGAATCGAAGATCAGGTCGTCTGGCAGGACCGCCTGCCACTTGCCGGTGTTATCGACGGCGTACTGGATCAATCGGACGGGCGAGAGGCTGTCGGTGACGGTCGCGGTGAGCGTCGCCGTCTTGTTTTCGACAGCCATCTGGCGGTCGCCAAAGGCCGGCGGGGTGTTGTCGATGAGCACCGGGTCGCTCTGCCGGCTGGTCGATTTCGCCATCGTCGCCGGGTTGTCGGGCGAATCGCTGGCGGTGATGCGGACGATGTACCGGCCGTCGGGGACGCGCTTGGTGTTCCATTCGTAATTCGTTCCGGCCTGTTCTTCGGCGAGCGGCAGCCACTTGTCGCTGCCGGCCATGCGGTACTCAAGGGTGTGGCGGAGCTGATCGTTGTTGGGGTCGCTCGCCTCCCACTCGACGTTGAGCGTGGTGAGCTCGGGCAGGGGGCTTTCGTTGGCACCGCCGCCGGCACCGGCGCGGGGAGCGGCGGGGCGGGCGCCGGGCTTGGCCTCGCCGACGTAGCTCGCGCGGATGGCGTTGACCACGGGGCGAAGATTGGGCACGACGTAAGCGAGCGACACGCGATCGACGACACTCGTCGACTTGCCGTTGCCGGTGAGCGTCAGGCGGTACTGCATGAAGCGGGCCGGCGGGCTGGTGATGGAGATCTCGCGCGGGGTCAGCGGTGACACCGCATCGTCAGGCGTCAGGTTGCGCGGCACGCTCCACTTCGACCAGTTGGCGCGCTCGGGGTCCTGCACGTTGCCGCTGCGGGTCTGCACGCTGACGCTGGTGCCGGCGGGAATGTTGGCGGTGAGCACGAGCTTGCCCCACAGGCTGATCTGCGTGGCATCGAGTACCTGGCTGGTGAAGCTGCCGGTGGCGGCGAAACCTTCATCGAGGCGGACGAGATTGGCGGGGCTGCCGGTGCCGACGAGGATCTTGCCGTCGGTGCCCTTGATGAGCGCGGGGATCTGCTCGGGCTCGAGGTCGGCGATGATCGTGGTCTCCTCGGCGGCGATGTCGATGCGGAAGAGCTGGCCCTCGGCGCCGGTGGCGATGAGCAGGCGGTCGCCATCATCAAGCAGCTTGAGGATCAGGGCGGACTCGCGGAAGACCT